>Ga0163151_10002968_pt1 | contig 25205 bp, 17 predicted proteins | sample OliLakLV19MP5IB2_FD_145596 | JGI IMG/M metagenome (GOLD analysis project Ga0163151, IMG submission 145596) | Freshwater microbial mat bacterial communities from Lake Vanda, McMurdo Dry Valleys, Antarctica - Oligotrophic Lake LV.19.MP5.IB-2 | ecosystem: Environmental > Aquatic > Freshwater >...
CCCCTACAAGACCGAGACCCAGTCATCAAGCCGATTCGGCTGCCTAATGCACTGCTGCTAGCGCTTGTTCGAAGATCTCCAGCGCTTCATCAACTTCATTTTGCGAACAGTTGAGTGGTGGCAAAAAGCGGATTACGTGGTCGGAACTACCGCAGTCCAACAGCAAAAGCTTGCGCTCCAGGCAGGCATCGACTAGCGCTGAAAGTCGCACACCATCGGGTTTGCCATTCTCGTCAACGAATTCGATGCCGATCATTAGACCAAGTCCGCGAATTTCGCCAATGCTCGAATATCTCTCTTTCAGCAAGTGCATGCGGGAAGTTATACGCTCACCCATTTTGCGAGCGTTCTCCAACAGATTCTCTTGTTCAATCAGTTTGATGCTGGCAAGAGCGGCTGCACAAGCCACAGGATTGCCACCATACGTACTGCCGTGCCGTCCAGGTGACCATTTGTCCATCAACTCCTTTCGCGCCATGAAACCGGCCATCGGGAAGCCTGATGCAATGCCCTTGGCCATCACCATAATGTCCGGCGAAAGATCCCAATGATTCGCTGCAAACCATTGCCCGGTCCGACCAAACCCGGACTGCACTTCGTCAAATACGAGCATGATTCCATGCTCATCACAAAGCTGGCGAAGACGCTGCATGTAGCCATTCTCAACAGGATAGCCGGTCGCCGGTACGACGTAACCGCCTTCTCCTAGCACAGGTTCCATAATGATCGCTGCAACAGTATGTGGCTTAACTTGATGCTTAAACAATAACTCCAGAGCGCTGAAACACTCAAGCTGGCAGCCACCGGGCTGTTTACCGACAGGACAGCGATGGCAATACGGATATGGCACCTGATAGATGCCGCTGGGCAGCGGCTCATATCCTTCGCGATAGAGACTCTTAGCTGTAGTGATTGCTGTTGCAAGCAATGTCCGGCCGTGGAATGCACCGGTAAAGGAAATGATATTGGGTCGCTTAGTTGTAAAACGAGCGAACTTCAATGCTGCATCGATGGCCTCGCCGCCGCTGTTGTTGAGGAAGACGCTGTCTAGTCCAGGAGGCGCAATCTCAGCCAGTTTTTCTGCAAGCTCGATGATCGGCATGTGGCAGGTGACCATGGACGTGTGAATCAATTGCTCAATTTGTTTTTTCACAGCGCTCACGACAGCCGGATGACAGTGTCCAACGTTGTTGACTGCGATGCCGCTGGTGAAATCGAGATACCTTTCTCCGTCCACATCCCACAAATATGAACCGTGACCGCGATGCGCCACTATGTCGAAGGCTCGCGAATTGGTGGGAGCTATGTGCGCCTTATAGCGGTCCAACATTTCTGCATTCTTGCCGTCCTGTTGCATTACCATAGTCGCGTTCACGTTTGTCGTTTGCATGAAATTACATCGCCTTATTAAGTGCGGACAGCCATCAGCTGCTTGCTGATTCCGGAGAACACCTGCGTTAAACGCACGAACAAAGTATCCATATCCTGATCCGATATGTTCAAAGGCGGTGCCACGATAACGTGATCACCACCACCACCACCATCAACAAAACCTGCACCAGGGTAAACCATTAGCCCGTCCTTCATAGACTGGTCAGCGACCAGACGATGCATCTTTAATTCAACTGGAAATGGTTTTTTCGTTTTTCTGTCTGCCACGAATTCGATTCCGCCGAGGAATCCATAACTTCGCACATCACCAACAAAATCGAACTGCATCATCGCTTGAAGACGACTCTGAAAAGCCGCTTCACGCGCCGCTACAGACGCGATCGTGCCGTGCTTCTTCATGTATTCGATTACCGCCAAACCGGCAGCACAAGCCAGAGGGTGACCGCTATACGTGAATCCATGCTCAAACGCACCACTGGATTTTTCACTGAGAAATGGCGCTACAACCTTGGGTGAAGCTATCACTGCAGACAATGGAACGTATCCAGCGGCCAACCCTTTTCCGACAACTATGATGTCCGGCTTTACTGCCCAGCGATCCAAGGCGAAGTTGGCTCCAGCGCGCCCCAAGCCTGTCATTACCTCATCTGCGATAAACAAAATGTCATGCCGGGTGCAGATCTCGCCAATGCGCTGCCAGTATGGTCCAACCGGGCCAACGGCACCCAGTGCCGCACCGACGATCGGCTCGGCAATGAAAGCCACAACGTTTTCTGGCCCAACCCTGAGGATTGTCGCCTCAAGCTCGTCTGCTCGGGCCAGCGAGCAGTCGACGCTGGAACACGGACCTGGACCGAAGCCGCAAGGACAACGGTAAGGATATGCAGGAGAAATGTGCGGTTGATCGCGCAGCAGTGAATAATACGGCTTTCGTCTGGCCGGGTGCCCGGTAATCGACAGCGCGCCAAATGTGCTGCCGTGGTAACTGTTCCATCGGGAGATGTAGAGACTGCGTGTGCTGACGCCATCGCGCTCGCAATAAAAAGCTCGCGCTAGCTTTAGGGCGGTTTCCACGGCTTCCGTGCCACCGGAGCTAAAGTAGACTTTACCGCCCTTGAATGACTTGCCCGCAAGCTCGATGAGGGCGTCAGCCAACAGCAAGGCCGGCTCCGAAATAAATTGTGAAGTATGCGCAAATGCCACACGGTCCAGCTGGTCAATGATTGCAGCCTTAATCTCGGCAACTCCATGTCCAAGATTCGCCGCCACAGCGCCGCTGCAGCCATCAAGATACTTTTTGCCGTCTTCATCTTCGACCCAAGCGCCACTGGCACCGGATACTGTCGGGTACGACCGCTTTAGATTGCGTGCAAAAAAGCTGCTCATGCGCTTCACCTGGATGGCGTCATTGTCCCATTTTGCGGCGCAAAGGTAGGCTTTTTCGCCCTTAAGAGTTAGTCATATCCGAGCGTGGATCGAAGCCCCGCAGTGGGCAAATAGCTCATAGCAACCGGTGAATAGATGAATTCTGCCGACACGCATAAACAAATTCCCACCATCATCGAATCTGGTTCAGACGCGTTTGAGGTTCTGTCCGTTCTTGGACAAGGTGGCATGGGAATTGTCTATAAAGCCCGTCAGAAAAACCTGAACCGCATCGTGGCAATCAAGATGCTCCGGATCGGTCCCGTCTCAGACCGAACTACTCTCCATCGTTTGCAAATAGAAGCAAAGGCGGCTGCGAAGGTCGATCATCCCAATGTCGTCAAAGTGTACAGCTTCGGTATGCTCAACGAGCAGCCGTTCATAATTATGGAGTACGTTGAAGGACGTACGCTTGCAGAGATTCTTTCCGAGCAAAAGAAACTTACTGTGGCAGAAGTATACAACTACTTCGGACAAGCACTCCAGGCACTCCGTTGCATTCATAATGCTGGTTTTCTACACCGGGACATCAAACCGTCCAACTTGATGGTCACCACAGACGGTACCATCAAGCTAATGGATTTCGGCATAGCAAAGGAGATAAACGCCATCGCTGGGCAAAGCGTGACGCAAACCAGTGCAATGCTTGGGAGTCCGCATTATATGAGCCCGGAACAGTGCGCGGGCAGCCCCCTGGATGTACGCACCGATATCTACTCGCTGGGCTGTTCCGTTTATGAGGCACTGGCTGGCCACCAGCCCTTCGCTGGCGAGAACTCACTTGAAGTCATGTTCAAACACCTGCACCAGCAGGCCGACACACTCAGCGGAACCATCGATCCCATGCTTGCAGATGTAGTGGCAAAGGCACTCTCGAAGCAGCGAGAAGATCGTTTTCAATCGGCAACCGAGTTTCTAGATGCCCTGAATGCGTGTCAAGGAGGCGATTATGTTCCAACGCGTAAAAAGACCAGAGCACGTTTATCGATTCTCTCCAGCCCGAAGACGCGCATCCTTATACCGGTTGCAGCCGTGGTTTTGGTAGTCACCTTACTTATGCCGATGCTTCAACCAAAGCCATCAATTACGGACTTGGAAAAAGATGGCGAGCGCGATTCCTCCACGAAAGGGACCGAGCGAGCAATGGAAGAGCGCGTAGCAATCGATTTGGATTCCCAAACTGAAACATTCGAAGTGTCACGCGAGAAGTACATCAAAAACGCACGTGCTCTGGAAAATGCGCTAGTCAGAGCAAAGGAAGAGCGAAGCCTGGACTGCGAAGTGAAGGCTTTGAGAGAACTTGCCGCAACAACCAGTCGCTTCGATGCTGACAGGGCCGAAAAGCTGTATATGCAAGCCTTGGAACTTGCCGACAAAGCGTATGACGACACGACAGACCAGGTTGACGAGCACATCATAACTTACAAAATGGCACTTCATTTCTGTCGGGAGAAAGTTCGAGTGCAACAGTTCCGCAGCCTTTATAAACGAGCCTTAAAGATCGCCAATTTTCAAAAGTCGCTTGATGGAACAACCACATCACCAGCCCTAATAACGATATCCACACTGGTGGCCGAAGATCATTTTCTGGCAATCAATTTAAATCAATACAAGCGAGCCGAAAAGCTTGCCCGAGACGCTATGGAACTTTGCCGCCAAGCGCAGGTCGATGCGAAGACATCCGCTGAACTATCATACGACTGGCTCCTGCTCGGAGACGCCCTCAAAAGACAGTCAAGATGGCAGGAAGTTGAGCAAGAGATGGAACGTGCCATTCAGCACACGGAACAAGGTACAGACAACATGACCGATACGCGTCGTTGGTTGTTTCATCAGTGCTTATTGGCCGCCGAAGCGAGCTACCATCTCCGCAACGAACAAAAGTGCAAGCAATTTTTCAATAAAGCCATGCCGATTGCCGAAGAACTTGGGCAACACGACGAACTCATTGTCCCCAAAGATGCATTAGCCAACGCGCTCTTCAATCACGCATCACAGTTGAACTCATTCGGCGATGGAAAGTCCGCCTTTGCTTTGTCGTTAAAGGCCACAAATCTGGCACGTAACGATAGTGGCAAGGTCACCACTCCCACCGGGCTCGACTATTTGATGTTAAGCACAAACCTCGCTCACAGCCGGAACGATCGATCGACATTCAAGCTTGCCCAAGAAACGGAAGAACTGGCAAAACAGTTACGAGATGCCAGAGAAGGCGAAGCCACCCTTCTTACAGGATCGTCCAGTTACCTCTCTGGGAACTATAAGGAAGCAGAAAAACGGCTCTCCAAGGCTCGTGAATTTCTGGCTCAATCAAACTCAAAGGATAATCGACTAAACTTCAACGTCGCTCGCTATTCCGGGCTGACAGCGGTGAAATTGCAAAAACATGAAGAGGCAGCGACATGGTTTAAAACGGCCAAGACATTCTTTGACGCAGACAAAAACGTCCTGCTGCCTGAGTTTCACAGCCTCTTCGCCAGCGAATACAAAGCAATAACAAGGAACACACCGTAGTTAACATGCCGTCAGATCAGACTACTTGTCGCATGATGCCGGGATCAAAGGTGATCGCCGGATCCGAATGCTACGAAATTGTCGAAGAACTAGGACGGGGCGGCATGGGCATCGTTTACAAGGCAATCCAGAGTTCCATTCAAAGAACCGTGGCAATAAAGATCCTCGCGATCCCGGCAACAGAAGACCCGCAATTGTTGCAGCGCTTTCTGCGCGAAGGACGCCTCTGCGCATCACTGGACCATCCCAATATCGTGAAAATTTTTGGGCTCGTTGCAGACAACAACGGTGTGCCCTTTCTCGTCATGGAATATCTGGAAGGCAGGACATTAGCAGACATTCTAAGCGAGCAAAAGACGCTGGATGAAACGACGTTTTTACAGGTATTCGATCAGATTCTATCTGCCCTGCAGTGCGCCCATGACAAAGGACTTGTGCACAGAGACATAAAGCCATCGAACATATTTGTCACCACCAGCGGTACTACCAAATTAATGGATTTCGGGATCGCCAAAAGCAACCTAAGTGATTCGACACAGCAGGGACTGACTCGCACCGGAGCGATCTTCGGGAGCCCTGGGTACATGAGCCCCGAGCAGTGCAGCGGCGCTGCGGTGGATGAACGCACGGACTTGTACTCAGTTGGATGCGTCATGTACGAATGTCTTGTAGGAAGTCGCCCTTACAGCGGGGACCACCCACTGGAAGTGATGTACAAACACATAAACCAACAGATGACTACCACCGCAGAAATTGCTATACCGACGCACTCCGGCATCGTCTGCAAAGCGCTGGCCAAAGAACCAGATATGAGATATAACAGCGCCGACGAAATGCGAAATGACTTACACACAGGTCCGGAAAAGCAGCCTCAGACCAGGCGTGGCAAAAGCGCACAATTCAGAATAAGCCGCGGAGGGATTGGTGCTTTGCTAGCGGGGGCTCTGGTTCTGTCGGTCGGCATTTATCTGATTCCGCTTGCAAAAGATAACCAACATCATGAAACCCACTCAGCACGCCAGTTGTATAAATTGGGCTCGAACGTTATCTACAGGACGTACACAGCCACATCAACCGAAGGTGTCGAATTAAGGCGTCAGGCTCTCAATTATTTCGAACGAGCGGTCAAGCAGGCACATAAGGAAAACAATATAAATCTGGAAGCAGATGCCCTACTGGCACAAGAGACGCTGCGGCCAGAAGCCTTCGCAAAAGACGGCGAATCAATCTACAAAAAGGCAAATTCACTTTATGTCAGAGGTAACCGCAGCGCACCCGCACATACTGTATCTATTCTCTCGCTTGCCAGATGGTATTTGCGTCACGGCAGACCTCAAGAAGCAATAGCATCAGCCAAAGACGCACTTGCTCTTCTTCGCATTACTCCTGCGTACAGTCTAAAACACATTCATACTCAATCTGCCAACGTGCTCTGCGCGATGGCCTACTGTGCAGTGAAGGAATACGCCCAAGCAGATCGATACTTCGAGCTTGCCATCAAAGGCGCATCCACCGCCACCCACGCAGACATCAGGGCCCTGATTCATACCAAAACAATATATGCAAGCAGCCTGAGAGATGAGCAGCAGTATCAAAAATCGAGCGAACTGATCAAACAAGTTATCGAACTGTACAACCGAAGCGAAATGGCAATTGACCGTGAGCAACAACTCGCCGAACCAGATCATCAGGCTCAGGCTTCTTATGAGAACCAGAGACAGCTCCTCAAAGAAGATGATCAGAGGCAGCTAGTCAGACTAAATGAAACGTTGTTCCAAAATGACCATGACCTCAAGGACCAGGACCGTTAGTCCAATCACTGACACGTTCCACAGGTGATGCCACAACCCTGTCACGAAGGTGTCATCAACCTGCCACAGTCCAAGAGTTATGTTGTAACAGTCAGGTTGAAACGCGGTCTGACAGCGAGAATCGAGCTAAGTTCCCCTCTGAGGGGTCTGGTGGGAATTAAGCTTTGACTTTCCGTTTATTACAAATCCTAAGTCATGACGTGCCTGTGTAAGGCTTGGGATTTTTAGATTTAAGCGCACAAAAGCCACAGATGCTAATCTGTGGCTTTTGGTTTGCGCAAAACACCTTGCCGCATCGATCGCTACGGCGGATCAATTTAAGGAACAGTTGTTGTGTAAGCAGAAATCAACACCCGAGGCAATTTGAAGAAAAACGTACTTCCTTCTCCCTCGACGCTCTCGACACCAATTTTGCCACCGTGAGCCTCCACTATCATTTTGGAGATGCTCAGTCCAAGACCTGTTCCGAAGCCACGACGGGCGTCTCTTGCGTCCACCTGAGTGAATTGAGCGAAGATTTGCGCGAGCGCTGCGGCAGGTATGCCGCGCCCCTGGTCGACCACGGAAAAGACTATCTGATCGTCCGCAATGTGACACGAGATTGTCACCGTTGAGTCTCTCGGCGCGAACTTCAGGGCATTGCTCACTAAATTTACGAGCACCTGACCAATTCTCGATTTATCACAACTCAGGCTCACGTCTTGATGTGTGGTCTTTAGCACGATGCCCTTAGACTCCGCCAGCGGTATCACTGTTTGAAGCAGCTCCTCCAGAATATCCAGGGCAGTGGTCTCAACTACATCCAGTTGCATTTTTCCAGCTTGCAATTTTTCCAGGTCAAGCAAATCATTTATAAGATCTAGAATCTTTTCCACATTACGCAAAGCTAGTTGCACATTGGTTTTCCCAAGGTCTGCCAGAGGACCCAATCGTTCCTGCGACAAAAGCTCCAGAACTACGCAGACAGCTGTAAGCGGGCTACGCAGATCATGAGCAATCATCGCGTAAATCTCATTCTTCAATATCTCCAATTCTTTAAGTTCTTCGGCAGTTCGATGAAGTGACCGATCCACAAGAATGAGTTCATCACCACCAGTCAATTCAGCAAGAAGCGATGTTCTCCCGGAAAGACGTTTAGAATTTTCCACCAACACAGCTATCCGGCTGGTGATGCTTTTGCTGAAGAACATGACAAGCCAGCATGAAATCAGGATGGTGAAACAGATGGCGGCAATCGAGGTCTTCACCATTTCATCGCGAGTTTGACTTATCTGCGCTTGCACCCTTTTACTTAGCTCAAGCTCTGGTTGTTTGAATCGAAGAACGGCTTCTTGCAGCGCCATTGTATTTGCCTGGACGCTAGCGAAAGTGGCTGCTGAACCGAGAAGCAGCGACAGTCCGCTGCCGTCAGAACGTTTCGACCTTTCCATGTCTTTTGAGAAAATGTCCAAAAGGTTTTCTATCTTGCGCTCTATGATCGTCAGCTGCTGCGCCTGTTGACTGCCCTGCACAACGAGCTTGTTAATTATCCGCATCTCGTTATCGATAAACAGCAAGTGCCTTTGAGCGGCCTGCGGATTCCCTGGTATAGGCAATCCCGGTACCTTCAACGACAATACATTCAAGCCTGCGCTTACAGCAGAGATGTAGATTTCATCAGCGTGGTAAATGATTTCCTTCGACGTGGCTTCCTGCCGCGCTTGAATTTCAAGCCGATGCGCCAGATCAAGCATGCGAACTGCAAAGAACAGCTCCAACAAAGAAGGCACCAGCACCATCAGCAAGCCCTTATGAACAATTCGCAATTGCATGGTCTAATCCGACAAGTGGTGTGGCAGCCTCAGTATAGCCTCCGGTCGAAGAACCGCGCATATATTTACTATCCGCCTTAGTATCTTAAGGCATTAGACGAAGGTGAGATAAACTCACCTTCGCGACCTTCGCGACCCGCCGTCACTGCGTCTTAACGCCTCGTGACCGGACTCCGTAGTTGACCATTGGTAGCTTAGCTTCGTGCCGCATGGCTTTCGCCACTCGTTTAGCTCGCTCCGTTTGCACTGTGTTCTGAGCAGTCTCGTAAGCGGTACCCCACTTGCGTCCTTGCAAGAGCAACTCACGTTCGATTACCTGATGCCGCAGGGAGTAAATGGCTTCCTCGACCGCCATGGCAGAGTCCAACCAGATCTCACCGGCAGGCACGAACTCAGACTTGAGATCATGGGTGGCATAGCAGAAATCGGGATTCAGCGTATCGCGCACCAGAGGACCGTCGACGATCCACACCGACATGCCATTCCGCCGCCCGTAGTAAGCCCGATATGGCTCGCCGCGGTTTGCAACGAAACGGTTGTTCCGTGCGCGCATACGCTTCTCGACCAACAGGCCGCCTTCCTCGTGGGCCCGATCATAGCTCCAGCCGCGTTCCAGCATGAACTTGCGTTCGATCAGCTCGTGTGCGGAGGTGTAGTGCAGTTCCTCGATGCCGATGCGATTATCGATCCACATATCGCCCGGCGGGTTGAAACGATAACGCTGATCGTTTCCGCCCATGATGAAGTCCGGGAACAGTTGCAGGCAAACCTTCTCGCCATCAACAATCCAGACATTCTGGTTTTCGCGCCTTCCGATCAAGAGACGGTAGATTCCCGATAGTCTTACCGGGCCGGTCTTTTCGTGAAGCAAGGAGGGCGCGTTTCCAATGCGCTCGCTCATAGTTAGACTCCTATTCAGAGTATATTTAGAGTGCGCTGCTGGGACGCAGCAAGTCGCGCACTTGATCCAAAGGTAAGGCGGGAGACACATTGCCATCCCGTCCAACGACCGTGTCGGCCATACACATTGAGTTGAGGATGGCTTCCTCTGTCGCTTCCACAGTCGCGTGAAAGATCGGCGAGATAGCTGCGTCATTCAACTCCGGCAGGCTCCTGACGTCTTCGTCCTCCGAACGTGGCACCATACGCCCGTTCGAGAAAGCGATTACGAAGTCACCACTGGCATTGTTTGCCGTGGCACCAGTACGCGCCAGCCCCATCGCAGCGCGCTTGGCGACACGACTTAGCTGACGGGAACAAAGCGGGGCATCGGTGGCCACGATGATTACTATCGATCCTTCGTTGTGTTCCGTTGCCAGCTCTTCTTCCAGAAGCTCCAGCCCGACCGGCACACCTAGCATCTTGAGCTGGTCACGAGTGCCTTGATTGCAGTTGACCAGGACTCCCACAGTGTAGAGCTTGCCACCAATCTCAACGACGCGAGACGAAGTCCCGATGCCGCCTTTGAAATCGTAACAAGTCATACCGGTGCCAGCGCCCACTCCGCCTTCGGCCACAGGTCCGCCAGATGCCGATTCCAGCGCCGCGATAACGTGCGCCGGGGTGACATGGAAGCCACGAATGTCGTTCAACGGACTGTCGTCACATTCAGCAACCGTCGGAACGTACGTATCGTCGTTGACGCCGATGTCCGGGTGCTTGCCGATCATCCAGCGAATCAAACCGCTGTAAACGTCGCCAACAGAATGAGTATTAGTCAACGCCAACGGACCTTCGAGCAGGCCGCTTTCCAGAATCCAATCAAGCCCGGTCACCGAGCCGTTTCCGTTAAGAGTGAAGCAGCCTGCAGATACGCGCTGATTCCACACATCTCCGGCGTGCGGAATGACGACCGTGACACCAGTGCGCACAGGACCTGTGCCAGGAACAAGGGCGCCATCACCTGTAATCAACGTGGTGTGCCCGACCAGCACGCCAACATCGGTGATTGCGTTGTTCGGACCACAAGGAAGGACACCAGGCGTTACACCAAGATCTCGCAAACGGCAACGGGGTCCGGCTTGAGCCGGAATGTTTTTTGTAAGCTTGGCTTCGGTCACCGGGTCACTATCGATAAGGGTGGCATCTTCACCCTGGTTGCAAGTAAGACTCTGACAGACAGTTGGTTTGTGTCCGCCTTGATACTCATACCATTGCCAGATGATCACTGCAACAAGCAAGATCACGAGCAATGTGAGCATTCCCACCACCGCGATTGCGCCGTGCATAGGAGTTCTCCATATTTAGAGGAAAGGTCTGGGTAGGGGTTAAAGTCCGCAAGGGGATATTGAAAAAGAACGATTCAGCCTAGTTGTGTCTAGCTGCTGATTTCAATGAACTAACCGCTCAACTGGTGGCAAAAGAGCCTGCTGAAAAACAGAGCAAGTGGCTCCTTTCAAGCTAATTGGCGCACAGTGAAGTTATCAAGTTGCCGCAGCAGGGCCAATCGCTAACGTTATAACGCGCTTAGCCGCTTCGCTGACCGCTCCACTTGAATAGTCATATAAGCTCTGTCAGTTAGGCCGAACCGCGGTCTTTCTTGATGAACATGCCCGAGATGCGCCCAATCAGCCCGTTAGCTGCAATTGCCGGAACCCCGTCGGACAGAGTCTCTGGTTCAGAGCTGGGCATATGCGAGCGCACGTAAGCGTAGAACTGCTCCTGGCGAGCGTTGTCCCGGTCAATCAGAGAGCGGATAATGGCTTCCGGCGGACAGATACCTTCTTCTACCAGAATTCTGCCAAGCGGTTTTTCTTCCCGCATGTGGCGCAATAAGGGCGCTTCAAGTTGTGCCTCTGTTAGGATTTTGTCTCTGACCAAGACCTCGCCGAGCCTGTCCCCAGGCTCTTTGGCACGAGCGCGCCATTTTTGCTGAATTTCCAGAGCGAGGTTCACATCTTCCGCGGTGCAGGCCTTCAAAGCAACCAAGATTGAGCCAAACGGTTGCCTGCCTATGGATTGAGTGCGCAACGCCTGATCAACCATCTGCGGGGGGACTTTTCCCTGCGCGATAAGCAGGTCGCCAAGCTTTTCAATTCCCGAGCGAAAGGCGTCGCGCACCTGGTTTTGCAGATCGACAATCTGTCGAATGTCTTCCTCCGCACACATTCCAAGCGTGACGAGCATTTCGCCTAGCACCTGTCGCCCGCGCTGCTGAATGCGTAAAGCCTCTTCTAGCTGGGTTTTCGATATCGTATCTGTCTTTAGGAGATGATTTCCCATCTGCGATTCGTCGATGGATTGCTGAAAACCGCTACCATTGAGGGACTCGTACTGATCTATTTCTCTTTGGGCACAAGCTCCCATTGAGACAAGAATGCGGCCAAGCGGCTGCCGAGCGACCCGCTGCTTCCAGAGGACCTCTTCCAGATCGCTTTCGCTGATGATGTTTTGCGACACCATCAGTTTGCCTATCAACACTATTCCTTCGTGATCGGCGTACTTCAGTTGTTCTTGCAAATTCAGGCAGTGAGTCACATCTTCAGGTCGACACGCACCCATGGCCGTGAGGATCTGACCAAGTGCTTGCTGTCCATCGCGTTTAATCTTCAAAGCATGCTCTAAATCTGTGCGGTTGATTCGCTCCAGGTTGAACAGGACCTCGCCGGTCAACTCCCATTCATGTCGCTCGATGATCGTCCGCAAACTGGGCGGATCCAGTCGCGAGGGTGGACGAATATCCAAACATTGCCCAAGCAAAGCTTCCCAGTGGCAAATGCCGTTAGTGATGACAATTTCGCCGATGGACTTTCCGGAATTATCCCGCAGCTCCAACATGCGATTTACATCAGAGAAAGGCACGGTGCCATTTTCGATCAATCTCAAAAGCAAGTAACGTTCCAATCCTTCCAACGGGCGCTTGAAGACCGCCTGTTGTAGCGGATCCTCGTAGATTTCGTCTAGACCCACCCGCCTCGGGTCCTGGCGCTGCTTGGACTGCAGAGGGACCGAAATGAAATAAGCGTCGTCGCCGAACTGCGTGCGCGCCACAAGCTGCGACAAGCCGATGGTCGGAAAGCGATCGATCAGCGGAAAAGTGGTGCGCGGACTGATGCGCGCCAGAGACCCGTCCGGCAGCTCAATGAAATAGCCTTCTGGATTGACCAGAAAGCGATCCTGGGTGACCGTTTTGAAAGAAAGCCAAGCTTCGTTCTTACGACACCATATACGCGTAAAGCAAAGGGGGACCTGTTGTTTCATCGGGAAGGTGGGCCTGGAGATTCAGGACGACAATTCAGTCATTCAGGATTTACCCGATTAGCCCAGTCAACAAACTGATTGAGGTTCAATTCCGCCTCAATTGCGCTCTTCTGGAAATCTAATGCTTCAAAAGAACCCGGACAGCGTGCAGACGCACGCTTGCAGACTCAGATCGATCGGCAAAAATTGCTCTGATCAAATCGGCTTTCTCTGGGCTTATTTTGGCTACATCGAATTTGCTACTATCGACGAGCCCTACGGCTTTAGCGTACTTGCAGGTATCTTTATCCGACAGTGCTTTCTTGATGTCACCGCCAAAGCGATCGTTGAAGACATGCACAAAACCTTCAGCCAGTGGCTCACTGGGGGCAATATCCCGGTCTTTGGCGCTGCTTGAGGCAGAGGCGGTCCCGACCGAAGCCAACATGGAGCGATCACTTGCCGGTTCTGCCACCGCTTTGGACCGCTCCGGAGCGGTCGGAGGCATTTCTTTGACTACTTTGGGCGGCATGGATGACACTAGAGGCGGTGTTGATGCCAAAACTGGTGCCGGGCCTGACCAGTCCTGACCATCAGTTCTCGGTACGGGAACGTCGCCGAAATCCTCGTCTTGCTCAGAAAATGTCTGCTGCTGGGTTCCATAACGCTTGGCGTGAGCCATCTGGTCGCCCACTGCGCTACCCATGGTCTGCTGGCCAATTCTTTGTCCTCGATAGTTCAAAAGCTGCGCGTCAGCGGACTGCCCATACTGGAGTTGACGCTGCTGACCCTGCATCCGCTGAAAGGCGGCATGGCTGGCTGGATAGATAAGGTTGCTTGCCAGATAGAGCGGAGCACCGGCTCGAGACGAAAAGAGATTGAGCGGATAAGTAAGAGAGCGGGCGACAGACAACCAGTTGGACGAACCGGTATAGGGAGAGTAGCCCCAATACTGCGCTTGCGACGCCGGCACAGCGCAAATCCATGCAGCCGTGACTGACAGGAGCAAGAGCAGTGATTTACGTGTGGTGTTAGCTTGCATATCGCCTCCATTCATAACAGAAAAATGCCCATTCTGCGCGTTTCTGTGAAACGGTTAACCTTGCCAAGGGGTTCTGTGGTCGGGCATCGCGGCACTGTGTACTGACGCCTTGTAGTGAATCTCGATGCATTTCGTTTAAACGGGAGGGGACACCACTGAGGGACCTCCTTTGGCACAGCAAGCTGTGCACGCGCTACGGTGAAGCCACTCCCCTACCAACTCCGCATGGAATCGCCGTCAAAGTATGGCGGACACTATGGCTACAACGGACAAACGCGTCTTAGGTGGCTGCCGATGCCGGCGTCGACAATACAGCCAGCGCTGAACCAACGCCGATTCCTGACGGACAACGATAACCAAGCTCAGTCAAGCAAGCTTCCAAGGCGGACAAAGTCATCAAAATGTCGCGCTCAAAAACATAGCCCATGTGGCCAATTCGAAATATCTTGTTCTTCAGAGCATCCTGTCCATCGGCAACGCGAATGTTATAGCGTTCCTTCATCGTGCGTCGCAGCGCGTCAACCGAGATTGAAGTGGGCGGAACTATGGAAGTAATTGTTGGGCTTGCGTACTGTTCCTTGGGAACGAACAATTTCAGCCCCATACCAGTAACACCGGCTCTCAGAGCCTTTTTCATGCGATCGTGGCGAACATAAATGCCGCGATAACCGTCTTGTTTCATCAGATCGAGCGATGTTTTCAACGCAACGACGAATGAGACATTGGGTGTAAATGGCGTTGTCTCTTGCTCAAGCGATGTTCTATATTTTGCAAGATCAAAATAAAATCGCGGAGACGTGCACGAAGCTTGTGCTTCCCAGGCGCGATCGCTCATGAAGATGACAGCCAGGCCCGGCGGCAACATCAGCGCCTTCTGGCTACCGGCCACCATCACATCAATTCCCCAGTGCGAAAATTCTATCGGTGCGGCACCATAGCTGGTGACAGCATCCACGATACATAAGGCGCCATGCTCACGCACGGCCAGAGCCAGCTGATGCAAGTCGTTGATTACACCGGTGCTCGTTTCATTGTGAGTGATCGTCACTGCTTTAATTGTGTGATTGCGATCGGCCTGCAGCTTGTCTCGCAGTGCATCGACAGAAATCGGTTCGCCGTTTTCGACCTGTAATTTCTCGACTTCAGCTCCGTACGCTGTGGCAATCTTCGCCCAGCGCTCGCCGAACACTCCGCAAATGCACGAAAGAACTTTGTCTCCTGGACTAATAGTATTGGCTATTGCCGCTTCCATAGCTCCGGTTCCGGAACTGGTCAGCATGAGCACTTCGCCATTGCACTCGGCCAGCTTTTTCAAGCTAGCGGTTACCTCGACCAGTACCTTGGAAAATTCTTTCGTGCGGTGGCCCATGGGGTCGCGCGCGATAGCTTCAAGAACAGCATCGGGAACCGGCGTCGGCCCCGGAATCATCAAAAATTCTTTGGGTTGCATGCGTGTCAGGTTACATCGTTCGGCTCGATAATGTCAAAGCCTATATGGTTGGGTTTGTGGGTGGTCGGCTCCGCAGCAGCAATTACGTTGGCTGTAATTGTGATCAATGCCTCTTGGACTTCCGGGTAACAATCCTGCCACGTTTCGCAATTAAGGTTGTCACACTCAAAATAACCGATAGTTTTCAAGGTGACATCTTTGGGGCGATTCTCCGGCCGAGTTTCCGTTCCTTCCCATTTGAGCGCCTCTCCCAGCTTATACGATAGTCGACCAACGACCCCGACCTTAAACCCGATCCCTGATGCGACTGCCGTTCCACACTTCGGACACTTGATTTCACAGTACAAGGTATTGCTGCTACCGGTGTAGCCGCCATATCCTAATTCCTTAGTGTTACCCGCTTGTTGTCCCATCTCTGCCTCGGGTGACCAATACAACTAATATACTCAATCCCGGAGTTCGGGTAAATCACTCGGTCATAAACCGCATTTTCACAAAAGCAGAAAAAAGCCCGCTGAAGACAGCGGGCTTTTAGACATCTGGCTAAGTGGTGATTAAACCGATGCAGTCGCTCTGGCCGCCACCGGCTTCTTCTCTTTCAAGCGCTGTTCGGCCATCCGGTCCGCAGCGACATGCGGTGGAATGCCCTCATCTTTGGACATTTGGAGAATGGTCGCAATCGTGCCGTGAATCTGACTGACCTTACCGAGAACCAGTTCTTTGTTGTAGCTGGTAAGCTCAGCAGACACATTGATCAGTCCGCCGGCGTTGATAGCGTAATCAGGCGAATAAACAATGCCACGACGCATCAGCTCATGACCATCGCTTTCGTTTTCAAGCTGATTGTTGGCAGCCCCGGCGATGACTTTGGTCTTTAGCAAAGGAACTGACCGACTATTTAGAACCGCGCCGAGAGCGCACGGTGCGAAAACATCGCACTCAACGCTGTAGATGTCGTCAGCAGCAACAACTTCCGCGCCGAACTCTTCCACAATCCGGTCAATGTTCGGTTGGTAGATGTCTGTCACGACCAGTCGAGCACCGGCAGCAGAAAGGTAGCTGCACAGGTGATGTCCGACATTGCCAACGCCTTGAACTGCCACCGTCATTCCGTTCAGGTCTTCACCCAACCCGGCGAATTTGACGGCCGCCTTCATTCCTTGAAAAACTCCGAAAGCAGTCATGATTGAAGGATCGCCACTGCCACCTTGGTTGCTTCCGCCGACTGCATATTTGGTCTGGGTGCGCAGAACATCCATATCAGCAACGCTCATACCAACATCTTCGGCTGTGAAGTAGCGTCCACCTAACATCTCAACTGAACGTCCAAATGCTTTGAGCATCTCTTCGGTTTTGTCTTTGCGCGCATCGCCAATAATTACCGCTTTTCCACCACCGAGCTTAAGTCCAGCAACAGCAGCCTTGTAAGTCATGCCTCGTGAAAGCCGCAACACGTCTTTCAACGCATCAGCTTCAGTTGCATAGTTCCACATGCGACAGCCACCCAGAGCAGGTCCGAGCACGGTGCTATGAATACCAACGATGGCTTTCAGCCCGGACTGTTTATCCTGGAAGAAGCTGACTTGTTCATGACCGTAGCTAACTAGGTCCTGAAATATTTCGACCATTACTTTTCCCCTTGTAGAGTTCAGAACGGTCGGCTCAAAAGCGCGCGAATGCGCGGCTTCGGAAGCCGGGCGTACAGTGGTGTTAGTGTATTTAGCGAATATCGAACATTGCGTTCTTGCAACAATCGGCCGTTACTATATGTCAGGGCATCAAAACATTCAATGTGTTCGGCTTTGCAAATCGAAAGGGGCTCAGTAAATATGTTCTCACAACCCTGAATGGCAAACAGGCAGTCGCGTTCAGGAACAATTTATGATCGCACCATAGTTGGTGCAATTATGCTGTCACGAAATCCAATCAAAAAGAAAGGAGACAATTCGCCCCCATCTTTGCAATATCAATATCAGACGAAGTTCGCTCGGTTCGGCTCGCTTCAGTTCTTGGTAAGAGGTAGAACGCGCATGCGCTTGATACCGGCACCAGAAGCGGCATCCATCACCGACACCACGTACTTCTGCAGCGCATCCGCGTCACTGCTGAGGTTCAACGGAAGATCGTCTTTCCCAGCTTTCATTTGCTCTGCGTGAATCGCTTGCTGAATCGTGAACGAGTCTGGAGGATTCACAGCATTGTTGTTTACTTTCACCACACCGGCAGCTGAGACGTAAACGTCGATTTTGTTCTTTTCTTCCTCTGGCTTCTTAGTTTGATTCTGAGAAGCGGACGGCGGATCGACTTTCAAAACGGTCGTGTTGACGAGCGGCGCAATCAAAATCATGATTACAAGCAGCACCAAGAACACGTCGGTAAGCGGGGTGACGTTGATTTCGGTGAACGACTCACCTGCTCTTCCCCCGATTGCCATAGTGACATTCCTCCTTGTTGCGGCGCGCTGCGCCTTTTCGGGCACCCTCGCCCAAACCTTCGCTCATATTAGCGATTTTACAGGTTTCTAGCCATAGGGAAATCGCTGGTTGTTAACTATCCAAACTCAACAACGGCAATTCCGGATTAAACCCGATTGGTAAAGCGATCAGATTGTCCATTTTTTCGCTTTGCCCGAAGGCTAATCTTTAATAAGTGGATTCGAAAGCTGTTTGCCGATCTTGCACCATAAGCTTATGTCGTCAAGCGGAAACCCGCTTGGCTAGCCTATCTTTGCTAATCACCTCTGTTGACAGCTGGTGAATGGCACGGATTTCTCAGCTATCGACAACGTAAGCTCTGGCACTGGCGTAATGCCCGAAACAGCACTCAATTGAACAAGGAAAGCCCCTGCCAAGGGGTATTGCGAGCCTCGCGCGCGTAACTGCGCGAACTGTTCAGCTAATCTCTATTAACAACATAAAAGGCCTGCTCCCCCACCGCGTCCTTGTTTCTGTCAAGCACAAGTTCATAGAGTCAATTTGGCCTTTTATAACAACTTTCCAAGTAGTGAACCCCTCACCTTAACTTCTTTCCCGACGATTTCTCTTCTCGGAACTCAGTCTGCATCCGCGGAATGGTGAAGGTCAGCTACAAGGCTTGTTGCAAAAGTTTCAGTATCAGTTCTTTGACTTCGGTCGCCACTGGCGATCGGCAGTTCCGGCAAACAGCCGGCATCTGGTTCGCCAATGGCGCGTTGATTGTTCAGCGCGGCTTTGAGCTGGGCGCAACGAATCAGGTGTACAAGGTCGCCCAACCATCGGATGCACTGGCGTCCAAAAATGGAAATACAGAAATCATGATTGATTTGAACAAACCTGGCTCGCCAACCGGCACCAGTCCAGAAGACGGGGCGGGCAACAAACCTCCGAAGAGCTTCCTCACCTGGGTGATGATCTTCTTCGTCGTACCGGTGATGGCCCTTTGGGAAGGCTTCCGAGCACTTCACAAGCGCGTCTACGAGCAAGGAGCAGGTGGCTCCTTGCGCCAAATTCTGGGAGTCCTCACCGGACTCGCCGCCGGCATTGGTGTCGGCTACTTTCACGGTTACCAGGCTGGCTGGAGCTGGTTCTCCTGGCTTCCTGCCGGTGTTGGAACCACGCTTCTCACCTATGCCTACTTCTGGCCGCTGGCATACCTGGGTTTGCTGAGACCGTTCCATGTCCTGTCCAAGGAGCTCTGGGACGCAGTCCCAAGACGCAACCATTGGTTCACGGATTTCCTCAAGACGCTCTCGCGCTTTGCAGTCATCGGCGGTGCAGGATTCCTGTCCTGGACCCAAGCCGTCGTTGCACACGGTAATCTCACGCACAACGGCTGGGGCATATTCGCCTATGTCGGCGCCTTCGCCTGGATGGCATTCATCGCAGTGCTCACTTCCGCCATCGGCTGGAGCCTGCTGACCACGTCTATCGCCGGCATTTGCGCAGGTAGCGGTGCGGCTCTGACCTACGCGCTTTATCCGCTGACGCAGTCAACCCTGGCTTCCTTCGGACTGGGCTACCCTGGTGTTGCGCAAGCAGTTGCCGTGTTGGAATTCGCCATCTATGTGGCGTTTGTATTCCCGCTCGGTCACGTGATTGCGTCGCATGGTCTGCGGTTCATCAAGGACGGACTGCGCAAGCTCTACACAAGTGCCTACGAGACCAAGATCGGCATTTACGAGGGCGTATTCACGCAGCTCGTCAACATCTGGACCGCCTGGCACCTGGCCACGCTAACAGTGGCGCTACTCGTCGGTCTGGGCTACACGCCAATCGGCTGGATTGCCATTGCAATTCCTGTAGCGGTGGGACTGCTCAGCTACCTGTTGGTCGGACAGATCTTCCGCGCCTTCGGTAACCACGGGCTTGGCGTTGTTGCCGCTGCCCATGGTGCGCGCTATGCCGTGCTTGCATTGCTCGGCACCGGCGTTGCAGTCGGCTGGCTGATCGCGGGCGGCGCTCTGGCTGCCGCTCTCACGTTCTTCCTTGCCTACCCGCTCGCTTACGTAATCGTGAGATTGGTCGGGCAGTTGGTGCTCAACAACAAAGTCGCTGGAGTGCTGATCACCGCTCACGACAAGTTCTGCACCGCGGCCCAAGATTTCCTCCGGGAAGTTGCCCGGGCGCGCAAGAACACCTACGGTGACCAATCCTGGTTCAGCAAGCTGTTCCTGCATACCATCAACGTGGTGGCGCTGCTGCCCGTGTGGTACTCCACGTCCGGCTTCCTGACTGCCGTCGGCACGACCGGTGCGCTGGCCACCGGACTGACGGTGCTGGCGCTGGTCTTGTCCTATCTGCTCGTCGGCCGGCTCTTGGTGGCTGCAGAGAATTACCTGGTCGGTGCTGCCCTCGCCCTCACTGGCGCCGTGGCTACCGGCATCTTCACCTTCGCCGCTCAGCCCTACGGATTGTGGGGCGCACTGCCTGCGGCGGTGCTCGGCGGCACGCTCGTTGCCGGATGGTTGTTCCCGATCGCCTATGTGTTCACCAAGTTCGCTCTGAACCTGGTCGACAGCATAGTGCCGCTGTTCTCCAAGGTAGTTGAACCAGTCGTGCGTGGACTCCACAGGTTCTTCTGGGGCAAGGCTGCCGGACTGGTGAACCAGTTCACGGCTACCTACCGGATGGTACGCGAAGCGATCAAGCCGACCTGGGCCAGCATCCGCAAGTCATGGAACGATGCCTGGCAGTCCGTCAAGGACACCTGGGAATCGATTAAACGTCGCTAAGCACTAAACATCGGGGCACCACCTTCGGTGCCCCGATGACCAATCAGATCTGCATGCGGGTGCTGCTTCGGCGGCATCCGCTGCAGGTCTTCATTGGCCTGTGCATTCATGTAGGAGCGGCGCCATGCGCTCGCAAAGAGGAGATTCGATATGCCGTTTGCCACTTGGATGGAGCTGCTGGAATACGCCCGCTGGGCGCCTTCGCCGCACAACATTCAAGCCTGGTTGTTCCGACTCGAATCGGAAGACCGGGCTACTCTGATGTACAACCCACAGCGCTTGCTGCCAGGTACTGACCCGACAGGCAGATTTACCGCCGTAGGCTTCGGTCTCCTGAACGAGACTCTGTCAATTGCTGCAGCACCGCTTGGGCTTGATGTCGTCTTCGACTACCTCGGTGTGCCGCTGGACGTCAACGCCACGGGTCCGCAACCATACGCCACCATGACACTGGTGAAACGGGCGCGACCTGAATCGTTGCCACGACAACTGATTCTCGATCGGCGCACGTCGCGCCTGCCGTATCACGACGTACCGGTATCGCCGGAAGTGCTTACTGAATTGAGTAGCGTGGCTGCGACATTCGGACACGTGCTGGAATTTTCCACCGACCCGAAACAGGTTGGCTGGGTGGTTCGGCTTAACGCCGACACCATGTTCTTCGACATGTCCGACCCGGTAGCACGCAATGAAGTCGGCTCATGGATTCGTTACAGCAGGCGCGAGGCTGATCGCAAGGCGGACGGGCTGGCGGCTTACGCGATGCTCTTTCCCGGCTTGATGATGAAGCTGTTCGTGCGCTGCAACTGGTTGTTCCGCATTCCCGGCATCTATTACTTGGTCCGGGCCCTGTACGAGCGCACCATGCGCGGTACACGCACTGTCGCCTGGCTCTCTGGAGACTTCGACACGCCGGAATCTTGGCACCGTGCCGGGCGCATGCTGGGGAGGCTCTGGTTGACGATGACTCGGCACGGTGTGTATTTGCACCCGTTCGGTTCGGTCATCACCAACAAGACTTCCCACGCGCGGATGACTGATCACTTCGCCAACGCCGAGCGCGAGCACGACCTCTGGTTGCTTGTGCGACTCGGTCACAGCAACCTGCCACCACAAGCGCAGCGGCTCACAGTTGAGCAACTGCTTGTTCGTTAGATAACGGCGCCTAGCGCCTTACGGAGAGAATGTCGATGCGCAAGCAGTTAATTTTTGCATTCGTGATCATTGCGGCCCGGTGTCGCAAACTGTTGATGACGAACGATTTCGCCTACAAGCTGTTGTTCCTCCCAGGGCTGGCCAGAGTGCGGGACGTGGTTGGCAAATGGAAGGCGTGGTACGCCTTCGAGAAAGCCAGCAAGCAGTGTCCGGCCTATACTGATTTCCTCAGCAAGCACGGAGGCAGGGTAAAGCTGAAAGGCTGGTCCTGGGTGCCCGATTTCAGCGGCGTTACACCGATGGACAAGCCGAATTACATCAAGGCCTACACCATCCCGGAACGCTGCCATGGTGGTCGAATTCCGACCAGGGGCGCGGTGATCGACGAATCCAGCGGCTCTACCGGCAAACCCAATAACTGGGTGCGCGGTAAGGACGAGAGGGAAGCGGTCGCGCGAATCATGCAACTGGCGTTGCAGGAGCTTTTGGGCAACCGAAAACAAATCATGTTCGTAAATGCCTTCGCCCTTGGACCCTGGGCCACCGGCATGTGCGTCAGCGGCTCGATTGTGGATGTGGTTCTGCTCAAGAGCACTGGACCGGATATCGATAAGATCATCACTACGCTGCGTGACTTCGGTCCCGGCTTCCAGTATGTGATCGCCGGCTATCCGCCGTTCCTCAAGCAGCTGGTCGACAGTAATGGCGTCGATTGGAGCAAGTACGACATCGTCGCCTTCTACGGCGGCGAGGGCATGTCGGAAGACATGAGAACGTACCTGATGCGCGCCTTCACCAAGGTCTACGGCGACTACGGTGCGTCGGACCTGGAGATCAACGTTTCGGCGGAGAACGATTTCACCATCGAATTCCGACGGGAAATGGCTCGCAATGCCCCATTCCGGCATGCAGTCAACGCTCGCGTTGCAGCCAAATGTGCTGACACACGGCGACTGGCTGACGCGTTGCCGCACGTCTTCCAGTACAACTCGATGGACTACTTGGTCGAGACCAACGAACTGGGCGAGTTGCTGGTAACCCTTTGTCGCCACACCAATGTGGCTCCGAAGATTCGCTACAACATCCACGACAACGGGCATGTGATGACCTACCGCGACGCGGTGAAGTTAGCTCAGGCTCATGGCGTCGACACAAGCGCCTTCCCAGTAGCCATTCTGGGCGACCTGCCACTGATGTTCCTCTACGGGCGCAGTGACCTGTCCGTCGGATTTTACGGCTGCAAGATCACCCCGGGCGAAGTGGAGAAAATCATCTTCTCGATGCCCGAACTGGCAGAAGCGTTCAACTCCTTCCGGCTGATCACCTTCGAGGACGCCCAGCACGACAAGCAGCTGACGCTGGCTATCGAGCTCGGACAGGGCAAGGCGGCACCTGCAGACAGTGAAACAATGCGCGAGCGGATTTTCTCTGCACTGCGCGGCGCAAATCAGGACTATCGGGAATCCGAGCGAATCTTCACAGCTAAAGGCGTTGTGCCCAAGCTGGAGTTCCACGGCTTTCGCGAAGGACCTTTCGTCGGGTCGGACATTCGCCTCAAGTCCAAGTACACCGACGAGAAGTGATTCTCATCACAGCAGCTTCGGAAGATAACAGGCGGTCCCCTACAGGAGATCGCCTTCGGGTTTTCCAGGCCTGCCCGGTGCAAGTCCGGCCCCTTTAAGCACCGCACGCGGTGCGTCTTTTTGTGGCCGGTCATCAGTGTAGGTGCTGCAATGCAGCATCTCCGCTGACCCGCCGGGCACATTGTTTTTTTTGAATTGAACGCTTGTGCGTTCATAACACAGGAGTTACCCTATGACCGGTCAAAAAAGAGCCGTGCTACTTGCTGGTAGCCGCACTCCAATCGGAGCCTTCGGGCGCAGTCTCGGTAAGGTGCGAGTCGACAAACTGGCGCAACACGCCATGCAGCACGCCATGCGGCGTGCTGGCGTGAGCCCCGGCCAAGTCGACGGCGTCGTGCTTGGGCACGCCTTCCAGAGCAGCTTTACGCCAAACTTGGCGCGTTTCACGTGGATCAATGCAGGCTGGCCCGCCAGCGTTCCTGGTCACACGTTGCAGATCCAATGCGGTTCCGGCATGAAAGCCGTGAACAGCGCAATGGATTCGATCTTCCTCGGACACGGCGACGTCTTTGTCGCAGGTGGCGCCGAGTCGATGTCCACCATCCCCTATGTCATCCGCGGCGAAGTGCGCTTCACCGGCTGGCTTGCGTCCAAGTTCAAGATGGGCCCGCGCCCGCACTTGGGCCTGGTCGATGACGGCATGGCGCCGCGCGAGTTGCTCTGGGACACGAAGACTACCTTCATGTCAGCCACTGCGCAGCGCATCGCCGATATGTACGGAATTTCCCGCGAAGCGCAAGACGATTACGCCATGCGTTCGCAAGTACTGGCCCTGGCGGCCCGTGCACGCGGCCGCTTCGCTATGGAGATCGATCCGATCCAAGCCGGACGCGGATTCTTCTCGGCCGACGAGCGTCCGCGCACAACTTCGCTGCAAGACCTGGCCGGTTTGGCCGGTGTCTTCAAGCAGAAGGACATCACCGCGGGCAACAGCTCCGGTATCAACGACGGTGCCTGCGCACTGGTTGTGACGTCGGAAGACTTCGCGCGAAGCATCGGCGCCAAGCCGCTTGCCGTGCTGGTCGACCACTGCGAAGCAGGTGTCGATCCGGAGCAGATGGGACTCGGTCCTGTCGCCGCGATCAATAAGCTGCTTGCGCGCAACGGGCTGTCCATCGCGGACATCGACCTGTTCGAAATCAACGAGGCATTCGCCGCACAATACCTCGGTTGCGAAAAGCTGCTTGGTCTTGACCGCACAAAGGTCAACGTCAACGGCGGCGCAATCGCGCTCGGTCACCCGATCGCAATGAGCGGTGCACGAGTCATTTTGACTCTTGCTCATGAACTCCGGCTGCGCGGTCTCAAGCGTGGCATCGCCGCGCTGTGCATCGGCGGTGGGATGGGAATTGCGACCTTGGTCGAAATCCCCGAAATCAACACCCCCTCTGTGGAAGGGAAATCAAATGTCTAAAGCCATTCATCTCCAGATCTTGCCATCGCAGGTTGCTGTGATCACAATCGATAAGCCGGGCAGCAAGTACAACGTGCTGTCGACGGCTCTGATGACCGAGCTGGAAACCGTTCTGGACCAGCTTGCCGCCACGCCTAACGTGGTTGGATTGGTCGTCATC
>Ga0163151_10002969_pt1 | contig 25202 bp, 16 predicted proteins | sample OliLakLV19MP5IB2_FD_145596 | JGI IMG/M metagenome (GOLD analysis project Ga0163151, IMG submission 145596) | Freshwater microbial mat bacterial communities from Lake Vanda, McMurdo Dry Valleys, Antarctica - Oligotrophic Lake LV.19.MP5.IB-2 | ecosystem: Environmental > Aquatic > Freshwater >...
CTACTTCTATCACGCCGGCCGCAATCTGGCGGCAAGGATTAGTGGGCGGCTCAGTGGTGGTTTTTTCCGCGCACCAGTCGGCGGCGGCGCGCACCCACTGTAGGGAGGTATCGGCGGCGGCAGCGGCTTCAAACCACTGGCAGGCCCGTTTTTTCCAAACCGAGGCATTGGGGTCAAGGCGTGGCCGCAGGAGGCGCAGGCTGTCGTGGGTATTGTAGAAGGGGATGCCTTTGTTGTAAAGGGCATTGGCAATATTGGCCTCGCATTCCTGGCGGAGTTGGGTAGCTTCCCCGAAATGCAAGGTATCCGGCTCGGGTGGCAGGGTGTCGGTTTGAAGGGCTTGACGGACGCTGTATTCGCCCAAAATAGCGCGTTCATCGGGCGTTTCGGCGCAAAAACGCCGCAGTTCACCTTTCCAGGACAGTTCAAGTTGCTCGCCATTTACACAGTCATCGGGGGCTTTGGGCTGCCAGCCCCAAAGGAGTCCTGCTGCAGCCAGTACCCAGATCGGCAAGGCGATGCGCAGGGTGTCTTTCAGCCATTCCTGCACGCCCAAGCCCGGCAGTTTGCCCTTGTACAATATTTTTTTCCAGGAATCGGGCAGCAGGCTGTCCAATGGCCCGGGTTTGCCCTTCAGGGCGCGAATGGTGATAAAATCGGGGTTACCGTTGCGTGTTATCCAGTCGGCAATCTGTTTTTCGCGTTCTTTTTTGATTTTGGGGTCGGTCGTGAACTGCCATTCATTGAAGGCCACACGCATGGCAAAGTCGTCCCAGGCGGCGCTTTCGGCAGGCGGGGCGTTGGCTTCGAGCAGGGCATGAAGGGCCATGCGGAGCCGGTTTTCGAGGGCGGGGTTGGTTCGATGGAGTTCGTCGAGCAACACCGCCCGCGCTGCATCGGGTATTTCGCCGTTGGCAAACCAGGGCAGGCGGAGCAGCTCGCCAAAGCGGGCCATGGTGGCTACGGGTTGGCCGCTTTCCTGTGCCAGCCAATGGCCGAGCCAGAGCGTGAGGTCGTAGTGCAGTTCGGGCCAGATGGCGCAGGCGGCTATCCAGGTACGGGTGAGCGGGTCGGGGTAGTGTTTTTCGAGGGTTTGGCGCAGGTCGCCGTCTTCGAGGAGCACGGGTTCGCCAAGGGCGAGGGCAGCGAGTTTGTCCAATCGGGGCAAGCGCTGGTCTTCATCGGCATCGAAGGCTTCGATGAGCTTGCGCATGCCTTCAATGGATGCGGGCGCAAAGCGGAACAGCTCGGTGAGGCTGCGTTCGCGGCGGCCCCATTCAGCAGCGGCCAGGGGTGAGAGCAGGGCGCGTTCTTTCCAACGGGCAAACTGGGCGGTCCATTTGGCCAATTTGCCCGTGGCGGTATTGAACATCTGTCGTCCGCTGCCGATGATAAGCAGGCGGTGGGCAGGGTATCGAAACAACAGCTCGTCGAGGCTGAAGCCTTCGGGGTGCTGGTCGTTGTAGCAAAGGCGGAGGTCGCCGTCGTAGAAGAAGCGTTCGGCAAGCACCTCGTTTTGGAGCAGGATTCGGTAGAGGTCGTCGTAGAGGCGTGCGCGGTGGTCGAGGGTGTTTTGGCGGTCAATGAGCAGGAGGTACTCTGGCGGTCGGGTGAGCTGCCGGAATCGGAATTCGACCATGCCGCCCCGGCGGATGGTGGCGCGCACGGTTTGGGGCATATCGAGCACCCGGGTGTCGTCGTCGGTGCGGCGGCGCAGGGCGTTGAGTGTCAGGCCGAAGGATTCGCCTGGGTCAGGTGGCAACAGGTTGGGTATGCGGATGTTCCAGACGTAAGGCGGCTTGGTCGGTTTTTCGCGTTGCACCACCAGTTTTTGGCGTTTTCTGGCGCGCCAATAGACCCAAACGGCCAACAACACGGCGAGCAAGCACAGCATGGCGGCTTTGATCCAGTTCGACCATTCGTAGAGGGTGGTTGTGAAGGTATTTGGGGGTTTGAGTTCAAGGGCTTCGAATAGGGAATCGTGGTCGAAGGGCGGGTCGTGGGTGAAGAAGCGATCATAATCGGTGCCGCCTGTACCAACGCCAATAGAATCTTCCAAAACCTGCACCGACTGAATCAGGTCAACCGCTGATTGGCCATCGGTATCCGAGACGTTCAGGCGTATGGAATCGCGGCCCGTGGAGTCACCCGAAGTGAAACGGATGCAACCGTTTTTTTCTTCGATGACATACACACCGAGCGGTGTGCGCAGGGTGGTGTCTTGATTGACCTCAAAAGTGATGCGACTGTTCAGGGCAGTATGTGCTCCCAGTACACTGTCGAGGCAGACGCGGTTTTGGGTATTTGGCCGGGCGGTGGGCGCCTCCAGTCGGGGGTATTGTTGCGTTGGGGCTGGCCAGCAAATTTTGAATATCGCATACAATACTGCAAGGGCTGCGAGTAAAAAAAACCAGCGGAGGTTTTTTTTCCAGGGACTTGGCCTGACAAGGGTTTTTTCCGCTTCTTTTTCCGTTTCGCCGGGGGGCGGCAGCGCTTCTATCAACTCCCCTTTGGCCAGCTCGAACAAGGCCACAAACACCGTCTGCTCCTTGTCGTTTTTGGCGGCAATGGGCAACAGTGCGTCCCGGTATTGTTCGGGGCTCAGGTCATCTGGGAGTTGATGGAGCAGTTCCTGCCAGCGCAAATGCTCGTCCGGGGCAAAAGGACGGACATCCTTTTCCCAGTGTGCGAGTACTTTGGCGGCGAGTTGGTGCTTGGTCACGATCTATTTGTCTCGAATCGTAATAATGTGCTGTTTTTGGAGCGATTGAGGGGCTGTGCCAAAAGGTTGCCGAGAGGAAAATAAACAAATTTTAATTCTATTCGAGTGCTAAACCTCGTAGGTTTTAAAAACCTACGAGGTTTTTCGCCAAAGAGAACAAAATAAAGATTTACCTCCTTTTTGATTCCGACCCTTTTGACAAAACCCCAGGGGGCAATGTCGTTGACTTAAGGGTTTAGGCCTCGGAGAGGCCCAATGTTTGTAGCCTTTTCATGCACATTTTATTTGACCTCGGAGAGGTCCAACGTTATACAACACATTGATTGCCAAACAAATGTTAGACCTCTCCGAGGTCTGGGAACATTGGCTAACAATGATCTCTACAAACGTTTGGCCTCTCCGAGGCCTTAAGTCAACGACATTGCCCCAGGGGGCTACGAAGTGCTACGAGGTGTCACCTCGTAGCACTTCGTAGCCCCTATATCCCAATGGCCTTTTGCAGCGTATCCAAATCCGCCCGGGTCTTCGCCAGCACAGACAGCGAATGGCCAAGCAGGGTTTTTTGTTGGGTGTTCAGGCCCCTCGGGTTGTCGAGTTGGGCGGTATCCACGCCCAATTGGAGCAGGGCGTTGGCCCAGTGCAGCAGTTCGGCGGTGGCGGGTTTCTTGTTGAGTACGCCGAGTTCGGCGGCGCGTATTTTTTCAAAAAGGCCAATGGTCGCTTTGGCGTCCAACTGGGCAAAATTGTCCAGTTTGTCCTTGAGAATCAGGAGCAAATCGGCTTCACCAGGGAATTTGATGTCGAAAAAAGCCACCCGGCGCAGGAAGGGGTCGGGCAGGCCTTTTTCGGAGTTGGAGCTCAGGATGATGATCGGGCGGTGTTCAGGTTTGGCTTCATAAGTAAAGCGTTTTGGGTCGCCCGTTTCAGGCACCTCAAATTTGAGTTTGTCGAGCGCGGCCAAGAGGTTGTTGGGCAGGTCGCGGGGGGCTTTGTCAATTTCATCGAGCAGCACCACGCGGGTTTGGCCGCTTTTGATGGCCGCTCCGAGGGCTTGATATTGCACGTAATCGCGCTCCACCACCTCCGGCGTAAGGGTTTGCTTCATCACCTGAGCGTGTTGGAAGTGGCGCAGGGCATCATACCGGTAAAAGAGGTCGGTAACCGAAGAGGAGGTCTGTCCATTAAACTCCTCAGGCTTGCCGAGGCCGTAATACCAGGCGATGTGGGCGGCAAGGTCGGTTTTGCCGCAGCCAGGCTCGCCGGTTACGAGCAGCGGCAAGCCAAGGCTTAGGGCCGTCTGAACCGCAGCCCAGAGTTCGGGAGAAGGGCGGTAATGTTCCGGGGCATTGAATTTCGAGGCGGCCGGGCGGGGCGGCAATTGACGGGCCTGGGGATTGTCGGGTTGGTGCGATAGGTTCATAATTATTGGTTGTAGAGTTCAAAAACCAATTCCTGGACCAGTTCCACACGGTCCATGTTCAACTGTTTTGATTGTTTTAGTTGTTGCAATTCGGCTTCTGGCAGCCCCTCTGCGAGGGTGTCGAGCACAGGTTGGAGACGGGCGTTGTTACGTTCGCCAAGGTCGTTGAACCAATCACGCAAGTCGGACACAAGTACCGGGTCGAGCGGGTAAAAATGTCCAGCATGCGAATATTTTTGGCACAATTGGTCAATGGCACTGATAATTTCCTCGGATTTTTCGTCGCGTTCGCGGTGCAGATCTTCGTGGTACATAACGATGAACACCATCAGCACAGGGCCGTCCTTTGGGCGTTTTGCAAGTTGTTCGGCCATCCAGTCGAAGTATTCAGCGAAGAAAGGCTTCCACTCGTTTTTGCGGAAGTAAAAAGGCAAAACGCTGTATTTATGCCGTGCTTTGGGTACTTTGTTGGCTGAAACAGCCTCGTTAAAATCCTCGTTAGCCGCCCAGCCAAACCACCTTGCGCAAAACGCTTTGAACAGTTCTTGCGATTTTTCAACGGAATAGCCGAGGGGTAGTTTTTCGATTTTCACCCGGTCATGGTTTTTGGGGTCAAAGCGGCAATGCACCACTTCGGAACCCTCGTCGAGCCAATCCGCGAGCAACTCGTACACCATGCGCTCGCCGAGCGAGGGTGGCAATTGGGTGGGACAGGCACTCAGGAAGTAAAAATGGTTGTGTGCGCCCATTTTTTGCCGGTGGTCGAAGCCTTCCTCGAAGCGGTCGCGCAGCTCCCTGCGGTTGCAATTGACCAAATGGATGCGGCCCATTGCTTCGGAGATTTTCAGGTCGTTTATTTTCTCGCGCAAGCGTTCCTTGCCGCTGTCGGTGCCGAGGTCGTATGCATCGGCGAGCTTCTTTTTTAGCGCGATTTCGCGGCTTTCGAGCTGCTTGATCTCGTATTCGAGTTTGAATTTTTCAGCCTCATCTGTTTTGACAATCAATGCGGTGCGCAGCGCACTGAGTTTTTGCAGGATAAGTTTCAACTCCTGCTCAAAGCCGGTTATTTCGTCGTGGGAATAGCTCATGATTGCAGTTTGTTTTTCAAATCGGCAATCGTGGTGTCCAATTTTTTTACTTCGTATTCGAGGGCAAATTGTCGGGAAGGGTCGGTTTCCAAGACTAGGGCCGTTTGCAGCCGTTGTTGCTTTTCGGTGGCAAGGTTTAGTTGTAATTCGTAACCGCTGCGCTCGAGGGCCGAAATAGAAGGGGGCAAGTGCATCGGGGGCGCGGTAGACGGTGCGTTGACCGAAGGGGCAGCAGGTGCTCCGGCTTGTTTTAATAGCAAGTTGAGCCGCCGCACGATGGTGGCAAAAGCCTCATCTGTGTTTGCCCATTGATCAAGCGGCACTAAGCGTTGGTCCTGGGCGGTTTTGGGCAAAAACTCGAACTCCGCGTAGGGCATGAGTTCAAACAAACAACTGCGGAGCAAAACAGGCACTACGGCACAGTCTCCGTTTGCTTCCCGTTGCATGGCAATGGGCACTTCGATGCGGTTGACGTAATCGGAGGCGAGGTAATCGCTGCTGACGAGGAACACTACAATATCCGCCCGGCTGACTTCAGTGTTTATTGCCCTGTCCCAGTTGGACCCGGGCAAAATCATGGAATCTTCCCAAAGAGCAACCTTTCCAGACCGTGTCAAAGGCGAAAGATGGCGGATCAGCTGATCGAGCAGCGGGCGATCGTTTTGGTTGTGCGAATACGAGATAAAAACACGCAAGGGGATCATTTTGCTTCGGGTTTGTTCTTTAAATGGCCTTTTTTCCCGATGCAATGGTACGAACGAAAGATTTAATATCCGTGAAAATCCGTGTCTCATCCGTGCAATCCGTGTTCCACAACGTGAGGATGGAACACGGATCACACGGATGAGACACGGATATTAACGGATCAAAGTTCCCCAGCCAAAAGCCTCAATCGGATCTCCGCCGCTTTCAAATTATACAGCACCAGATCCCTGCGCGACAAGGCTTGTTCCAGCGAATTCTGGGCAATTTGCGGCTCCAGGCCATTCGTCGTGCCTACCCGGAATCGCTCTGTACTCACGTTGAGGTTTTCCCGGGCAATGCGCACGTTTTCTTCTTCCAGACTTAAAATTTGCTGTTGGCTTAGATAGGTAGCAAGCTGATTGTCCAATTCCATTTCCAACTGAAGTCTTTGATTGTCAAGCCGAAAGGCCGATTGTTGGGCTGCGAGTTGGGCCGTTTCCACCTGCCGTTTGAAATTGCCTCCTGCATAAATAGGCACCACCAAGCCCACACCGACGGTCAGACCCGCTTGCGTGTTGTTCACCGTAAAACCCGCGCCATTGTCCGAACGGACGGCGTTGAGTTGCCCGTTGCCCGTGAGCCTGGGTCTGCCGAGGGTACGGTTTTCATCCACCACCAACGCGGCGATTTCCGCCGATTTTTGCAGGGAAAGCAGGCTGGGGTTATTGGCCAAAATATTCTGTATCAGATCGTTGCGCAGGGGGGCGTAGGTAGTCGTCAGCGTTTCATCTACGTTGAATGCCGTTTCAGATGCACGTATAAGCAAGCGATTGAGCGCTCGTTTGGCGTTGGCTGTGAGGGCTTGTTGCAATATAAGGTCGGCACGGCGCTGATTGAGGTCAATGCGGGCTTGCAGCGCATCCGTTTGAGCCGCAAAACCCGCTGCCAATCGGGCCTCCGCGATGCGCAGCCGCTCTTCGTTGAGCACGATGACCTCAGCCAAAGCCCGCTCCTGCATTCTTCCACGTACGATGTCGTAGTAGCCTTGGAGCACGGAGGCTGTGGTTTGCTGCACCGTGTTTTGCAGATTGGTTTGGCCGAGCGATTCCAATTCTCCCAGTCTTCTTTTGGTGATTTGCATTCTGCGTCCGTCAAAGAGCGTCCAGGAAAGTTGAACCCCTGCGTTTGCATTGTTGAAGGGGGCGCCAGCTTCCTTAAATTCGGTGCCATTTGCCAATTTTTGCTGAAATGCACTGAGGGTGAAGTTCTCGTTGGCCACGAGATTCACGGTTGGGAGCATTCCGGCATTGCCTCGGGTATTGTTTAGTCGGGCGATGTCAGCATCGGCCTGACTGATGCGGATGTCAAAGTTGGCTTCCAGGGCGATGCGGACGGCTTCATCGGCGGGGAGGAGTGGAGCGCTGGGGTTTTGGGCGAAGACGAAGGTGGTAGAAATGAGTAAGCCTGCCGTCGCCCCCGCCTGCCAAGCTATGGCGGGTAAAGCAGGTAAATGAAAGAAGATTTTTTTCATGGGATAAAAGTACACGTCAAGAAATGATGTTGGTACCTGCAAATAACTCTTGGGCGATGCAATTGTTTTTTGAAAATGGCCGGGTAATGCGTCAGCCTTAATCCACCAAACAAAAAAGCCTTCCAAGATAGGAAGGCTTTGTGGGCACAGAAGGACTCGAACCTCCGACTTGCTGCTTGTAAGGCAGCCACTCTGAACCAACTGAGTTATGCGCCCTTTGCTAAATGCGGACGCAAATGTCTGACGATAAGTTTGAAATACCAAACTGTCTTGTTAGAAATATTACCTCCTCATCTCAAAAAAAGTCTAAAAACACTAACTTTGTTGAAAACCATTCACCCTGCAATGTCAAACGAAACTAGCTATCGCTCCATCAACGCTTGGGCCGAAGAAGACCGCCCGCGCGAAAAAATGCTCCTCAAGGGCTATCAATCCCTTTCTGATGCTGAACTGATCGCCATTTTGCTTGGTTCCGGCAGTGTTGGAGTAAGTGCTGTGAGTCTTGCACAAGAGATTCTGGCCTCCGTGGAAAACAACCTCCACGAACTCGGAAAACGCTCCATCAAGGAACTCCAACGCTTCAAAGGCATAGGGGAAGCAAAAGCCATCGGCATTGCTGCCGCACTCGAACTGGGCCGTCGCCGCCAGATTTCTGATCTTCGCGAACGGCCCAGAGTCGCGTCAAGTAGAGATGCATTCAAGGTCATCGCACCTTTGCTGACCGACCTTCACCACGAAGAGTTTTGGCTGCTCTTGCTGAACAAAGCCAGTGAGGTTGTTGCCCGCGAAAAACTCAGCACAGGAGGCTCTGCGGGTACCGTGGCCGATGTGAAAATAGCCTTCAAAACAGCATTGGATGCACGCGCTTCGGCCATTATCGCAGTACACAATCACCCTTCCGGAAATTTGAAGCCCAGCGATGCGGATATGGATTTGACAAGAAAAATGAAGGAAGCCGGAAAAATCCTGGACCTTCCTTTGCTCGACCACCTCATCGTTTCAGAAAGGGGATATTATAGTTTTGCGGATGAAGGAGCAATTTGAGTATTTTGCCTAATGCTGCCACCTTGCGCAAACCGATTTGTCTTTTTGTGCTCTTAGGAACGGTGTCAAAATAACTTCCCAATTTGATGCCGTTCTTTTGCCGCCATCCATCCTATCTTTTTCGTTAAATAGCCCCACTATTCGCCTCAAAAGATAGTTGGCTAACGCCAAAATAATTGGCCTGAAATTGGAAAGTTATTTTGACACCGTTCCTTAGAGCCTGTTGGGGATTTTCTCACTGGGTCAAAAACGGTTCTTTTTTCGTCATTTTTCACCTTTTTTCAGTCACAGAGGGAAGGCTATTCTCCTTCAAAAATGCAAAAACTGACAAAAAAAACCTCGTTATTGCCTCCAGCAGAAAATCCCCAACAGGCTCTGGTCAACATTACAACAGCAGTGCTTATGAACCAACTTTTTACACATTTGGCGCTTTTTTCAGGGTTCGCCACCCTGTTTCTTTTTTGCAAAAGCGAGTATGCTTGCCATGAATTGGCCGGACGCTGGACCAACCGTGAAGGTCAAATCCTTTCATTCGAGCCTGATGGGAAAGCCTTGTGGCTCATCAAATTTGGGAGTCAATTTGATACGTTTGCCATCAACTATCGCTACGATTGCAAGCAAAAAACGGCCACTCTCGACCTGATGAATTTCAAATCAGGGCCGCTTGCGGGCAAAACCCTTTTTGGTATCGTTGAATGGAGCAGCGACTCGGTATTTCGCTTCGATGCCGAGTCCGGAAATTCATCCGATGTGAGGCCAAGTACCTTCAACTCGGAGCATACGGAAAGGTATTTCAGGGAATAGGATATGGGGATATTGGGATATTTTTGATTGGAATACTGGACTATTGTCCAACAATTCAATCAAAAATATCCCAATATCCCAGCAATATCTCACGCTTGCGCTACAGGTGCGCCAAAATTCATAGGCGGCAGCGGCTGATCAGGCTCCTCGATTTTGCCAAACTGCATTTCAAATTTTTGAACGTTGTCGCGCAGGGCATACAACAGCCGTTTGGCGTGTTGGGGTGTGAGCACGATGCGGGCCTTCACCTTCGCCTTTGGCAAATTGGGCATCAGCCGGATGAAGTCAACAACAAACTCGGCGTTGGAGTGTGAAATGATGGCGAGGTTAGAATAAATGCCTTCCGCCACTTCTTCCGAGATTTCGATATTGATGGCGGGTTGCTGTCCGGTATTTTCTTTAGCCATTTTGTGTGGTTATTTAAAAAATCAAATGTTTGTGATGAATGGTTGCCTGACAGGCTACAAAGTTTTGAAGGACAAAAGTACCGCTTACACACGTCCCATCTTGATGAATTTTTAGAAGAAAAAATGCCCGGTGCAGCGACAACTGCCCGGGCATTTTTCATGCTTGTCAAGATGCGTATCCGCTCCCAGCACTGATTACTATCTTGCTACCTTGCTCAAACGAACTCCACCCCAATTTTTGCCATCGCTGAGGCGGAGGAGGTAAGTTCCTTGCGGCAAATCCTGTAAGTCAATCGTGTTCGTCATTTGCCCTCCAACTGAATGGAAATCAAACGATTGGAGCAAGCGACCAGTAGCGTCAAATATTTCGGCGTGAAGCGCATCGGGTGCGTTTTGCAGCGTCAGCAGGAACAAACCCGTGCTCGGGTTGGGCGATACTGCCAAGCCCCAGGCCTCGGTTGGTTCTATGGTGCCGCTTGTGATTACCAGATTTGTCACCGAAGCAGTGCAGCCATTCGCATCAGTGGCCACAACCGTGTAGCTGCCTGGCGCGAGGCCGCTGAAAATCCCGCTGCTTTGAGCTGCCCCGCCGTTGAGGCTATACTGGTAAGATGGAGTTCCGCTGCTGGCAGTAGCCGTGATGGTATTGCTGTTCGTTGTTGCATTAAGTATAAGCGCGGGTGGTGCTGTAACCATAACAACAGCAGTCATTTCAATTCCGTCTGAATCTTTTACCGTGACCGTGTAGTTGCCAGCCGTAAGGTTGGAGAATACATTGTTGGTTTGGAACGCTGAGCCATTGAGGCTATACAGGTAAGCTGGAACGCCGCCACTGCCATCGGCCTGGATAGAACCATCGTTCCCGCCATTGCACAGAATATGAGTGGTTAAAATTACAACGTTGAGCGGTGCCACGTTCACCGTGAAAGTAGTTGTGGCCGTGCAGTTGTTTGCATCGGTGACCGTAAGGTTGTATGTTCCGTTGGGCAAATCCTGTAAGTCAGGGTTTGGCGCATTGCTGCTGGAAGTGTAGGGCGCTGTGCCACCTGTGAAAACAGGTAAACCATCACGGCCAACAACCGTTACCGAGACATTAAGCTGCGTTGGCTCATCAATATCAATAACTCCTACTACGATGGTGGTGCCGCTCGCATCCCGAATGCTGGCAGTATATGTACCTGCTCCAATGCCTGTAAAATTATTACTGCTTTGGAACAGGCCACTGCCAAGCTGGTACTCATAGGGTGGTACGCCATTGAACGCATTTACAATAACAGTCGTTGTGCCTCCAAAACACAGGATCGGGGCGACTACTTGAACGTTGCCCGACACAGGCGTCACATTCACCGTGGCCTGCGTAGTGGCGGTGCAACCGTTCTCGTCCTGCACGGTCAGGGTATAAGTCCCATTGGCGAGGTTGGAGAACTGATTGCTTGTCTGGAAAACCGTGCCATCAATGCTGTACTCAAGGGTGCCAGTCCCGCCAGCGGCCGTTACCACAATGTCATTGGTAATGGCAACAGCAGAGGCAGTAATAGCACTTGGATTGGCCAACACAATTTGCACGGAAGACGCGCTGAATCCTGCGTTGTCGGTTACCACCACTGTATAACTGCCCGGAGCAAGATTGGTAAATATATTGGACGTTTGGCCTGCACCGCCATTGAGGCTGAACTCATAAGGCAATTGCCCGCCACTGACTGCCACGATGATTTCGCCATCATTCCCCCCATTGCAAGAGACTTCGTTTTGGACAATAACGCTTACCAGCAAATTGTCTACTGCTATTGTAGCCTCCGAGGTAGCGGTGCATCCATTTTCGTCGCGCACGGTCACCGTGTACACGCCGTTACTTAGGTCAAGAAATTCGTTGCTGCTCTGGAAAGCGACACCATTGATGCTGTATTCCAACACACCCGTGCCGCCAGTTGCAGTTACTGTAATGTCATCGCTTGCTACCGATGTGTTAACCGAAATGGCAGTCGGGTTGGCAATTGTAACTGGGTTAGAAGCAACCGTAAAACCAAACTGGCCCGTCACTACCACGGTATAAGTGCCTGCTGGGAGGCCGCTAAACACGTTGCTGCTTTGACCTGCACCGCCGTTCAGGCTGTAAGTGTATGTGCCGTTCAGGCCAGTAGCCGCTACCGTGATTTCGCCCGCCGTGTCGTCGTGGCATAAAATTCCGCTTGTTTCGGTAGCCGACGCCGCAAGGTTGTTGTGGATAATATTAATGTTGAAAATTGCGCCATGTACCCAGGCGTTGTTGTTTTGGTCGAGCGCATCAAAGTGAAAATCGTCGGCAGTTGCAGCATCGCCATTGTTGGTGTAAACCAGCACGTTATTGTTGATGTCCTCCTGCGTGAAGCTGTCGCCTAAAACAAGCGGGGTGCCGTTCAAAGTCAGGGTGCCATGCTGTGGAAGGCTGAGGAGTATGAAGACGCCCTGTCCGGGGATGCCACTGATTTCCATATCCAAATGGCTCTGGAAAATCGCCTCACTCAGGCCTGATCCGACGCTGAGCGGGCTATTGACCAAAATATTCCCTCCTGCAATTACCTCGGGGAAACAGAACGAAAGGCTCCAGGCTGTAATTGGGCCACCATCTTCATCATAATTGTCAGTCACCAAAAGTTTCCAATTCCCCATCGCGTTTTGGCCGTTGTACGAATTGAGCGTTTCGATGGATTGGAATGTACCGTTCAAAGAAGGGGGCGTACCATTGCATTGGTTTTCAAGTACGTTCGCGCTTTGTGCTGCCTGGCTGTCAAAAGTCAGGCTGACGTTTTGGCCATTGCAGCCATATGGATTGGCTGGAACTCCAGGTTGGTCAAAAAGCAGGGTCGTATCGCCACTTGGCGATACAATACTGGCAAGGAGGTCGCCTGTATAGGTGTGGGTAATGGCCAAGCTCAGATTTACATCATTGATGGCCTTGTTTTGTACTATATCCAGGTTTGAAATAACCGTATTCACCGAACTCGGGTCTATTATTTTCGGAACATCCGTGCTGCTAAAGTTCTGACCGCAAAGGTTTGTACCCGTTTGGAATGCCCATGTCTCGGAATAACTGCCTGTGCCGCAATCATTGCCTGCACGAATTCTCCAATAGTAAACCGATGAAAGCAGAAGACCGTTCACAGTTCCACTTGTGCCATTTAAGACTTGGCTTGAAACAATGGAACCTGCTGAAAACGATGGGTTTGTAGCCACTTCCAAAAGGTAGTCGTTGGCAACAGCAGCCGCTGTCCAATTAAGTATGGCCGTAGTGCTAATGCCAGATTCGCCGTTTGCCGGGCTGATTACATTGGCTGTGCCAGGGATACCGGGCAATACGGTCAGTGCAACCGTAGCTGTTTGCGTTATTGCTCCTCCCGTACCAGTTATAACGAGCGCATAATTACCTGCCATACCAGCTGTTATGCCAGAGATGGATATGGTGGCTGTACCAGTGGGCATCACAGGATTAGGGGAAATATCTACGGCTGAACCTGCTGGCGCTCCTGTCACACTCAAGGTTACGGCACTGTTGAAACCAGCAATAGGTGTCAAAGTGCTATTAAAAGAACCGCTTGAACCTGCGCAAATATTCAGGCTGCTTACAGAAGTGCCTATCAGGTAAGTAGGGGTTGGAGGCGTTTCAATGCTGAAATTCGCATTGGAAATATCAAAGAAGATATTGCCTACCGATTCTACCCGAACTCTACAAGTAGAGGAAAGGTTGTTTGGGACAGTGATGTTTGCGGTGCCATTGTTCGGCACATTTGCTGCCAGTTCCACAGGGTAGGTAAACCCTCCATCGGTAGAAAGCATGATCCGCACATTGGCGCAAGAAACGGGGGGAGCAGTGGTATTTGCCACATCCCAAGTCACGGTTTTCGGGTCGCCGACATACCAAAGCACATTTGTATTGGGCGCTGTGACGAGGAAGGGACCTGCGGTTCCGGCCACAGTTATTTGCACATCATCTTCGTCGGTGCAGCCTGCATACCAATCATTGTCACGGACTACTACCCGGAAATTCATATTTCGCGCCACACCAGGGAGTTCTTCCCAAGTCGAGTTCACGTTGTTCACCAGATCTGGCAAACGCGGGAAATATCGTGTGGGCGATGTGTTGCCTTTGTAAGAACGAAACAATGGGCCGACGGTAGCCGTAGACACCGGTGGCGAAGGCGCATTGCCAAAATCCATTTGTTCCCACGTATAGCTAAGCGTATCGCCGTCAATGTCGGTGCCAACAGCGGTGAGCGCAAAAGGCGTAGATTTTGGGATGATCCGGTTTGGGCCGCCATTCACGTCCGGGTTGCGATTTGTAGTCGTGATCTTTACGGGACAGGTATTCGCGCCGCCTGTGTAGATAAAGGCGCCCATTTCGAGGATGTTGTAACCATGGAAAATATCCTCGCTGTGTGCCGCCACATCTTGTGCTCCGCAAATGCCAGCGTAAGCCATAATGGTGGTGCCACTTCCAGGCTCCACAGCAGCAGGATTATCCACATTGCCCCCGCAATTGCTGTAAGTGTGACTACCGCCAAACTGGTGACCCATCTCGTGGGCAACATAATCAATGTCAAAAGGGTCGCCTACGGGGCTTCCTCCACCCGTCACGCCATTTGCTTTGCTGGTGCCGCACACCACATAGAGGCCTGCTACTCCGCCTCCACCCGTGCTGAACACGTGGCCTATGTCGTAGTTGGCTACGCCGATCACGTTGTTGCAGGTAACCTGGTTTTGGCCAAGCATTGCGCCACCGTCACTGTTGGCATATGGGTCGGTGGCGGAGTTCAGGTAAATTACAAGGTCATTGTTGGCAATGATCTGCATCGTGACGGCAAAGTCGGTTTCGTACACGCCGTTCACTCGGTTCATTGTAGTGTTCATGGCCGCCAACGCAAGGGGCTTTGTGCCACCATGGAAAGCGGCGTACTCGCCCGTGCAAGCCAGTGCCAGACGGTAGCGACGAAGTTTTGTGTCGCCCTGGAATTCACCCAATTGCGCCGGAGTCAAGGGCTTGCCGTGTTCCAATACCTGTGCCCCGTCTGGTTCGGGCGTGGCACAGGTCCAAAGGGCGTCGTCGGCAGTTGGCAGGTAATCTTTTTTGTTGTAAACGACGTAATATTCTATGTTGCCGTGCACTGCCGGGTCAATGAAATAAGTGCCGTGCCTGCCGGAACGCACCATACCGTGAAAGCCCCAGGGCGTGAGGTCGCATTTCAATAATGCCGTGGGGTCGTCTATGCCTCGACCTGTATAGGTCCTTATTTGGGGGTATTTGGCTTGCAGTTCCGGGTGCATCACCGGCGTTTCTTCGATTTGGAAACGCCCCATGCTGCCATCGGGTAAGGGCAGAGAAAGCACGGGCCAATGGCCAGATTCGGCAGCAGCGCTGAACCTTTCGGGTGCAGCAGCCAGCACAGGTTGTAAGGCTGAAACATTGAGCCGTACGGCGCGAAATTTAGAAGGCTGGATGCGGCGTTCTCCAGTTTCAGGGATGCCACTTTCTGGCGCGTCCGTCCAGATAGATTGGGCGTGAGAAGCGCCGACGAACATCAGCGCGTACAGTAAGGTGAGAAGTTTCACAAACATTAGAATGAAGGAAAATTATGGATTTGACAAACAAAAAAGACGTGAATAGCCTCGATCTGGGAGCATTGATTGCTTTTGGATTAAAGAAGCGCGAATGTAGCCAACTCGCTGCTTTTGTCTATGAAAGATTGTTGGGGTTTGGCGTTTGGTGGCAAAAATGTAATTCTGAGAAACAAAATTGTTTAATCGGGTGAAACATATAGTTTTGCCCGAACATCCATTTATAATTCCCGCTTTCTTTTGACTTCCGCAAACGACATATTGGGCCGAAGAAACGAAATCAAAGACTGCATCGCCGCTGCCGAAATGGAGCACGCGGTGAAGCGGTTGATTGATTTTGTGCGCGACTTCACCGTTGACATGGAGAATGATGCGCTTTTGCTCAGCAGGAAATTTACAGATTTGGAGCGCAACGTCCGGCTTGTCTTGATAGACAATAAAGAAGCAGAAATTGTACGCGGACAAATTAGCGATGGTCTTTTAAAGACACTCGATCTTGCCTACGCAAAACGAATCGAGCAAAATGAAGCCGTTCAGCCCAGCGCTCCGAGCAGTACGGAGGCCGAAAAAGAAATAGCATTGGCCCAGGCCATCCGCAAGCAGATCCCCTCCAACGAGATGGTGCTGGAGGCCAAAGACATCCGCAAAAGTTACCCTTCCAGCAAATTCACCCTTCGGCTGGAACACCTCGAATTGCGGCTCGGCCAGATTACCGGGCTGGTGGGCGAAAACGCCACGGGCAAAACCACCCTGTTCCGAATCCTTTCGGGCGACCTTGCCCCCGACGCAGGTACGCTGCGCTTCCCGCTGTTCGACCCGCGTGGCCGTGGTTCCTGGCCGGATTTGAAACAAAAAATCGCGTATGTGCCGCAGGAATTGCCCGTCTGGCACGGCTCGCTGCGAGATAACTTGCGCTACGAAGCCGCTTTGCACGGACTGCGCGGCGAGGAAAACCACAAAGCCGTGGAATACATCGTGCAGCGGCTCGGTCTGGCGCTGCATTTGGACAAGGATTGGACGCAACTTTCTGGCGGCTACAAACTGCGTTTCGCGCTGGCCAAAGCCCTGGTCTGGAAAGCGCAACTGCTCATCCTTGACGAGCCGCTGGCGTTTTTGGATGTAAAAACCCAAGTCGTGGTGCTCAACGACCTGCAAAATCTCGCCAAAAGCCTGCGCCACCCGATGGCCGTGCTCATCAGTTCGCAGCACCTGCACGAGACGGAAGCCGTGGCCGAACAGATGTTGTTCATGCGCGAAGGCCATTTGGAAAACCTCGGCGCCACCGCCAATTTGGGTGTGGGGCGCGCGCAAAATGTATTTGAGATCGGTTGCGCGGCGGGTTTCAGCGAACTGGCGCAACACCTCGAATCTTTTCCCCACCACAAAATATGGAACAACGGTCTGCACTGGTTTGTGGCTACGCCGCTTGCGGTGACAGGCTTTGAACTGCAGGAATATCTTCAAAAACGAGGTCTGCGCGTGGATTACTACCGCGACCTCAGCCACTCGGTCAAAACCAGGTTTTATGCAGAGAATCTATAAATTTCTGACCCCGGGTTTCCTGCGCCGGTGGGATGCCTGGCTGCTTGAACGCTACCCGATGGTGTGGCGTACGCGGGGGCATTATGTGCTGTATTTTGCCCTGCTGGCTACGCCTGTACTGTTTTTACTGGGCTTTTTTTACCCGGTATCTGCCACCAAATTGACCATTGACCCCATCATGCCCATTATTATGGGCGACGAGAATTTCTATATCCTGCCCCTGGCCGTATTGAGCCTTGGCATTTTGTATTGGGCATATACGCAGTATCAGTCGGGCTTTCCTTCAGCAAAACCGAAACACGTGTTGCTGACTTTGCTGGTTTATGCGGGTTGCTTATTCGTTATTATGGGGATTACGGCACCAGCCTTTTACCTCGGTGCTATGCTGCGCAGCGGGTATTTTTTGATAGAGGAGGAGGATATCAAATATTGGGCGGACAATGATTATTTCTTGTATGGTATAGTATTGAAAGAATCTGATAGTACCTCCATGGAGCATGACGTTGCCTTTTTTCAAGAACGGGAACCCGAGTTCAAACGGTTATGGAGAAGAGAACAGTACATTTTGAAAAGCCGATACAAGAACCATACTATTGACAGTTTGTTCGACTCATTTTTGGTGTTGCATTGGATAAATAGGCCGAAGTTGGATCTGCCGGATCTGCCAGGTCAGCTGGTATGGTATCGGTCAGATCGGTTAGGTAGGTCGCATCGGTTGAATCTGTCATTTCTGTCGTATAAGACGGATCTGTCGTATAAATCGGATCTGCAGTTAATGCAGAATCTCCGGATTCTGTCTTATGTGCCATATCTGCAAATTCGGGGGTATCTCGCGTTCGAGTCGGATGACCTGGATTTCCTAGTGTGGAAAACGTATTTTGGGAATATGCAGTTTCTGTCGTATCAGTCAGATTATTGGCGATATTACGAATGGAGCAAACTACCTCAAATCAAAACATCCGTGATAGAAAGATATCAAATCCCAATACGCAATGATACCGTTAAAGAGGGTTCATTCACGTCTATCAGACCAGCTTACCTAAATGATATGGAGGATGCCATCCGCTCTGTCCATCATGCCCAGCAGTATATCCGCGAGGGCATCCTGTTCAGACATTGGCAAATCCTGCTATATTATCTGCCGCTTCTGGCTCTATTGCTTTTTACGGCCCCATACTTGTCCATTCGAACCATACTTGTGGTTTTTATTTTCATTGGGCTTGGTGGTGCAAGTTTTATTATGTCAATTAGAATTGATCAGAAATTATTAAATGATGAATACTATCGAAATTCTAGTGCCAACTTACTTATTACAGTAATAGGTCTTCTATATTTAGCATTGTCAGCCGTTCGAGGAAATTTTAGCAAGCATAATCTTTTAGCGTTCCACTTGATAGTATTTGGTATAGCAGCGGTTCTTTTCTTTGCAATTATGGGCGAGAAATGGGTTTTTGCAGAAGAATCATTATCAATGAACAAACCCTCGAACTTGGCCTTTTTCGGCGTTCAAGCCATCGGGCTGGCGGGGGTGCTGCTCATGGCGTACTTGCAGGCATTGCCCAAAAGGGAGTAAGGAGGATAAAATAAATTTTTTGTTTTAAAAAATGATGTTATTTTTGACACCGTTCCTTATCCAATTTTAAAACAAAGGCATGCCCGACCAAGTACCGCAATTCAACGACATCATACTCTATTCTGCCCCCACGGGCAAGATCAAAATTGAGGTCTTTTTCAATGCTGAAACCTTCTGGCTCAGCCAACGGAAAATGGCGGAATTGTTTGGTGTAGAAGTGCCGACCATCAATTACCACTTGAAGGAAATATTCAAGTCAGGCGAGTTGGAGGAGTCGGCAACTATTAGAAATTTTCGAATAGTTCAGACCGAAGGTAACCGCGAAGTAAGTCGTGAAGTAGAGTTTTATAATCTCGATGCAATTATTGCAGTCGGTTATCGGGTGAACAGCTATCAAGCTACCCAATTCCGCATTTGGGCGACTCAAACGCTCAAAGAATTCATCATCAAAGGCTTTGTCCTCAACGATGAGATGTTGAAAAACGGCAAGCCCTTTGGCAAGGATTATTTTGATGAATTGCTCGAGCGCATCCGTGAGATCAGGGCAAGCGAACGCCGGGCGTATCAGAAATTAGCCGATATTTTTGAGCAATGCAGTGCCGACTACTCCCCACAAGCGGAGGAGACTAAGTTGTTCTACTCGATGGTACAAAACAAACTGCACTATGCGATTACAGGTCATACTGCCGCAGAATTAGTCCATTCGAGGGCCGATCGACATAAGGCAAACATGGGGTTGAGCACTCGGAAAAATGCCCCCTCAGGGAAAATCATGAAAAGCGATGTGCGGGTTGCCAAAAATTATCTGACAGAAAATGAAATAGGTGATTTGAATCTTTTGGTGAGCGCTTATCTTGACCTGGCAGCGTTTCAGGCACGACGGCAAATGACAATGACGATGAAAGATTGGATATTACGCACCAACAAATTTTTGGATTCCAATAGCCTGGAGGTATTGGACAATGCCGGGAAGATATCGCACGGTTCTGCAGCCCAAAAAGCAGAGACAGAGTACGATGTTTTTCGGGTAGAGCAAGACAAAAAGTACTTTTCAGATTTTGACAAACAACTCGAAAAAATAAAGAAAACCAGAAAACCATAGCCGCGTCGAGATGTCACCCTCTCCTTCGTCGCGGATGACACCTCGACGCTACCTTATATCCCCGCCAAACAAATATACTTGGTCTCCAAAAAATCCTCCAGCCCGTATTTCGAGCCTTCGCGGCCAATACCACTTTCTTTTACCCCACCAAAAGGCGCAACGGTGGTAGCCACCATGCCCGTATTGACGCCGACCATCCCGTATTCGAGGGCTTCGGCCACGCGGAACACCCGCCCGATGTCGCGCCCATAGAAGTAAGCGGCTAGGCCGTAGGGCGTATCATTTGCCATTTCAATCACTTCTTTTTCTTCGAAAAAACGGATGATGGGCGCCACCGGGCCAAATATTTCCTCGTGCATGATGTCCATTTTGGTGCTCACGTCGGCAAGTACGGTAGCCTCATAAAAAGTGCCTTGCAAAGCATGGCCGCCCGTCACCACCCGCGCGCCTTTTTGGGTGGCATTGCTTACCAACCGCTGTACTTTTTCGAGGGCTTCAGCATTGATGAGTGGACCGATGTTCACGCCTTGTTCTGTTCCGGGGCCGACTTTTTGCTTCAATACAGCGGCGGTGAATTTTTCAAGAAACGTCTCGTACACACCGTCTTGCACAAAAATCCGGTTGGCGCATACGCAGGTCTGGCCTGCGTTGCGGTATTTGGCCACGATGGCCCCTTCTACGGCAGCATCCACATCCGCGTCGTCGAACACGATGAAGGGCGCGTTGCCGCCGAGTTCGAGCGAGATTTTTTTCACCGTGTCGGCACTTTGGCGCATGAGGAGTTTACCCACTTCGGTGCTGCCGGTGAAGGAAACTTTGCGCACTATCGGGCTGTCGGTCAGGACTTTACCGATGGTAGGCGCGTCCATGCCCGTCACTATGTTCAGCACCCCGGCAGGGAATCCCGCCCTAGCGGCGAGTTCGGCCAGCGCTAGTGCCGAAAGCGGCGTTTCTTCCGAAGGTTTGAGCACCACTGTGCAACCCGCTGCCAGCGCCGGTGCGACTTTCCGGGTAATCATCGCATTCGGGAAATTCCAAGGTGTGATAGCGGCTACCACGCCCACGGGTTGTTTGATCACCAGCAAACGCATGCCGGGCAGGTGCGGCGGAATAATGTCTCCATACGCCCGTTTGCCTTCCTCGGCAAACCACTCGATGAAGGTAGCGCCATAGCGGATTTCGCCCTTTGCTTCTGGAACTGGTTTGCCCTGTTCGAGGGTCAAAAGCAGCCCCAGGTCGTCGGCGTTTTCCAAAATCAGGTCGTGCCACTTGCGCAAAATTGCAGCGCGGGCGGTGGCGGTTTTGGCGCGCCATTCGGGCAAGGCGGCCTCGGCGGCTAAAATGGCTCGTTTGGTTTCGGATACGCCACAATCTGCTACGCGGGCAATTTCGGCTCCCGTAGCAGGGTTGGTGACAGGAAAGGTTTTGCCGGAATCAGCAGAAGTCCATTCGCCATTGATGAAGGCTTGGCGGCGAAGGAGGTCAGGATTTGATAGTGTGGTCAATGTGATAGTGTGGTGAATGTGATAATGTGGTCAAGATGAGTCACCCCGAATTTTACCTCCGTTTCATTTCTTTGAGAGGCAATTCAAAACCGGGCATCACTTCTTCGCCAAAAAGGGAGTTGCCGTCGAAGCCTTGAATAGTTTCTACGGCTTGGCCTTGGCGGTAGATATGGGTTGTTTCTTCGTAAGGGTCAATGAGCCAAGCGAGCCGAACCCCATTTGCCATCCAGATATCGGTCATGTTTTCTTGCAGTTTTTTCAGGCGGTCGGATGAGGTGCGCACTTCCGCGATGAAGTCCGGGACGGTTTTGACAAACAATTCTTCATCGTCGGTTGAGGAGCTGGTCTCGTTGGAAACCCAAGTTGCATCGGGCGATTTGGTGGCGCCACTAGGTAGGTCGAAACCCGTGGAAGGGCTGAATAATTCGCCTAATTGGTGTTGATAATTCCACATAAAGAGAAGTCCGTGCAAGCTTGACTCTCTTCGACCAGAACCTTTTTTTACAGGAGACAGAATCAGTATTTTTCCATCGTTGTCGCGCTCCATGAGCAGGTCCGGAAACCGCTCGGCCAGCGAGACAAACGCTTCCTTGCTGAACGGCTGCTGAAATTCCAATGCCCCGAACAGGCGCACCAAGGTTTCGAGTGGCGGCATTGCTTCGATTTGTGCTGGACTGAACGTAACTGTGGGCTGCACCATGCGTTGTTAATTTGTAAGCAAAGATAGTTTTAATTCACTTCAAACCAGCGCACTTGCAGGGGCTATGAGTCAAATCCCGGACGCAGAAACTTTTGCCAATCCGGGAAAAGCCGCTCCATTTCTTTCCGAAAGCGGCTGAGCGCCAGCAACAAGTCCAGGATTTCGTCTGTTTTTTCGGGCCAGGTTTTGCGGAGCATTTCCCAAGCGCCGAGGCTTCGCTCTATACAAAGCATGCAGGCTTTTGCACTGCCGTTCGCGTCGCTTTGGTAGGGAGGATCGCCCCAAATCTCGGTATTGTGCATATCCTCTATGCCCGAAACTGCGCGGCGGGCTTTCACACCAATAAAAGCTGCGTACTGGTGGATGATTTCGATGGCCTCTTGCATGTGTTCCAGTTGTTCTATGTCAATAGGCAGCTCCATTTCAGCCAACTGCTGGGTTTCGGCCTCTCTCGCTGCCAAAAAATCATGGTTAGATTTAAAAAACGAATCGGTCAGTTTGAAATAGGCCAACCCTCTTTCAAAGATTTCTGCTTCCAGTTTTTCCATGTCAGGGTCTGGAATTGGATCAGGCTCGGCCAGGACTTCAGCGGGGTCAATCCCGGCTTCGAGGAGCATTTCATCGAGCATCCGCAGGGATTCTTTGAAATGGTCGCTTACGGTATTCCACATTTCTTCGTCGGTCATGGGGGTGTCGCGTTTCCATCGTTCGAGTTCTTCGACGCCCACGGCGCAACGTTCGACAAAAGCACAGCGCTCGCACCAGCGGTCGCAGTAGTTGTGGATGGAGGGGATGAGGTTGGATTTGCTCATAGGATGGGTTGGGGTTTATTTGACGGTTATTTGACAGATAACTAATTTTTTGTCACAAGTATTTGATAATCAATTACAATCTTATTTGATGCTTTTTAAAAAATGTTATTACTTTTGTCTTGTCATGAATGAAATAGAACTTAATTCGTTGCTAGTTCGGTTGATTGCGCTGCCCAAAGAAAATGAGTATGTCGAATTTAAGGAGAACAATTTTAAGTCGGACGAAATTGGCAAGTGGATTTCAGCACTTTCAAACAGCGCGTGCCTCCATGGGCAGCCTTTTGGCTATTTGGTTTTGGGGGTAAATGACAAAACACACCAAATCGCAGGCACTTCATTCCAGCCTTCGATGGAGAAAGTGGGCAACAATGAGTTAGAAAACTGGCTGTCACAGATGCTCTCCCCTCGCATTGACTTCCGTATTTATGAGTTTGAAAGTCTCGGTAAAAAAATAGCCCTATTCCACATACCAGCAGTTGGTGGTGGCCAACCCGTTCGTTTCCAAAATACGGCTTTCATAAGGATTGGCAGTATCACCAGAGAATTAAAAGATTTTCCCGAAAAGGAGAAAAAGATATGGCAACACGAGTTGGTGTCAAGTTTCGAGAAACAAATAGCGGCTTCTCGACTTTCAGCCGATGAAGTGATAGCGCTGCTGGACAGTCAAGCAGTTTTTGAGATGCTATTAAAATTGCCATACCCACGGAATCAGTCCGGAGTATTGGAAAAATTGATTGCCGAAAACTTGGTAAAGCGCAGCAATGGGCATTACGCAATTACCAATTTAGGTGCTCTTTTGTTTGCAAAAAGGCTTGAAGACTTTTCAGAACTCGAACGAAAAACAGTTCGAGTACTCCAATATGCTCGGAAAAACAAGGTTGAAACCTTGAAAGAACAAATAGGAAAAAAAGGCTACGCCATAGGATTTGACGGGCTTTTGCTATACTTGCATGGTTTATTGCCTGCAAATGAAGAAATTGAACGAGCCTTGCGCCGCGAAGTATCACAATACCCGATGCTTGCTTTGCGCGAGTTGATTGCCAACGCACTCGTCCACCAAGACTTTCGCGAAAGAGGAAGCGGGCCTATGATCGAAGTTTTTTCCGATCGCATCGAAGTAAGCAACCCCGGAAAGCCAACTATCAATACTGACCGCTTCATTGACGAGTTCCAGTCGCGCAATGAAGCGCTTGCATCGGCCATGCGCCGCATTGGGTTTTGCGAAGAAAAGGGGAGCGGAATTGACAAAGTGGTGAGCCTGTCCGAGGTATATCAATTGCCCGCACCTGATTTTCGATTTACTGAAACCCGAACCACGGCCATACTTTTTGCTCCTAAAAGCCTTGCAAAAATGGATAAAAAAGACAAAGTGCGTGCTTGCTATCAGCACAGTTGCCTCCGATACGTATCCAATGAACGGATGACAAACCAATCATTGCGAGAGCGCTTCCGCATAGAAGTCAAAAATTCGGCAATTGCATCGCGCATCATTAAAGATACACTCGACGAAAATCTGATTCGGCTCGAAGACGCAGGATCATCCAAAAAATTTGCCCGATATGTGCCGTTTTGGGCATGATATTCAATTATAAGAACATTGTCATGAAACACAAACTCCGCATGGGAATGGTTGGCGGCGGCCAAGGCGCGTTTATTGGCGCAGTACACCGAATGGCAGCCGCTTTGGACGGTGAGATTGAACTTGTCTGCGGCGCGTTCAGCAGCAATCCCGAAAAGTCTAAAGCCTCCGGAGCTGATTTAGGCCTTCTTCCAGATCGTTGCTACGGCACGTTTCGCGACATGATTCAGCGCGAAAAACGCCTTCGCCCCGACCGCCGAATGCAGTTCGTAAGCATAGTAACACCCAACCATGTCCATTTTGCCCCGGCAAAAATGGCGCTTGAAAACGGCTTCCACGTCATCTGCGACAAGCCAGTTGCCTTTAGCCTGAAAGAAGCGCTCGCGCTCGAAAAAATCGTGACCAAATCCGGACTCGTCTTTGCGCTTACGCACAACTATACGGGCTACCCAATGGTAAAACAAGCCCGCCAAATGATACGCCACGGCGAACTGGGAAATATCCGAAAAGTCGTGGTGGAGTATCCGCAAGGTTGGCTTAGCACAAACCTCGAAGCCTCCGGGCAAAAACAAGCCGCCTGGCGCACCGATCCCAGCCGAAGCGGCATTGCCGGGGCAATGGGCGACATCGGTACCCACGCCGAGAATCTTGCCGAATACATTACAGGACTGAAAATCACCGAGTTGTGTGCTGACATCAGCATCTTCGTGCCGGGTCGTTTGCTTGACGACGATGGCAATGTGCTGTTGCGTTTTGAGGGGGGCGCGAAGGGGATTCTCCACGCCAGCCAGATTTCTGCAGGAGAGGAAAACAACCTGAACATCCGTGTTTACGGAGAAAAAGGAGGACTCGAATGGCGACAAATGGAACCCAATTCGCTGATCGTGAGATGGCTCGATAAACCCATGCAGGTGTTCCGAACGGGGGGCGTCGGGCCGATATACCCTGAAGCACAAGCCGCTGCGCGAATTCCGGCGGGACACCCGGAAGGCTATTTGGAGGCTTTCGCCAACATTTACAGGAACTTCGCACATTGCGTACGGGCGCAGGAGGCCGGACAGCAGCCCGACCCAATCCACTCGGATTTCCCCAGCATTCAG
>Ga0163151_10002976_pt1 | contig 25160 bp, 24 predicted proteins | sample OliLakLV19MP5IB2_FD_145596 | JGI IMG/M metagenome (GOLD analysis project Ga0163151, IMG submission 145596) | Freshwater microbial mat bacterial communities from Lake Vanda, McMurdo Dry Valleys, Antarctica - Oligotrophic Lake LV.19.MP5.IB-2 | ecosystem: Environmental > Aquatic > Freshwater >...
TCGTCGGCAGCGTCCGGCCGTCTAGGTACGTGTCGAAGATCACCTGTGCGTTACCGGTCTCCAGCACGGCGGCATCGACAACGGTGATGTTGTTGTCGTTGAGGTACAGACGTTGCAAGTTTCCGCCGCGGAAGTCCCGATGTAGCGTGAAAAAGCCCTCATCTTTAAGCTGATTGCTACAAAGATTGAGGTAGGTGAGCTGAGTGAGTCCGGCGAGGCGGTGGGCCCCGTCGGGTCCGATCTGGTTGCTCTCAAGATCGAGGGTGGTGAGTTTAGTCAGTCCGGCGAGGTGCCGGGTCCCCTCATCTCCAATCTGGTTGATATTGAGATTGAGGGATGTGAGCTGGGTCAGTCTAGCGAGGTGTTCGGTCCCCTCGGCTCCGATCTGGTTGCTAACGAGATCGAGGTAGGTGAGTTGGGTCAGTCCGGCGAGCTGTCGGGGCCCCTCGGGTCCGATCTGGTTGAAATTGAGATTAAGGGAGGTGAGTTGGGTCAGTCCGGCGAGGTATCGGGCCCCCTTGGGTCCGATCTGATTACGCCAGAGATTGAGGGATGTGAGCTGGGTCAGTCCGGCGAGGTGCATGGCCCCTACACCCGTGAACTCACACCCGATCACACTGAGTGCCGTAAACTGGTCCGACCAGGGGCCGGCGGGGAGAGTCGGCATTGGCATTGCAATTCGGAACACGCATTCGGCACGGACGGCAAGAAAACCGTCCCTTGCAATGTGTTTAATGAGGCTATCGTCACTCCAACGCTTCACATTAGGCCCGAAGAGATGGAGCTCGGTCCAGCCTTTCGCTTTCGCCTGGCGCAGCACGGCTTGGAGTTCCCGCAGGCCGGTGAGCGTAAGGATTGGGAATCCGGATTCGGGCGTGGGGATGTCATCGGTGGACATGATGACCCGAGTGTACCCGCGCCGCGGACGCCGAGCTATTTCGGCCCTCAGCTCACCCGCGGAAAAAATCCGCGCAATGTTTCCCCATAGGGTGAACAGCGCGTTGCACAGCACCGTGCGGAGACCACGGCCGAGTACGGCGTACTGAGTATCCGGTACTCCGTGCTCAGCACCTCGCACCGTGTCGGCCAGCGGCAAATGCTGTCGTTGATTGGTGTTGACCGCGACCCCGGAGGGTTCGCAGCCATTAGCCGGGGGTTGAGCGCAGCGACACCCCCGGTTGACGACGAGCGATGTCGTCGACCCCGGAGGGGTCGCAGCACTCCCCGGCGCTGCGACCCCTCCGGGGTCGACATTGGGTTCGCATCCGCTTCCGGGGGTGTCGCTGCGCTCAACCCCCGGCTAATGGCTGTAGTCCCTTCGGGACAGATGAAGAGGCCGACGTTCCACAATCATGACACCTTCCCCAAACTCCGACTGCCATCGCGTTTGACTCTTCCCGCTGACCACTGACAACGGACCTCCTCCCATGCTCACCGCCGCCGACCTCCTCGACACCCTCCGCCGCGTTGTCGCCGAATCCGGCCCCGAAATCACGCTGTTCCGGTTCCATCGCGAAACCGGCATCCATCCCAGCACCGTCTATCGTCACTGGGGGAACTGGACCAACCTGCGTCGCGCCGCCGGGTTGCCGGTCCGCAATCCGCCGCGGCCGGTTTACAGCGACGATGAACTGCTCGCGGAACTCAACGCGGCGGCGAAGACGTTCGACCGGTATCCCCTGGTGCGCGAGTTCGACGGGCAATCGCACCGCGCCTGGGGGACGCTGCAACACCGGTTCGGCCGCAAACGGGCCGTCATCGACAAACACCGCGACTGGCTGGAAAAACAGCCCGCGGACCTGCGTCCCGGCTTCCTCGTCGGCGTGCCGGCGGATTGCGATCCGAGCCTCCTGCCCGGCGTGTTTCTGCCGCGATTGAAGTCGCCGGCATTCGACTTCAAGGCCGCCGCCGAAATGCTGCAATGGCTGCCCGACCTCGGCCGCCGTCTCGCGCAAAGTCGGGCTGCGCGGGCGATGACGCTGCTCGTCGCGGGCTCGCTGGCGCTCGCCACGGGTGGCCGGGGCTGGACCGACCAACGGGAGGGAAGCCCCGGTGAGCGCGCGACCGACAGGGGCTTCGCCGAAGCGGCTCCAGCCCCGGCCACCCCGACATCGGCATTCGTCGCAGGCAGTTTCATGGCCGACCGTTGGAGTCCAGCCTTTAGGCTGTCCTCATCTTCGATCACCGCACACGCTCCGAAAGCACAGCCTAAAGGCTGGACTCCAACGGGCGGGACTCCAACGGCGATGCTACCGGTCCCCTTCGGGCCGCCGGGTTGGCTGCTATCATGGACGATCATGGCATTTCGTCGCTGGTTCCGCAGCAAGCCTCGCCTGGCCGTCGGCGCTTCGTCCGGCGGGGAGACGCCACGGCCGCACGGGCTGGGGCGAAGGTGGCTGTTCCGGTTGGCGGCCCTGTGCCTGGCGTGCGTGCCGTTTCTGGCGTTCGAGGCGTTGTGCTGGTGCTGCAACTGGGGGGCGGAGGCGGACCCGGCCGATCCGTTCGTGGCGTTCTCCACGAACCGGCCGTTGTTCGATCGGACTGCCGACGGACTGCGGTGGCAGGTGACGCCGAGCCGTAGACGGTTCTTCAGCGATGAATCGTTTCTGGTTCAGAAGCCCGCCGGCAGCCGGCGCGCGTTCGTGGTGGGGGAATCGACGGTGGCCGGCGAGCCGTTCGGCAAGCCGACGTCGTTTCCCACGTGGCTGCAACTGGCCCTGGACGCGTGCGATCCGCAGTCCGAATGGAACGTGGTGAATTGTGGCGGGGTGTCGTATGCCAGTTACCGCCTGGCTCCGATTGTGGACGAGTGCCTGATGCACGAGCCGGACCTCATCATTCTGGCCGTGGGTCACAACGAGTTTCTGGAGGAGCGGACCTACGCCCCGATTCGCGCGACCCCCGCGGTGGTCCGGGCCGTGTACGACTATGTCCACCGCTGGCGTGCGTTTCGGGCCGTGCGGAGTTGGACGCTGTCGCCGTCGTCCGGAAATGCGGTCGCGACGTTGCCCGATGAAGTGTCGACCCGGCTCGATTACGAAGGGGGACTTGCCGCGTATCACCGCGACGACGCCGGTCGCCGGGCGGTGATCGCCCACTACGAATTCAACCTCCGCCGGATGGTTCGCAGCGTGCAGGCCGCCGGGGTGCCGTTGATGCTGATCCGTCAGCCGTCGAACCTCGCCGACTGTCCGCCCTTCAAGTCGGAACACGATCCGCGGGTGACGGAGACGGATCGCGCCCGGTTCGAGAAACTCGTCACCGAGGCCCGCGACCAGGTGGCGCACGATCTGCCCAAGGCCGTGCAGTTATGGGAATCGGCCGTCGCGATTGATCCGACGTTCGCGCTTTCCCAGTACGAAATGGGGAAATGCTGCGAAGCGCTGAGCGCCACCGAACAGGCCCGCGCCGCGTTTGTCGCGGCCCGCGATCATGACGTTTGTCCGTTACGGATGACGAGCGACATGGAACGCATCCTCGCGCAAGTCGCGGCCGAGACCCACACGCCGCTGGTCGATCTGCACGTGCTGCTCGAACGGCAATCGCAGTCCGGCATTCTGGGGGACTACCTGCTCGTCGATCACGTGCATCCGTCCGTCGCCGGGCATCAGTTGATCGCCCGGTATCTGGTCCGGGAACTTAAGTCGTTGGGGCTGACGCAACTGGGGTCGGATTGCGAAACCGCGTCCGATGCGGCGTTCGCGGCGCATCAGTCGGCGCTCGATCCGCAATACTATCTGCGCGGCCATCGGACGCTGCGATCGCTGCAAATCTGGGCCGCCGGCCGCGCGGGACAACCGCCGACGGCGACGCATCGGGATGACACGGTGACGGGAGAACCGTGACTGCGGTCAGCGCGAGTTCACTCCGCGGCGATGAGGCTGCCGCAGACGGGACAGGTCTTCATGCCGACTTCGAGGCGTTCGCCACACCCGAGGCAGGTGGGTCGGGCCGCTTCCGCCGCTTCGGCCTTTCGAAGTTCCTTACGATACGCCTGCCGGATGGTTTGCCATCCGGAAATCAATCCCAACAGGATGGCGATGAACGGCACAACCGCAAAAACCCACAGCGGAACTCTCTGGAGCCACTTGCCGAACAATGCCCCTGAAAATGCGAACACGAGCATGACGCCGAACGTCACGAACGCGCACGAAACGACGGCCATGAAGTACGCGCTGATGGGCGTGCGAGCGGGGCGTTCGCTCATGGGATCAACCTTCGAGCTGCACTTCGCGCGGCCATTGCGCGTACGCCTCCCAATACGTCTTCTTCAGCGCGATTTCGTCGTCATCGGATGCCGGTTGGATGCGACCGTTGGCGTCGATGGCACGGCTGACCACTTTGTGTTTGCCGGGGGGCAATGCACCGAGGTCGATCGAGAAGAACCGCCAGCAGAATTGGGATTTCGGATCGTCGGCGATCTTTGCGGGCTGCCACGGGCCGTCGTCGACTTTGACTTCAACGAGGGCGATCTCAGTGCCGTCATTCCACACAGCGCCGTAGGCCTTGCAGGGGATCTTGCCGTCGACAGCCGTTTGCCGAGTGATGCGGGCGACGATGGACTTGAGGTTCATTTTGCTGACGGACGTTTCGACGTATTCCACTGCGTCGCCCCGGCGTTCGCCGCGGACGGTGACGTAATCGCGAGCCATGAAGCGGCCCATGTAACGGGTACTGCGAAGCTCGATGCGGCGCAGCCATTTGACGTTAGCGATGCCGTACCAGCCGGGCACGATGAGTCGCAGCGGAGCGCCATTCCCCTGCGTGAGCGGTTCGCCGTTCCGTTCCCACGCCAGGAGCAAGTCCATTTTTTTCACGTCGGCCAGCGAAATACTGCGGCCGAACGGCACCTCGAACGTGGTTTCACGCGGCGTCCCTTTGCGGAGCGTTTCCTCTTTCTGGTCGTGACCGATGAACACCACTTCCAACGCTTCCGGCTTGATGCGGCACTCGTCGAGCAACGGAGTCAGCTTCGTGCCGGACCAACGACTGTTGTAGACCGCGCCCATGAACCCTTTGGACGATCCGTTGCCCGAGCACTCCAGCGTCATCAGTTGATCGGACTTCGGCCGGGCTTTGAGCTCATCGAGCGTAAGCGATTTCGGCTGTTCGACGAGACCGGTGATCTCCAGGCGATAGCCGTCCGGTTTCACGTCGGGCACGTTGTAATGCGAGACCGAGAACACCTGATCCTGCGGCGTGAGCCATTCCGTCAGCGTTTCCCAATCGAGGCTGCCGGGCTTGGCACGGGGCATGTCGAGGAACGGGACCAAGGTTTCCTCGGTCGCCTGCGCGGGGAAGGCGAACCGCGGATCGGCGAACAACGCGAGCAACGCCCCGGCGGTCAAGGCCCCGGTTTGCAGCGCTTCGCGACGGTTCAGCAGGGTGTCGGTCATGGCAGGCCTCATTTAATGATGTCGGCGGGTGAGGTGCGAAGGTCGATGCTGTTCGTTTGCCCGGCGGTGACAGTCACGGCACGACTCACGCGCATCCCGCCCGCCGGATGAAATAGTTCTAACGTGTATTCGCCGGGGGGAACACCCTCAAAGCGATACCGGCCGTTCTCGGCGGTGACGGCGTAGAACGGGTGATCGAACACGAAGATCCACGCCTGCATCTGGCTGTGAAACGAACAGCCGATTTTGACCGGCTGCTTGAGATTGCCCGCTCGGCGGAACGTCTGCGTGAATTCGCCGTCCTGAGCCAGGCTGACGTTGAACGATTCGTTGCCTCCCAAGGCCATCACGTTGTGCAACGTGGCGTCGCTGTTGGTGAACTTGACCTGGTCGCCGATGCGGAGCGCGACCGTTTCGGGAATGAAGCGATAATCTTCCTGCCCAACGGTGACGGTCCGCGATTCCATCGGCGGGCGTAGTCCGCGCAGCTGGCGATCGGTGAGACAGACGACGGCCTCGGCGAGGTGCCCCTTCTTCGCATCGGCGACGTAGTAGCGCGCGTACCGCCACGGCTTCTGCGAATCGGGCTGATAGAACGCAGTCCCCTCGATGACGCCGTCGGCGGCGTTCGCTGTGCAGGCGAACGTCAGCAATGCGACGAGGTGGATCGCAGCAATCGGGATGCGAGTCATGGAGAGAGCATATCCGGCAGTCTCCCGGTTGTGCTACGGCTGGGCCCGATCGCTTGACGTCGCCCAGCGCACCAGGCGCTGCATCCAGCGCGGCTTGCGGCTCAGCGATGTCTTCAACGACTGCCCCGAACGACGATAACTGACGTGATTCGCGTACAGAAACGCGGCGTCGGCGTTGCTGGCCCGCAGTGGAATGAGGTACGCGAAATACCCGACGAACGGCACCAGCGCGACCCCCAGCACGATCAGCGAATGCACGCGGGCGCGGTCCCGGTCGCGGCGAGCTTCCTCGTAGATGCGGTTGATGACCACCCAGCCGCCACGGCTCAGGCTGCCGAGCGGTAAAGGGATGACGTCGAACGCGAAGATCACGCCGATGGTCAGATGCGCGCCGAGATGCCGCAGGATGTACGCCGATTGACGGACCATCTCGGGCAGGGCAAGCCGCAGGGGATCGGCGTCCTCGGCGGTCAATTCGCCATCGGCGACGAGACGGTCGATGGTCGCGGCGAGATGCGGCTCGTCGATCGGTTCGCGGCGGTCCTCGGTCATGAGGTCCGCGATGTTAGCAGAAAGGCGAGCCGCATGGCGTCAGCCCGCGGGTGGGTCGCCACTCCCCCCTCTCCCAGCGCTTCGCTGCGAGAGGGGCCGGGGGTGAGGGTGCTTTGTGTCTTTGTTTTGTCGCTCGATGCGAAATCCGAACAGCCGAAGCACCCTCTCCCTAATCCTCTCCCACCGAAGCGGCGGGCGAGGGGACAAAGCGGGCTGACGTCACGCGGCTCGCCCAAAGTTCCACTCCCCGGGCGTCGGGGCCGCGACTCGCATCGCGGTCCAAATGTTAATCTGCAGTTGGCAGAATTCTTTGGGGCGGCGGTTGCGTCGTAACAATCGTCAGCATCAGAAGAAGCCAGACACCAGCGTCCACCAACGATTTCTGCCCGACTTCGCGAATGTACTGACGGCCCACGTCCGGGTCTCTCACTCGAAGCCGCCGATCGCCCCTCATCATCGAATGAACAGTCTGACTCCCAAACGGAATCCCCGAATTCGTCAATGAAAGCAGACACGCGGCGATGATCAACAGAGTGGGCGCGAACTGGGGGCGCGTGGACCGAAGCACGGCCAGCAACAACGCAATGTGAACGGCGGCAATCGTTCCCAACGCCAAGAGGTTGACAATCGATGGCCACATGTCCTCAGAATCCTTTCGGGACCGCGGGATGACTGCCTCGCGCTCGGACGTCGATGGCACGCCAGACCGCCCACCAACCGAATGCCCATGCCACCAGAATTGAGCCGTGGACTCCGATCTCCATCGGCAACGCGGACGCCCAAATTCGCATCGGACCGTCGTAAACCAAAACCATCGCGAGTTGAGGCAGAATGATGGTTTGTACCACACCTGCGATTGCAGCCAGAATCACGTAATTGCCGCGTCGATCGCCGCGCCGTCGCCAGCGAACTCCCATCAGCAGCACCACCAGCAGCGCGCAGCAGGTCGGTATCGTTCCGATCAGCCCCAATGACCGGTACATCAGCGCTTGTCGCGAAAACAGGCGGTTCCACATCGTGGCCCTCGACGATCATGGGCCCCAGCCACGCACCAAAGCCAGAAGCACCCTCACCCCCGACCCCTCTCCCGCCCAGAGCGGCGGGCGAGGGGAGAAATGCGGCTCCGCTCCCCGGGCGTCGGGGTCGCGGCTGGCTGTCGCGGCCCCGACGTCAACGGGAAGGAGGCGAACACGGCATCTGTGTGCCACGGCCGTGTCGGCCGTGCGAGTCATCACACGATTGGAAGCGTCCGCACGGCTGACACAACCGTGGCACACGGGTTGGTTACGCCGCGGCCCGTTGCGGCATCGGGATGATCGTCGGCTGCACGCCGGAGCAGGCGGCCAGGAATTCCTGGAAGATCTGCATGTCGAGGGCCGACGACGTTTCGTCTTCGGGATGCCATTGCACGCCGAGACAGAACCAGTCGTCGTCGACCGATTCGTAGCATTCGATCACGCCGTCGGGCGATTTCGCCGACATCTTGAACAGCGGCGCGAGCTGATTGCACGCCATGTGATGATCGCTGTTGACGCGGATTTCACCGGGGCCGTAGACGTCCCAGCAGCGGGTCCCTTCGACGATCTCGATGAGATGCCGGTTCGGCCGTTCGACCGAGTCGCGATGATGGAGCGCCTTGGGGACGTCTTCGGTGACGTGCTGGAACAGCGTGCCGCCGCAGACCACGTTCAGCGTCTGCATGCCCGAGCCGATGGCGACGATGGGCATCCGCATTTCGACGGCCAGCTTGCCCAGCCGGCGGTCGAACTCTTCGCGGCGGACGGGCATCGGCCGGGTGTGCGGATGCGGCGTCAGGCCGAGCTTGATCGGGTCCAGATCCTGCGTGCAGCCGGCGAGGACGAGGCCGTCCACCATCTGCAGCGCCTGCTTCAGATCGGCGTCGCTGGCGTAGGGCGGAATCAGCATCGGCAGGCCGCCCGCGGCGGTGATCGAATCGTAATAGCCGGTGTTGAACCAGCTCAACGCTTGGCCATCCTTCTTGGACGGACGGAAATCGCCATTGATCCCAACGACGGGCTTGGACTTCGACGGCTGCATGAGAATCCCTTCTTTTTGCGGCACTTCCTGTGCACTGACCGCGGACCGAATCGAACAGAACCGCCGGACCGCATCGCAGTCCCCCCGGCGGGCAAACGCCTCACATCGCATCGTTCCGAACGGGATGCGGCACTCGAACCGGCAGTGGGATGACCGCGAGCGGCTCGGCGAACCGAACCCGCCTCCTGCGGCACACGCGAGAATCGCTTCCCTGCTGCATCGAGCACCCGAATCCTTCAGGTGGACCGTCGTTACCGACGTGGCCAAGTCTGCCGGATGACGCGAGCGTTGTCACCCCGACCAAAGCCGCAGGCACTGTAAGATCGGCCGCTCGACCTGTCAAAGAAATCGCCTATTTAGAGGCGGGTTTCGTCTTGAACACAGCCGGTTGTGGTCGGGGGAGGTATTGCCCCAAGAAGGTCGTTCTGCCCATAAACGCCGATTTGGCACCAGACAGAGGTCAATCGCGGTCAGGCGCAGCGGATGGTTCGGCCGCTGCTGGCTACGGCTTCTGTCTCTTGAGGACGAACAGGTTGGTCTTGTCGCCGGCCACGGTCTTGAACTCCTTCGGCCGCACCCCTACCAAGTTCAGGCACAACTTGAGTGAGTCGCCATCGAGCGAGTAGATACCCTTGCCCGCTTTTCGGTCCGATTTGTCTTCTCCGATATCGATCGACCTTGGCTTGGCCTTCTCGTCTAACTTGAATGTGGCGGGCGCAGACTTGGCGAATCCGTCAGTGAAGTACAGTTTGTCGCCCTCGAAGACGATGACCGTTCCCGCGCGGTAGGCGGCCGAAGCCGGCTTGCCCTCGAACTCGGAGGAGACGATCTCCCACCGGCCCTTCAGCGTGGCGGCATCCTCGTTCGTTTTGTCCTTGGACACATCTTGAGCCGCCGCCAGCAAGGAAACAAAAAATGTCAGCAGTGCTGCTGATCGCATTGCAGCGCCTCCACGGGTGACCCGCCTCCAGCCCACCAGCCTACCACGAGCGGGGACGGCGGGGAGGCGGAAACGAGAACGCCCCGGATATGGACTAACGACAACACACGTTCCCTGGATGAACGTCGTTCAGAAACACCCCGATCCTGTCGAGTGCCCACATCGCCATTTTGACTCTGGGCCAGTCGCCCTCGAATTGCTCCTCTTTGGCCTCCATCCATTCTGCCCGGATTTCTGGCTCGAACTCTGTACGTCGAATCAGACTTGCGCTGGCGAAATCAACAATGAACGGCGGGGAGACGACCGTCATCTCGATCACCCACAGTTCGTCATCAACATCAACCAGCGTCGGAATCTGAAACCCATTGACATTGCTTACCTTCCGCCTCCTAAAATGGCGGTAGACATCTCGTTCCTGCCGATACAGGTGGTGATTGTTCAGTGTTTTGATGGCAGTTTTTCGGTCAGTCCCCTGAACGAGGCCGTCTACGCCGCCGCCGATCTGCTTCTCGATTGTCAGGCCGTGCTGCTTCGCGTAGAGTTCAGCCCGATCCCCAACCGGGAAGGGAAGATTGTTCATGGCCGCACCAGATTATGCGATGTTTTCTTCGGACGTTCGGCTGACGCTGAATGCTGCGGGAAAATCGTTCGATTTGGCGAGCATTGGACCAAACGACGTTGTACCACGCGACGCCATCGACTTGCCTCGCTGCGATGCTGAGGTCGTGATGGACGTTGACGGAGACCGACTTGTCTGGGCCGTCCGGCTGCCCAACGGGGCTGTCCCGTTCGACAAGACAATCAAAACGATTGCCGCGGGCGGACCCACTCGTTCCGCTTCTCCCCGATGACGGCGGACTCGACCAGAGGCGTAGGGTGCCATGCTTGCAGCTTTTGGCAAGCATGTTCTGGCATTGACGTGCGGCTTCCGGAGTCCGAAGCCGGGCATTCGCGAATGATCCCAGATCTTCTGCAGTATGCCACGCATTGATCGACAGACGGCATGCTTGCACAAAGCTGCAAGCATGGCACCCATTGCGACCGATGCAGTGTGCCGAACTGAGACTGACCCACGATGCATTCTTCTTGTCCCGGAGGGACTGCAGCCATTAGCCGGGGGTTGAGCGCTTCGCGACACCCCCGGTTGAGGACGCGCAGCAATCATCGACCCCGGAGGGGTCGCAACTCTGAGGTGCTGCGACCCCTCCGGGGTCGGCTCGTCTTCCGTCCCAAACCGGGGGTGTCGCTAAGCGCTCAACCCCCGGCTAATGGCTTTGAACCCTCCGGGTTCATCGCGACCATCGATCGACGACGACAACGCCGCCCCACGTTGCCGTTCGGCATCATTCGCCCCCGGCTCGTGATGCCGTTTCGCCACGAATGATGGGGCCTTCGTCGTGATGTTCGCTAATCCTGACAACGCGCAAGTGGCGTGTCTCCGGCCCTTTGCGGACCAATGTTCGCGGGCGTTAACGCCGTGGCATTGGATTTGTATCTGCGGTCATCGGCTCGTTGCAGTTCGTTGACGCCGAGTGACAACGAACTCGCACGAAGCAGCCCCTGACTCGCCCTCTCCGGCGGAGCGCCGACGCATGACTCAACAACCGATGCTGGTGGTTCTGAGCCGCGATCAACAACTGGTCGCCGACATTCCCTCGTGGCTGCAAGGCCGGGCCGAGGTTCGCGTCTGCGACAACCTCGACGAGCTGCTCGATCTCGCCCGGTGGATTCAGCCGCAGGCGATCGTCACCGATTTTCGTCTGGCCGCCGCGGGGGGGCAGAACGAGTCGCGGATGCTGGAAACGATTCAAACGCGGCTGCCCAATTCGCGGCTGGTGGTGCTCGCCCCGGAGCGCTGTCCCGAACCGCTCGCCCGACGGATGACCGAACAGCGGCTGCCGGTGGTCCACGGCCGCGTCGATCGGCAGGCCGTGTTGCAGGCGTTCCGCGAACTGTGGGGCGACGTGGAATCGGCCCCGACGACCGAACCGGCCGCGCTCCCCGCCGTCGCGGAAGACGCGCCGCTCGGCACGCTGGCGGGGATCAGCCGCCGGTTCGAGACCAATTCGCCGCAACTCAAGCAGGTGTTGATGGACCTGGAAGTCGCGGCCCGGCACGACGTCAGCATTCTGCTCATCGGCGAAACCGGGGCCGGCAAAACGTACCTCAGCCGCTTGATTCACGAAGTCTCGCCGCGGCGCATGGAGCCGTTCCTGCCGGTCGCGTGCGGGGCGTTGCCGAACGATCTCATCGAAAGCGAGCTGTTCGGCCACGTCAAAGGCTCGTTCACCAGCGCGCATCAGGACAAGGAAGGGAAGTTCATCGCGGCCCGGCGGGGTTCGATCCTGCTGGACGAAATCGACGTCCTCGGCCTCGAACAGCAGGTGAAGCTGCTTCGCGTCATCGAGACCGGCGAGTTCGAACCGGTCGGCTCCAACCAGACGCAGCACAGCAAGGCCCGGTTGATCGTCGCCAGCAATCTCGAACTGCAGCCGCTGGTCGAGCAGGGCCGGTTCCGTCCCGACCTGTATTATCGCCTCAACATGCTGAAGTTCGTGATTCCGCCGCTGCGGCACCGCAAGATGGACATCGTGCCGCTCGTGCGGAAGTTCATGGGACAGTTCAGCGTCAAGCACGGCGTGCAGATCAACCACATCGAGCCGGCGGTCTTCCAGGCGCTCATGGAATATCCGTGGCCGGGCAACGTCCGCGAGCTGGAGCACGTCGTGCAGCGGGCCGTGATCTACTGCCGCGGCGGCGTGCTGGAGCCGCACCACCTGCCGGGGCACATCCTGTCGGGCACGGTCGGTCCGACGAACGACCCCACCGTCGTGCTGCCCGGCGGCTCACCGGGCATGCAACCGGCGTCGTCAATTCATTCACACAGCCTGGGCGGCCAGATGGCGCTGACGGAGAAGGACATCATCGAGCAGACGCTGTTCAAGAACAGCTTCAGCCGCACGAAGTCGGCGAGGGAACTCGGCATCAGCCGCGTGACGCTGTACAACAAGATGAAGAAGTACGGGATGCTGAAGTGACCGCTCTGAGAAGCCCAGGGATAGCTATCCCTGGGCTTCCTGCGGCGACGTCATGCCGACTGCTCCAACACGAACAGCGCGCTGTCGGCTCGCAGGTTCGCGGCCCAGGCGCGGGGGACCGGGCGGCCGTTGATGACAGGCACCTCGCGGACGATCTTGATCCGCATCCGGTCGATCAGATCCTTGAAGTCGAGGATCGACACCAGGTGCAGGTTCGGCGTGTTGTACCAGTCGTACGGCAGATGATTCGTCACCGGGGCGCGACCGTACAGCAATAGTTGCAGCCGCACGCGCCAGTGGCCGAAGTTCGGCACCACGACCAAGGCCTGCCGGGCGACGCGCAGCATCTGCGTCAACAGTTCGCGCGGTTTCAAGACCTGTTGCAGCGTCTGGCTGAGCACGGCGACGTCGAACGCGCCGTCGGGGATCTCGTCGAGACCTTCGTCCAAGTCTCCCTGCAACACCGGCACTCCCTTGCTGATCGACTCGACGACGTGCTGGTGATTGAGCTCGATCCCCAGGATCGAGCATTGCTGCTCATCGCGCAGCCGGCAGAGCAGCCGGCCGTCGCCGCAACCGAGGTCGAGCACGCGCTGACCCGGCGACAGTTGATCCATAATCAACCGGTCGACGAGCGCCGCTTCGGGGTCGACGTAGCAGTAGCGTTTTTTGGGCATGAGTCTTTTTCTGGTCCCCTCTCCCGCGCTTCGTGGGAGAGGGTTAGGGTGAGGGTGCCTTTCAGCATTTCGTCCCTCGCTTCCATCATCAAAGCAAAATCCAAAGACCGAAGCACCCTCACCCCGGCCCTCTCCCAGCGAAGCGCCGGGAGAGGGAGCAGGAGTTATCCTCCACCCCGCCGATACGTCTCTCTTAAAAACGGCACCAGCAACTCTGCGAGTTGTTCGATTTCGATCAGGAACGAATCGTGGCCGAACACGCTTTCGAGTTCCAGGTACGTGACGTGCCGGCCGGTCTGCACCAGCGACGTCACGATTTGGCGACTTTGCGACGACGGGAACAGCCAGTCGGTGTTGTACGACGTGATGAGGAACCGGGCGTCGGTCCGGCCGAAGGCATGTTGCAGCGTGCCGTGCTTGGCGGCGAGATCGAAGTAGTCCATGGAACGGGTCAGGTACAGATAGCTGTTGGCGTCGAACCGTTCGATGAACCGCTTCCCCTGATAGTGCAGGTAACTTTCGATCTGGAACTCGGTCTCCTGCTGCAACTGGTAGGCGAACTGATCGCTGTTCTGCAGCTTGCGGCCGAATTTGCGTTCGATCGACAGCTCGGACAGATACGTGATGTGCGCCACCATGCGGGCCAGCGCCAACCCGTACCGCGGGCCTTCTTCGCCGTGCTTTTTGGGACCATCGGCGTGGTAGTAATCGCCGTTGTTGAAGTTCGGATCGACCGTCACCGCCCGGCGGCCGACGGCGTTGAACGCGATCCCCTGGGCCGACAGCCGGGACGCTGCGGCGAGGCAGATCGCCGACCGCAGCGAATTCGGAAACCGGGCGGCCCAGTCGAGCACCTGCATCCCGCCGAGGCTGCCGCCGATGACGCCCAGCAGCGTTTCGATGCCCAGCGTGCGGACCAGTTCGTGATGCACCGCGACCATGTCGCCCACAGTGATGAATGGGAACCGCGCTCCGTACGGCCGGCCGGTCGCGGGGTCGATCGACATCGGCCCGGTCGTTCCCTGACAACCGCCGAGGACGTTGGCGCAGATCACGAAATACTTCGTGGTGTCGAGCGCCCGCCCCGGCCCGATCAGCGGGTCCCACCAGCCCGGCTTGCGGTCGTCCGTCGAATGCTTCCCCGCGACGTGGGCATCGCCGGTGAGCGCGTGGCAGACGAAGACGGCGTTGTCGCGCTTCGCCGACAGCGTGCCGTAGGTTTCGTAGGCGACGGTGACGGGGCCGAACTGCTCGCCGCTCTCCAGCACCAGCGGATGCGGCGGGGCGAACAGCTCGACGAACTGCGTGGAAACGAACCCCACGCCGTCATCGGCTGCCGTCATCACCGCTGATTCGATTTCCGCCGCCATGATCGTCTGGGTTCTCGCCGGGTCGCTGCTTTGTCCCCTCGCCAGCCGCTTCGGTGGGAGAGGGTTAGGGTTAGGGTGAGGGTGCTTTTTGCCTTTCTCAGCGACGAACGGAAAGGCAGAAATCCAAAGGCACCCTCACCCCCATCCCCTCTCCCGCCCAAAGCGGCGGGCGAGGGGTGACCCGATTGTATTCGCTTCCCCGGCAAATGCGATGGTTACGGTTTCCGCGATTCCGACTTGTTCAGCGTGACGCGGTCGAGGTGATCCAGCAGCTTGGCAACGACGTTTTCCGGCCGGATGCCCTGGCTTTGGGCTGCGAAGTTGGTGACCAATCGGTGCCGCAACACGGGGTTGGCGACGGCCCGGATGTCGTCTGTCGTGACGTGGAACCGGCCCTCCAACAACGCCCGCGCTTTCGCGCCGAGGATGAGGTATTGCCCGGCCCGCGGACCGGCGCCCCACGACACCCACTCTTTGACGAACGCCGGGGCGTCGGCTTCCTTCGGCCGCGTGCAACGGACGAGGTCGCGGGCATAGACGAACACGTGCTCGGCCACCGGCACCTTGCGGACCACTTCCTGCAATGCCAGAATCTGCCGCCCGGTCAGCACGACCTGCAATGCCGGCTGATCGCCCCCCGTCGTCTGTTTCAGAATCCGCAATTCCTCCGCGGCGGTCGGGTACTCCACCGTCACCTGGAACATGAACCGGTCGAGCTGCGCTTCGGGAAGCGGATAGGTTCCCTCCTGTTCGATCGGGTTCTGCGTCGCCAGCACGAAGAACGGAATCGGCAGCTTGTACGTGTTCGAGCCGACCGTGACGTGCCGCTCCTGCATCGCCTCCAAGAGCGCAGCCTGCGTCTTCGGCGGCGTGCGGTTGATTTCGTCGGCGAGCAGCAGATTGGTGAAGATCGGCCCCGGCAGGAACTGAAACAACCGCCGGCCGGTTTCGGGATCGTCCTGCAACACGTCGGTGCCGGTGATGTCCGCGGGCATCAGGTCGGGCGTGAACTGAATCCGCCGATACGACAGTTGCAGAATCTTGCCGACTGTGCTGACCAACAGCGTCTTCGCCAGACCGGGGACGCCGACGAGCAGGCAGTGGCCGCGGCAGAACAGCGCGATCAGCAGTTGATCGACGTGCCGATCTCCGTCCGCAGCCGGCCGTACGCGGCGGTCAATCCGCGCAGCGCCTGGACCTCGCGGTCAGACGCAGACATCTCCGCCGGCGGCGATTCCGGAACAGTCGCCATCAAACCCTCATCAGCGCGACGTTGATCACTCCCGCTGCACACCCACTACGCTTGCGGTTTCGCGGGATTTCATTCTTTCCCATAATCCGCGAATGCACGGACCATGTCCACTGGCGAGGCGGGGGGTGCGTCCACGATCAGCACCCCGAACCGCAGCCGTAACGGTTGCATCGGCCCGAACTCCACGCGGCTGGCCTCCCCCTTGGTGAACGCCTGCCGTCCGAACGGGTTCGCGACCAGCAGCCCGTAATTGCGGGCGTGAAACCACGCCGGGCGGAAGTTGCCGGGATGCGGGAACAGACCGAATCCGATGCGGCGACCATCGTCGATACCGGTATAAGCGCACCAATCCGCCGTCTTGCCCCAGACGCCCGGTTCGTTCTTAAGACCGGCGCTGTTGACGATCTGCCCCGATCCGCCCGTCACGTTCAGCGGCGTGGCCAACCGCACGCCGAGGCCCATTTCCTCCTGATCGCCGAACGCCACGGGCGCGGTCGCGCGGAACTCGCTGTCCCACGTCAACTGCACGCCGTGTGGCGTGTCGCGCCAGGTGTGTTGGGTGAGCTCCTCGCAGACGATGCGGTCGCCGTCACGATACCGGAACCGCGCGGCGAAGCTCACACCATCGGCCGTTGCAGTCGGTGGGGCGGTGAACTCAACGAACTTGACCAGCCCCTTGTTGCGCCAGAAGTCGACGCCCCCGAGATCGCCGAACGCCAGCCACAAGCCGGGGTGCATCGTGGGATGATCGGTGCGGTCGATCCCCTCTCTCGGCGGATAGTGTCGCGTGACGGGCTTCCCCGACGGCGTGCGCACCGAATGGTAATACGGCCGGCGGACGACGTCGTCGTGCATCACGAAGACGGCGAGCGTTGTGCCGTCGCGACGCAGCTCCAGTTGTCGGTCACCGTGTGTTGCAGACCACTCTGCGGCGGCGACCGTGGAGACCAATCCCACGCAGAGCGCGATCGCCAACGCACATTGCAAAACCCGGCCACCCCGATGCGGTTGGAAACACGATCCAACGAGATTTCCCGCGACGACATGGCCTGTCCTTTGAGTGCAGCGACATGATCGGAACAGCGTCGCACAAATCCAAACCTCACGCAAAGGCGGGTGCTGTCGTCACGGCGTGGGTCTATTTCCGCCACGGATCAACACATCATTCGCCCGCTTCATAGTCTGCTCGTCCGGCTTTGTCGTCTGATCGCGAAGCGCTACCCAATACACAGCCGCAATGACCCCGCTGGTGAGCGGTCGCAGGTAGCTCTCGTTAGGCTTCCGCTTTGTCGAGAAGCCATTTGACGAAGGAGTTCGTTTCATAAGTTGGCGACACCTCTCCAATGGCTCCAGGATCAAACGTCACGCCCGGCGGCAACAATGTCGTGATGATCTTGAGCAATCGAAGCACGTCGCACTCCACGACAGCGCCAGCCACGCCACAGTTCTGCATTAAGGCTGTCGCCCGCTCGCGAGACGTGAACAACGGGTAACAGTGCAGATCGTCAATGACGGTTGCCGGATATGGGGTTGATGCGCTCAAGATCAGATTGTCGGTCGTCTCGTCGTGATCCACCTTTCGGAAGACGCCGTATAGGGGCAGCGGCGTTTCATCTTTAACCTGCATGGTAGTTCCCATTGACCGAGCGCTTCGGGGGCCGTACCATGCTGTCATCACACGCGCATGGTTCCCCAGCGGAACAAGAGAAGCCGCCAGCAACTAACTGGCGGCTTCTTCATTGTCCGGCAAACGCGGAGAGAGTCAACGGCGCTCAGTGCTTTGCCGATTCCTCGATCAACTCCCGGATCGTCCAGACGTGATCGGCCAGCCCGGACGCCATCGCCGGGGTTTCCTTCAGCGTCATATGCTTCCAGCAGTAGTTGTAGAACGCGAACCACAACGCCAGCATGGCCGTGTGGTTTCCCCATTTCTTGCTGTGGGCATTGGTCAACCGAGTGAACCGGCGGACGCCCATCCGCAGGGAAAGGTTCTGCCGCTCGACGAATGACGTGCTAGCGCGGGCGTGGCGGGGGTTGCCGCTTATGACCTCGTACTTGATCTCTATGACCTGCGGCGGACTGTAGCGGCGCTGCTCCTCGACGCCCTCTTTGCCGTAGACCTTGATGAGTTGGCTGAAGTCCACCCGCGCGCCGAACGTCTGCGGGATCACGTTCCGGTACGGCGGGAAGCCGTCCGTGGTCATCTGGAAATGCCCGCTAACGGCGCGGTTCAACTTGTGAGCGAACGACTGCGTATCTTCCGGCGACCGCTTGCCGACGTGCCACGCACAGACCAGCTTCGTCGTCCGCTCGATGCCGATGAAGCAGTAAGCATCGCCGCATTGCGGACCGTACTGCTTGGCGAGTCGGGTCTTTTCCTTGCAGGTCACGAACGACCAGATTTCATCCGCCTCGATGTCGTTGACGCACACGTCTTGCAGGCGGTCCATCAGCATCTTCTGGCAGTTCTCCCCGACCTGAACCATGAGGGCAAGAATGGTGTTCCGGCCAACGCCGGTGATCCGCTCGATGCTACGGACGCTGCTGCCCTCCAAGAGCATGTTGAGGCACATGACCGCCTTGTCCATCGGCAGTCGCATGATGCCGAGCGGATTGGCCTTGGGGGTGGTGTAGGACTTGTGGCAGGCATCACAGCGATAGCGCTGGGTTCCCGCCTTGGTGAAGCCAATCTTGCGGGCCGGAGTCTTGCACGTCGGACAGTCCATGATTCGCCTTTTGTGTCTGTGGCGAACCGTGGTAGAATGCGTGCTGCTAGGCCGTGGATTCTGGTTCGCCGGGATGTCGGTGGCCCCGGTTTCGCCGCCAAGCGATTCCGGGGTTTTTCTTTGTCGGGTCGCCAAACCCAACAACATAAATGTAGCCACGTATATTTTAGTTGCAATAGCCGTGGCTACAATTTCTCTTGTTTTCCAGAAAATTCGTGGCTACGCTTACGGCATGGGACGCAAACGCCTGTCTGACGACGAACGCCGCGACAAGCCGCTCCGTATCCGGCTCACGCCCGAAGAGCGCGAACTGGTGGACGAGGCCGCGGGGACGCACGACGAGTCGTCGGCAGGCTGGGCGCGAGAGATTCTGCTTCGCGAAGCCGCCAAGGCCGTGAAGAAGTCACGCTAACGGAGACCGGGGGAATCGAACCCGGCGGACGAATCCGCCCCTACGCCCGGTTATAAGACGGGTGCGCCGCCAAGACGCGGACCGTTCTCCCTGATGAGGGATTGCCGGTGCTGACGGCTGCGTTACAATGTCCGTGGCCGCGCCAAGCAACGCGGCCACGGCGGATCAGGCCGTCAGCCTAGACCCTCCTACCGGATGGTAGCTGACACACCGCTTGTCTCCTTTCGCTTAGGGCAGCGTTCCAAGCGCCGCCTGACGACGCGATCCACACAAAGGTCGCCTTGCCCTACCGGGGTCTATGGCCGCTAACCCTGGCCCCTGGTAGGACTCTCTTCATCGCCACCACGCTGACGACCAGCTTCGCAGTGGCTCGTAACCCTCATCATGGGTGCCTCCTCTCTGAAATGCGGAAACCCCGACAAGTCCCAGTGACCTGTCGGGGTTTATTTTTTCATCTCTCCGGCGTTCGTCAACAAGTCCTGTACTCGCAATATCTTGCGACTTAATCGCGTCGCTTTTCGGCTTGACCAATCAACCGCACACAGGGAATGCAGATTGACCAACATTTTTATTTTACCCAGCGATATTTAACCAAACTGCCACAATGGCTGACCAACTGTCGAATTCATTGGCTGTATCCTGACCAAACTTTTTTCGGAAAAAGTTCGCGAATACGCCGGAGAACATGGGTTTGAGTTGCTTTGTCGCGATGGTTCCAGCGGCGCAATCGCTGATGGCTCTCTGCCGGGGCGGATTTCCACCGACCAGCCTTGATGTCGCCGCGAACTTTGTCGTATCTCTCGCCAACAAAGGACGCCAACTCCCTCTGGGAGATTGGCGGTGTGAGAGGCAGACCACCAGTCGACCTATGGAAGAGGTGGTTTAACGTATCTGAATGAGCCGTCGTGATGCCGTTCAGATATGGTCGGCCGCTTTTCAGGCAATGGATAACGTCGGAGCGCAAACCGAAGCTGGCGTTGAGGAGAGCTATCCCCGCTAGTCTCAGCGTTGGCTTCAAATCGGTATCAAGTAGCTCTTCGGCGAGGCGGTAATCCCAGAATCGCTCACGAACAACTTCTCCGAGGCGAAGCATTCGATCAGCAAAGGCCGAGGCTTCCTGATCGTCAAAGTCGCGATGGTCTGGGTATGTACTATCCCAAGACTGTCTGAATTCTTGCTCCGCACGGTCCCTTGCGGCACGAGCATCGCGATCCAAGTCTTTAGCTTCGTGTTCGCGCGCTATACCTTCGACGATCTCGTCAAAGAGTTTACGCGACATGCTGTGCCACCGCCCTGAACGTGGCTGCCCTGAAGTGAAGAGACGGGCGGAAGGCCATCAGGACTGTGGCCGTGTCGGGAGCTACCCTATCCGCCTGTTCGTGGGTTAGATTACCGCGCCGGGTCGCTGGCGAACATCATCAGAGATTATTGACTCACGCCGCAACGACAGTGCCCAAAGGCGCGGTCACCGGGTGTCTTCCTTGACAGGAAAAGATTTCATCCACAGATTTCGCCGATTGCGCAGATTTAAGACACGAGGCTTTGCGGAGCTTGATGACATGCGTGCTGCCATCTCCTCTGCCTTCAATCGGCGAAATCTGTGGAATCTGCGGATCACCGCCTTCGCACCTCGGTCTAATCCGTGAACGGCCTTGCATGTCACCCAGCGTGAAGCCTTCTTCATTTCATCAGGTTGCCTCTTGCACATCGCGCGGGGGGTTGGTAGCGTGAAGTACAGAATCCTTGTGATTCGAAGAGCCCCTACGGTGTTCGACAGAGCCTGATGCGTTGACCCTACACATACTTCTAAGGATGTCTGATCGGTTCGGCCGCGTGTTATTCCGTTTCCGTTCTCGCGAACGGTCCCGGCTCACACAACCCGGACCCTCGGCGTCCCCCTGAACTTTAAGGGTTCAGAACCTCAACGCTCACCGGCACTCGTGGAGGCTTCTTTTTTCATGGGCCTGTTCGATCAGGTCGAGGCGGCCCACCGCCAGGCGGTCAAACCGCTCGCCGCGCGGATGCGACCCAAATCGCTCGACGACTTCGCCGGACAACGCCATCTCCTCGCCCCCGGTCAACTGCTTCGCCGGCTGCTCGACGCCGACCGCATCGTCTCCGTCGTGTTCTACGGCCCGCCCGGCACCGGCAAGACGACGCTCGCGGAACTGATCGCCCATCACACGCGGCGGAAATTCGTCGCCGTCAACGCGGCGGCGTCCGGCGTGAAAGAGTTGCGGGAACTGCTCGACGCCGCCCGCAGCGCGGTCGAAGCCGGTGACCGGCCGACCGTGCTGTTCATCGACGAGCTGCATCACTTCAACAAGCAACAACAGAACGTGCTGCTGTCGGATGTCGAAAACGGCGTGATCTCGCTGGTCGCGGCGACGACGGCCAATCCGTTCTTCGCGCTGATCGCCCCATTGCTCAGCCGCAGCCAGATCTTCGAACTCAAGCCGCTCGAAGTGGACGATGTCCGCCAGGTTCTGCAACGCGCGCTGACCGATCGCACCAATGGTCTCGGTGATACCGGCGTCGCCGTCGCAGCGCTCGGCGAACAACGCGAGTGCGTCCTCGTCGGCGGCGCCGCCGAGCGCTGCGACGGCGACGTCCGCCGGGCGCTCTCAGCGTTGGAAGTCGCGGCGCTGTCATTGCCGACGGGCGAGACGCGCATCACGCTGGAGACGGCGGAGGCGGCCCTCGGCAAGAAGGCGATCCGCTACGACAACCTCGGCGACGAGCATTACGACGCCGCCAGCGCCTTCATCAAGAGCATCCGCGGCAGCGACCCCGACGCCGCTGTGTACTGGCTGGCCCGCATGCTGGAAGCCGGGGAAGACCCGCGGTTTCTCGCCCGCAGGCTGGTGATCTCCGCGGCGGAGGACATCGGCAATGCGGACCCGCACGGGCTGGTGATCGCCCAGGCCGCGGCGGACGCCGTCGAGTTCATCGGTCTGCCGGAGGGCCGGATTCCGCTCGCGCAGGCGACGGTGTATCTGGCGATGGCACCGAAATCGAACGCGGCGTACCTTGCCATCGAAGCGGCCTCGGACGACGTCCGCAACCACCGCCTCATCTCCGTGCCGGAGCATCTTCGCGACCGGCATTACCAGGGGGCCAAGCGCTTGGGCCATGGCGAGGGCTACGTCTACCCGCACGACGCCCCGGAGGGCTGGGTCGATCAGGATTACCTCGGCATCGACCGCGAGTATTATCATCCGGTGCCGCGCGGCTTCGAACGCGAGCTGGCCGAACGGTTAGCCGCGTGGCGTGCGAGACGCAAGCCGAGTGGTGAGCAGTAGGGGTAGGGTGGGCCGAGTCTTCGAGTCCCACCACGAACAAGGTTCAATGGCCAATTCTCAATGACGGATGAGATTTTTCACCTTGGTCATTGAGAATTGAACATTGGTCATTGCTCGTGGTGGGACTCGAAGACTCGTCCCACCCTACAACGTTGGTGAACGCACGCCGGGGTCGCTACGATGACCCCATGCCGTCCGCCGAACAATACCTGAAGCCCGATGTCATCCGCCGCGTGGCCCGGCTGGATTTGCGGGCGCGGTTCATCGTCGAGGGCTTTCTGGCCGGTCTGCACGCCAGCCCGTTTCACGGGTTCAGCGTCGAGTTCAGCGAGCACCGCCGGTACACGCAGGGGGACGATCCCAAGGACATCGACTGGCTGGTCTACGCCAAAACCGATCGGTACTACGTCAAGAAATACCAGGCCGAGACCAACATCTCCGGCTGGCTGCTGATGGACCTGTCGGCGAGCATGGGGTACACGTACCGGCAGGAGCTGACGAAGTTCGAGTACGGCATCTGCCTCGCCGCGGCCCTCAGCTACATGATGATCCATCAGCAGGACCCGATCGGCCTGATCACGTTCGACAAGCAACTGCGGACGAGCCTGCTGCCCAAGAGCAAGCGGACGCAGCTCGGCAACATCCTCGGCGTGCTGGCAAAAGCGAAGCCGATGGGCGAAACCGATATCGCGGGCAATCTGCGCCGCATCGCCGCGATGATCCGGCACAAAAGCCTGATCATGCTGATCTCGGACCTCTTGTGCGACCAGCAGCCGGTGCTCGATGCGCTGCACCTCTTACGTCACGCCGGGCACGACATCATTTTGTTCCACGTGCTGGACGAAGCCGAGGTGCAGTTTCCATTCGACGGCCTGGTCGATTTTCAGGACCCGGAGACGAACGAGTCGCTGATTTTAGACGCACCGGGCATCCGCACGGATTACCTGGAGACGCTGAAGACGCTCCGCGACACCTACCAGCAGGAATGCCGGGCGATGGGAGCCGACTACGTGCCACTCGACACCAGCCTGCCGTTCGACCGGGCGCTGGTCGAGTATCTGTCGCAGCGACAGGCGCGGTTCTGAGGGAAGCGATGTTCAGGGTGCCACTGGCACGGCTCTGCGTGCCAGTGCTCTTCCCGAGCGCGATCGAACTCCCGATCAACCCCAGGACACTGGCGGCCCAAAGCTGCCGCCAGTGGCACCCAAATGCGCGAAACCGAAAGCGAGGTGGATGCCAGGGGGAGGCAGAAACGTGACCGTGGTTTGTCTACGGGGCATCCGGCGGCGTGTCAGTCGCTTCAGCGGCATTCGCTGGCTGCGGCTCGCCGGGTTTCCCAGGAACCAAATTCGCTGGTTCGATCAGACGCACATCGTTGATCACCACCACATAATGAACTTCGAGTTTGACGGCCGAGACGAAGCCGCTGTCTCCCTCTTGCGGCGAGAGGGAAATGCCTTGAAACTTGATTGGCGAAGCGACAACCCTGCCGGTCGCTCGGTCCTGCCAGTCCATGAAGCCGCCGCCGAGCTTGCCCGCGATTCGCACTGCCTGCCCCGGCTTGAGCTGTTGAAACCGCTCTTTCTCTTCCGGCAGCGGTGTGAACACCAGGCTGCAAGGCTCCGGGAGCGCGGCACCCTCGAAATGCACATAACCTTTGTCATCCAACTTGGAAAACTTCAGGTTCCATTCCAACTCATCGCCGCTCATCAGCGATCCGAAGTCCACCACATGCTTGTAACTGGATTTTTGGGGTTGGCTCACCCGGATGGCAGCCCGAAAGGTGGAGAAACTTTCGTGCCAGTCGGTCGCCTTCGCCGCGGTTGTCTCAACGGATTCGGCAGGCGAACTGGCGACTGTTCGGTTGCCCCGCAATGACCAGGCAAGCCCTGCTAGACCGATGACAGCCAGCAGCACTGTCGCGGCGAGGACCGGTAGCAAGACCGCACTCTTCGACATGGCGGTGCTGCGACTATTCTTGGAGTCGGAACCTGCCGAGTGAGCTTGACCATCGCTGACGGCAACGGGAGCCTCACACTGGGGGCATCGAACCCGCTTCCCGATTTTTGAATTCGGAACGTTGAACTGGAAGCCGCAGGGGCAGTGCACTTTGGCCATGAGCACAAATTCCTAAGCAAGTCGCGACAATGAATCACATCCGAAGCGATATTCGGGATGAATTAGAGTTAGATTATGCGTACCCGGCGAGTTTCATTTCAAGGCTTCTACGATCGAACACCAAAGCAATCCTTTTATTCAAGGCAGGGTGGCATCGGGCCTTCAAGGTGTTCCATCGGACGCCACCGCACCCGCGACTTTGCACCTTGCAGCGATCAACGGGGAGCCGATAAACTCAGTGGTCGATCCATACCCTTGCAGAGATCCTTGCGACAGCCGTCCATCATGCCATCTCGCAACGCCATCACCGCCGCTGCACACTCGCGCCGCGATGTCCTTCAGCTCGGCTCGCTGGGGTTGTTCGGACTCGGGTTGCCGCAGTTGTGGACGGGGCGGGCGCTGGCGGCGGGGACGCCGTCGTGGGAGGCGACGTTCGGCCGGGCGAAGCAGTGCATCTTTCTGTTCATGTGGGGCGGACCCGCGCAGCAGGACACGTGGGATCTGAAGCCCAACGCGCCGCGCGAGATTCGGGGCGAGTTTCAGCCCATTTCCACCGTCGTGCCGGGTATTCAGATCGGCGAGCACTTTCCGCAATTGGCCCGGCGGACCGACCGGCTGGCGATCATC
>Ga0163151_10002977_pt1 | contig 25158 bp, 20 predicted proteins | sample OliLakLV19MP5IB2_FD_145596 | JGI IMG/M metagenome (GOLD analysis project Ga0163151, IMG submission 145596) | Freshwater microbial mat bacterial communities from Lake Vanda, McMurdo Dry Valleys, Antarctica - Oligotrophic Lake LV.19.MP5.IB-2 | ecosystem: Environmental > Aquatic > Freshwater >...
CTCATACGGTGTTCGCGCCGCCTCCAATACTAAATTCAAGCGATTCACCTGACGCTCCAACTCTTCCTGCCCGCCCTTTAACTCCACTCGCTGCAAGTCGCGTACGAAGTGCTGACCGGGGCCGGACTGGTTGAACTGTCCATCACTTAAGCTTTGCGCATCCCGGATAATGTCCATTTTTCGGGCGCTCAGCTCCGGTTGTGCGTTTGTTTCTCGTGCCCTTCCGAGCGCACCACCGATACCGATCTGGTCCGTTTGAAGTGCGCTCGTTCCTTCAGCATCTTCTGTCAGTTTATTCAGAGGCTTGGTCGGTGAGAGCTCCTTACCGCCGTCGACCAGTTTCAGATTTGGTATATGTGCGTTGACAGAGCCATCGCAAGGTGCCTCCGTATTTGGTGGCAACGCCTTTGTCGCGTATGCGTCGGATGCTGCAGCTATCACACCGCCAAGCTCAAGCTCCGGATTTGCTGCTGCCAGTTTTATGTCTTCTATCGATGGCGCCATGTTACTACCCTCATCAAATTGCCTATCAATGTCATTACCCGAAGGTCACAGAAACCTTGAACACAACCTAGGCTTGAATAGTGATAGAAAAGTGATGGTGCTCCGGTGTTACTACTGCCAGAAATTCCCCTATAAATGATATCGCCGCAATTGCGTAGTGGCGACCGCCTTCTAGTTTTTCGATCATTTTTTTCGTCACTATTGTCCAGTAACTTGAATCATCAGCAGCGGTGATAGGTGAAGCAGCAATTGCTCTAAGCCGCTGTGTACGGCAAGGTTCTGGGTTCGGGGGAAAGGATGATGTCAGATACCAATGAAGTCAGTCTGAGGGCAATTTTTACCATGGAGGCGTTTGACCTGGCGAAAGACCTGTCCGCTCACGGACTTTATCCCTCTGCGCTTGGTAGTAAGTCAATTACTACCATCCTACCGGTGCTGGACATCATCGATTCTATTGGTGCACTTGTAGAAAGCGGTAATGCTCCGTTAGCAACGAGCAGCCAATTTTCGCTGGGCGAAGAACGCACGCCGGACCAGCCGAAAGTGGCGCAGGCAACGCCAGAGGTAGAAAATCTCTGGAGCCGATTGGAAGAAGCCATTGCCTTAACTGGTGACTGTGCCTTCGAAATGGCCGGTACTCGTCTGATGGCAGCGGACAGGAACGCAGTGTCTTGATTGAACTTTTTGGTTACTATCATCCATTACCTTAGAGTAATCGAAGACCGAAGCGAAAACACAGTTAGCGGGCTAGCGCTGTGTAAGTAAGAGATGTTGGTCGAGTCACAGACCGGCATACAGTTGTTTTGGCAAATTCAGTCGCAGAGCTGGTGCTCACGCGACAGAACTTTCACGCCTTGTAGCACCTGAATGCACTGTTTACTTGCAGCTTCTCAAAGCATATGGAAAGGGTTCACCGGAGGATAAATGATGTCCGATACACGATTGGAACAGTATCTAGATAATAGGTCAGAGTCCTCTGACCTAGCCAGTGTCATAAGCGACACCGGCTATTCTGCGCTCTTTGATAGTTCGGCTCATTTATCCATTATTGCGGCAGTGAATCAATCAATGATGGACCTACTACCGACATTAGAGCTTTTCGATCCAAGCAGTGTGCCTGAACAAAGTGCAAGCGGTAGTTCTCCGAAGTCAGACCCTGCAAGTTCGAAATATCTTCCATCGGTAGAGGCGCCGCCTGCTCCTGGGCAATCTGACTCAGGCACAAGCGAACCAAAAATCTTCATGGTCGAGGGATCTACCAGTGAAATTAAAAAAATCGAATTGCCCAAAGACAAAAACCCTCACTTTCGGAACGCTGTCTGTGTTACGGAGTTCGCTAGCAAGGCAAAAGCGCTTCATGTCAAACTGGACGAAAACAGTGATGGATTCTTGAGCGACACCGAACTGGCACAGGCTATACAGGCAGACATCTATAAGCATCAGAACGCCCGAATTGTTGCCGCGCTTACCAGCAATCGCGACGAATTGGAAGAGCTTAGCGACGACGAGATCGGCGACGAGAATGATGGAATTACTATTGCAGACCTTGATAAATACCATGACGAGCAAGGTGTCTTCCTGGGCGAACTCGCCTCAGCACTCTGGGCAAAAGAGTGGCTGGAAGAGGGAACAAACTTCACTGTGCTCGACTTTGATAAAGATGGCTGGATCAGTTCAAGTGAGCTTAGGAACGCTAGGGTCACTCTCCGAAGCGAGCCCATAGTTACCTATTTGCGCGAAAATCTGGACGATATAGAGGAAGCAACCGACGATGAAACCGGCGATGAAAACGACGGGATAACCATACAAGACATCAGGAATCATGTGGATTTAGATTGGAGTGACAACCAGGGAAATATCGTCTGTGATGTTTTCCAAACACTCTGGCAAACTTCGGAAAGTCAAAAAAGGGAAAATCGCACCGATTGAAAATATCAATCCTGATGACGCCACGCAAGGAGCATTGGGTAATTGCAGTCGCGGCTTCAGATCCGGCAAGTATCATCAAAATGATCAAAACCAATTGTGACGGGACGCACCTGCTCAAAGCACAAGGCTCAGTTGAATAATCTAAACGAATCCGTCGCTTCGTCCAATTTGTGGACAAAACGGCCTAGACAAGAACAACCCGATCGAAGCCTTTGCCTCACCTGGTGACTCTGCCTTCGAAATGGCCCGTACTCATCCGATGGAGCGGACAGGAACGTAGTGTCTTGATTGAACTTTTGGGTTACTATCGTCCATTACCTTAGAGTTATAGACGCCGAAGCGAAACACAGTTAGCGGGCTAGCGCTATGTAAGTAAGAGATGTTGGTTGAGTCACAGACCGGCATGCAGTTGTTTTGGCAAATTCAGTCGCAGAGCTGGTGCTCACGCGACAGAACTTTCACGCTTGTAGCACCTGAATGCACTGTTTACTTGCAGCCTCTCAAAGCATATGGAAAGGGTTCACCGGAGGATAAATGATGTCCGATACACGATTGGAACAGTATCTAGATAATAGGTCAGAGTCCTCTGACCTAGCCAGTGTTATAAGCGACGCCGGCTATTCTGCGCTCTTTGATAGTTCGGCTCATTTATCCATTATTGCGGCAGTGAATCAATCAATGATGGACCTACTACCGACATTACACCTTTTCGATTCAAATAGTGCACCTGAACAAAATGCAAACGGCAGTTCTCCGGGAGCCGCCTCTGCAAGCGCGGAATACTTTCCGTCAGCAGAGGCGCCGCCTGCTCCTGGGCAATCTGACTCAGGCAAAAGCGAACCAAAAATCTTCATGGTCGAAGGCTGTCGGACTCAAGTTGAGAGAATCGATTTGCCCGAAGGCACTCTCAAAAAAGATGACACTGGAAGCTGGAGGCTTTTCCGTAACGGCACCGCAGTCGAAGGCGATGCGTTAGAGGCATTCGCTTTGAAAAACAGTCTCGGGTTGCCACTTTCCGTCGAAGATGGAATCGTTCAAGGCGACTGGTCCGTGAAGGACGATGGTGCTCTGCGATACAATTGTCGCGGCACCGAGGAGAACTTTGTTGCAACCCGCTCGGCTGACGGTGACAGCACCGCAGTTACTGATTTCGATGACTACTCGCGGGTGGAAACGGACGAATCAGGAAACATCAAACAGACATTTTGGGACGGTTATAGCTACAGAGAAGGGCACAAAGCGCGCTTGGACGATGGAAGGTTTCTTGTTGCCTATACTGATGAAGCTGCGGATGGACTACCGAGCCCCAAAACCACGATCAGGGACGCAGAAAAGAACACTTTGGTAGTGATCCATAACGAAAAGATAGTCGATTCAATCACCCCAAATGAACGCAAGCATGTCCGAAGCACAGGAGGCATCGCTGGAGTCCAGACGACGCAGTATCACGATACCATCCAGTGGCGCAAAGGCCATGTCGTCGAGAGCTCCGCTGTCGAGCACGCTGCTGCAGGTAGCCACTTGCAACAGATCGAGTTCACCGACGGTGGCAACGTTCGGGGAATGACTGTTGACACCCAAAACGGCCGCGTCATGGACTTGCATTCGGAAGGCAGCGGCACAGAGGACTCGGAGCAACAGCAAGGAGCAGGAGAAGAACTGGAAGCAACCGGTGATTCGGCGGTTGTTGGCGAAACTGCAATCGAGAATTTAAAACCACGATATGAAACGTCCGAGATTGCCGAAGCTGTCGAACGGGCTCGGAGTTTGGGTCTGCCACTTGTAACCCATATCGGTGCAACATGGTGCCCACCTTGCATCGACATGGAAACTAAAACATGGAAAGAGGTTGAACCGTCACTATCCGGTCAAGCTGTATTCCTTCACCTGGACGTAGATCAGGCCGAGACACTTTCTGGCAGCAATCTCACAATTGCCAATGCAATAAAAGCTTCCGTGGAGGGTTTTCCGACCATACGAGTATTTAGACCGACCTCCGACGGCAGCCTGAATCAAGTGGAGGACTCTGAATTTACGGGCTTCCGAAACACGCAGCAAACACGCGAACACCTCCTTCGGGCGTTCAGTCATTAAGGCGAACCCTTTAAATAGTTATGAATCTGCATACCTGCATCAATCGGCGATGGGTATACGGACGATCAACGACAATGTGCCTTCAGGTGCGCAGATCGCTTCAATGGCGGCACCGTGCGAAGCGAACAGACGCAGAGATAGTAGAATACGCAAACGACTGAGTCCTGATGGACCGGTAAAAACATCATCCGGGCTGTTCAGACTCTGCAGAAGATTGTTACGAGCATCTGGCTCTGAGCTTCCGTCATAGCGCAGATTGAACATTGCTACCTGTGCAGAGGTTTGCTGTAGTGTAATTGTAATAGCCGCAGGTCCTAGGCTGGATAGCTCGGCCAGCAATCCAGCAAAGGCACGTGCAAGCCGTTCTAGATCAGCATTTACCTTCGGTGAGTCAATGGGAATGTCGAGCACGATTCTGTTTTGATCCACCTCGCTAGTCAGCATTGACACAGCCAGATCTAATACGGCATCGCTGTCTAGCCGTACAAGCACAAGGTCCATTGCGCCGGAAGACAGCTTCTGTAGATCGAGTAAATCATTTACTAACTCGATCAAGTCATTGCAGTTTCGGCGAATTCGGTTCGTCAATTGCAAAGATTCCGGCGAGAGCGAGCCATACGCCTCTGCTTCTAAAAGACTGGTCAGGGCAAGGATAGTGGATAACGGAGATCTCAAATCATGACTGACGAATCCGACAAACTCCTCCTTGATTCGCTCAAGTTCTTTTCGTTTGCTGATGTCTCTGGCGACACAAAGAAACAGTTCCTCATCGGCCGACCATGCCACCGACAAGGATGCATCTAAACGGTGCACAGATTGCAGTATTGGTGTCTCGAATCGCTGAGGACTGCCATCTACCTTCACCTGCTCAAACACTGCAAGCACCTTTTGCCTTTCCGCGTCAGGCACCATACCCAATACCGATGCATTCATGAAACTATCTTCTCCGAATCCGGTCAACGGAACGATCGCTCGGCTGACGGCGCAGAATCTTAAGTTCTCATCGAGGGCAAAAATCAAATCCATTGAGTTGTCGAGGAAAGCCCGTTCCTGGGTTCTGGCGGCGGTCAATTTGGCCGCCATGCTATGGAAAGCTGCATCCAGTTGTGCAAGCTCATCGGTTCCTTGCGATGCCTCTGTGGGAGGTAAGCCTTTCACAAGCCGCTTGCTGTTGTTCAGAAGGACACTTAGTTCAGTGGTCACGTAGCGACTAAACAGGTAAGCCAGTGTCATTGCTGTCACCATACTGGCTGCCAGTCCAAGAACCAATAACAAAATCTGGCTGCGTCTTATTTCTCGCTGAACCTCTGGCGAAGGGGACTCCCTTGAGACACTGGCGGCGACAATCTGTTCCACCTGCAAATTTGTATCTTGCGTGAGACTCAGAAGTTTAAAGATACTGCGTCGCAGCTGATCACCGTTGCCGCCTTCAGCGGTTTTCACCTCCCGATAAGCACTGGCAATCTGCTGCGTCAGATCGGCAATAGTTGAGCACTGACTCGCAGTAAGAGGATCTGCCTGCCAGCTGGCAAGGACGCTGGTCGAGAGCGCCTGGAAATTGGAGAACGCCTCGTCAGCCCTGTTCAGCGGCATTGCGCCAGTGGCACCACCCAACGCTTGGAAGGCAGAGCCCTATTGCCAGCTTGACGGCACTGGAAGTGGTGTCCATTTGTCGGAACTGCAGATCTTGCTCCGCGCCGGCCTTGAACAGCAGACCGCTCATCAGAATGACAAACACCAATTGAAAGAGCACCGGTACTCCGACCAGAACTTGCATTTTACGCTGCAAACTCAACTGACCGCCCGCACCAAACGTCGGGCGTTTTCGCGCAGGCGAGTCCTTCTGAATGGGAACCTTCAGTTCTGGTTCTAAAACGCTCGTGCTTTCGCTGGCCAAAACTTGGCTATCGATAACCAGCGCCGATCGACTTTGTCCCTCCGCTGCTGCCGGTAAGGTAAACCAGAATACGGTGCCTTGATTTTCTTGTGATTCGAAGTCGATTTCACCGCCATGCTGTTGGACGACTTTTCTGGCAATCACAAGCCCGAGTCCGGAGCCCTTTCCGCGTGTTCCGTCAGATGCACGACTCTGCTTGAATGGATAAAATACCTGCTCTTTAAAAGACTCAGGTATTCCTCTTCCCCAATCCTGGACCGAGATACGAATTCCCTGAGAAATATTGCTGGCAGTCAGTCTAACCTTGCCCCCGTCAGGTGAAAACTTAATTGCGTTTGACAGCAAGTTGCATAGGACCTGAATGATTCTCCGGCTGTCCAAGAACCAGGTCTCGCTCTGGCAGTCGAGTTCAATTTCAATGTTGCGGACACTGGCCAGAGCCTGAACATCATTCACAGCTTCTTTCATCATCTCCGCAACGTTGCATTCGCAACGCTCTAGATTGCCATCGCGGCTTTCAACTGCCTCCAGCTGAAGCAGGTCATCAACCGAAGCAACTAGTCTGTTAAGAGTACGAGTAGCGCCGTCGACCTTAGTGCGAGCGGTCTGGTCCAGATCCGGCTGGTTGTGGGCGAGCTCTTCAAAAACTTCGGATACGCGTTTCAACGGGTCTCGGAATGCCGCCGCGATCAGTTCCAAAAAAGAGCGCTTTAGTCTAGCTAGCTTTCGCTCGTCTGTGACGTCGTGGATGACGCTGTAATACAACTTCTGCGTACCAGACCATACGCATGACCACTGGCTCTGAATCAAACTGCCACCGACGATCGCGCTTTCGGTTTCAAACCCGATGGATTGCTCCGGATGCCGGGCAGCGTCAAAGAAAAGTGGCTGTACTCGCTTAAAGTCTGAAGGCGCCAGCAGGTTTTCCAGCGAATTACCAGGAATCGAGCCCCAGGGCAATTCCCATAACTGCTCAGACGCTTTATTGATCCGCACCACTCTCAAATTCTCGTCCATCACCGAGAAGACCTCGGTGCTATTGTCGAAAAGTGCTCGTTCGCGCGCGGCAGCTATTCTCAACTGTGCATGCATGGCATGAAAAGCTTCGTCCAGTTCGAAAATCTCGTCGGAGCCGCTAAGTGTCCCTACCGGCTCTTTGCCTGCTGCAATCCGCTCTATGTTCGCCTTAATCCGCTCGAGACGCACAATAAAATGACGGCGAAAGTACGCGCTAAGCCACAGAGCCACAGCCACAGTAGCCAGGCCCCAGGCCACTACCACTGCGATCTCCATGCCGGTCAAGATCTGTAGCTTGTGACGACGAGCATCGATGTTCCTTTCAAGTAGCGCTTCAAACACCATCAGGCGAGCAAAATCAACATCGAGGTCCTTCATTAGTTCTCGCTGGTAGGCAACCGCCCGAGGGCCCGCACCACGCACAGCCGCTTTGACGATGGTTCTCAAGTGCCCCAGTACTCTCGTTTGGATCTCTTTTTGCCGTTTTCCTTCGTCTGCAACTTCCTGATTTGGATAGTAAGGCGGAGCTGCACTGCGATTAAGATCAGTTTGTAGCTCGGCTCTCTGCAGTGCTGAGACTGTAGCAAGCAGTCCTTGTATGTCTGGTCGTGCAGAGACTTTGCCCAGTAGAATACCGACGGCGAAATCAGCAAACATGATGCGCGAACCGTTGTGCCGCGTCAGTCTTTGCCCGTCTATTTGCTCCTGCCCGGCATTAGCGGCGTGGAAATTTGCAGGCAATTGCGTAAGGACGGCAACAAATTGCCAGTCTTGATGTTGACCGGCCGGAATTCATCACTCGATACTGTCCATGGTATTGATGCCGGTGCTGATGATTATTTAGTAAAGCCTGTCGATCCAATTGTTGTCGTTGCAAAATTGAAGGCTCTCCTGAGGAGAGCCGACGGTAGTACCGACAATGTATTGAGGAGCGGCGGCCTGGAACTAGATCCAGTGGCGCACACGGTTTCTTGCAATGGACAGAACGTCAACTTACTGCCCAAAGAGTTTGCGCTGCTTGAGTTTTTTATGCGCAATGCAAATCACGTATTTTCCGTTGACGAGATGATTTCCCATGTCTGGTCTGCAGATGAACCGGTAACTGGTGAAAGCGTTAAATCCTGCGTGTTTCGCTTGCGAAAGAAACTGAGCTTAGCGGAACAGCACATCGAAAACATATATGGTGTTGGCTATGTCTTCAGAAACCAGTCCTGATTTCTTCGCCTGAACACTGTACTTTTTTCCGGCGCGCAGTCAAGCTAAATGTTGCCGGATACCATCTACCATTGCATCGTATTGGTTATCGACGGCTTCGCAAATTTGGCTCTCGGTCTTGCCGGAAAGATGAGCCAGCGCCATCAAAGCGCCGGCCGCCACACCCTCTTTAACGTTGCCTTGCTCGTAGGCGCGCAGGCCACTATGCCTTGAGCAGTGGAAGTTCGGACATGAAGCAGCAAAAGGGGCACCGACGAGTTCAGCAAGTTGTGCTGGATCGGATTCGCTATCGAAAGCCACCCATTTCGTAGTCAGCACAGCAATGGGTCTTTCTCGTATGTAATCCACGCCTTCGATTGCTGATGCCAGAGCAAATACTGCAAGCATTTGTGTGCCACCACCGAGCACCACTGGCACGTGCTTAGAGGCTTCAATGGCGATACCTGCTGCAAAAGCCTGCATCGGATCACCAACGGCGGCCACTGCACGCAGTGGCTCAGCTCTTGCCAGCTCCGCTGTTAGACCGGCAAGTTGCAAGCCTGTCCTTATGAGCTTGCTGCGCCGATCGTGGTCGGCAAGTGGCATGCTGCTGCTGACTAGTTTCTCTGCCGGGTACCCGAGCGCTGTCAAAACTCCCAGAGCGGTAGTGGTGCCACCTGGCACACATTCACCCACAACCAGGTAGGAGACCTGGCTTGCCAATTCATTGCCAGCGCGGCGTCCTGCCGCGAACAATTCTTGCACCGTATCCAGCGCCAAAGCAGATCCGCTGTCGGGACAAGCGGCAGGTTGCTCTCCCACTCGCCGGTGCGGCACTTGCGGCGGATAGAATGCTCCGCAATCAAAGACATCGATTGAACAATCAACTAAACTCATCATCGCCCGGCTGAGCACCACTGGCGATACTATCCCTCTGGGCGACACTGGAACTTGATCGGCGGAACGCGGGCTGCCTAGAACTAGAGCCTCAGCGTCTATGGCTGGCGTCAATCTCCTTGCATTGCCGTCTGCGCCTGCAGCAGAAATGCCCTCGAGATCGCTTGTCGCTGTGCTTCCGATGCACAACGCAAACTTACCAGGCATTCGCAGCGCCACCCGCATGTCGTGCAAAAATGACTTCAAACGTCCATCTGGATCCCAGACGGACTGAACGAAATCTAATTGTTGTTCGACCTTACTGCTCGTCATTGTTCGAAGACATCACCGGCGCCGATGTAATCATACAAAATGGCGCGATGGATGCAGTCCAAACAACCGTACTTGTTACACCTAACCACACTTGAGTGGCGATGGCGTACCAGAGGTCCCGTTCCAACAACCGTGGGTCGGCAAGCATGGCCACAAGACCTAAAGGTGAAGTGAGGATCAAATTTATCAGTCCGACGATCAAGGCAATTGCAAGAACCGGCAATGGGTTAGACAGGCACTGCTGGAGCGATTTAGTAGCACTCCGGAAAGGAGACCCCGGCGACAGTGCGGCAAAACAGATAGCAACACAAGAATAGGCGAACGTGACAAGCAGAAGGACCGAGCCAACCCAAGTTACCATCTGGTCAATCATTTGCACGCTAAGCCCTGGCGGTAACGGGATTAGGGTCTCGCCGTTCACCGTCCATTCCGGGCGAGTGAACATCCGCAAGGAGACCAGGCAAGCAAAGGGGATCACCGGGACGAGCAAATAGCCCGAGCCTAATAGCCAGAACCTCGCCAGGTAACTCTTTCGGGCTTTCACCTCGTTGCCGGCTGCTTCAAACTGCGCAACAGTGCATTCCGGTCCATAGAGCTTGTAAGCGCGTGCAAAGGTCGTCAAGCGAATCAGCCAGACGCCTGCTGCCCAAAGCGTGGTTGTCATACCGACGATGAGAGAGATCAAGCAGATAACCAAAATGGTAATGGCGTCGCCGATGGACGCCTGGGTCATTGCCTGCATGGCAAACATTCGCTGCTGAATAATGAAGTTGCCGCTGATCATCGCCACGTTGGCGATAGTCAGAACCACCGCCCCGGCAATACATTGCGGGGCAAAACGATAGGCACAACGAAAATTCGCTTTCCACCAGCTAGGGTCGATAACAAACCTTAGGGACACAGGTTCGAGCCCGGGCAGCGATTGATCAACTGTTGCTTTCGGTTGAGCGCCGAATGTTTCCACGTATCGGAAATCCTTTTTACTGCAGCACAGGTTGCTGTAATTAGTTGAACCCGTAAGTTGGCCTGTCTGAACAATCTTAGATGAGATTTATATGGGTAGCTTCTCAAGTTTATCGACGCACAAATCGCCCCTTTTCCGCTTCAGCTCTAATAAAATCGAAGGAGCACAAACGAGTTTTTGTTTTGACCCTCCAAATCACTCCCTTTCCACTTGCTCTGAGCAAAGGACAATCGTCAATTGTTGTCGGTGGGGTGACCATTGGCGGCAGCAGGCCAGTTGTTATCGCCGGGCCATGTTCGGTCGAATCGAGAGAACATGCCCTGGAAGCGGCAACAGAAGTGCTCGCGGCAGGAGCTCAACTAATGCGCGGGGGGGCTTACAAGCCCCGGACCAGTCCGTACGATTTCCAAGGGCTTGGACTGGACGGATTCAAATTTTTGTACGAGGCGAAGCAGCTTACCGGATTGCCCATCGTCAGCGAAGTGATGTCTGCAAAACAAATCGAACTTGCCGAACCGTTCGTAGACATTTTCCAGATCGGCGCCCGCAATATGTACAACTACGAGCTGTTGAAAGAAGTCGGCCGCACGCGCCGCCCCGTTTTGTTAAAGCGTGGGTTGACTGCCACTATTCAGGAACTGCTTTGCGCGGCCGAATACATTTTGCTTGAAGGCAACACGCAAGTGATTCTCTGCGAACGCGGCATTCGAACGTTTGAAACTCACACCAGAAACACGCTCGATCTCAGTGCTGTGGCCGTCCTAAAGAGCCTGGTGCCGCTTCCGGTTATAGTCGACCCTAGCCATGGAACAGGTCGAAGGGAATTGATTCGCCCGATGAGCCGCGCGGCTATCGCCTGCGGAGCAGACGGACTGTTGATTGAAGTTCACGACCACCCGTGCGACGCACTCAGCGATGGCGATCAGGCAATCACTTCAGCGACGCTGAAAGAAATAATCGCGGATGTGCACAAGATTCATAGCGCGCTGTTTTCTGTCGCAGAAGCTTTCGGCGAAACGCTGCTTAAACTGGCTGAGCCCGTTCATGCAAATGCCGGCAACGCTCGATAGAATAATGCCTACGAAGACGACTGTGAGCAGGATTACATTGTAGACGGCGCACCAGAAAGACAGGTTGAAACGCTGTTTTAATTGCGCAAGTTTCGCCGATATCGAGAGAATTGTTGTGTGCATCACGCTGGTGAACATGAGAGGCAACTCCTGTAAATTGATTCGATTATAAGGCATTTATACCGCTTTTCGATCAGAATTTTCGATTGGAACAATATCTAGCCCAGGCCCGCCGGCAGCCTGCCTCCACGGGAATTCGCTGGCCACGATTTCCTCCAATTCATCGTGAGTGAGGGTCTCCTTTTCCAGCAGAAGGCGAGCTGCATTAACTAGCAGATGCCGCTTTTCGTTTAACATCGAATACGCACGATCATATGCATCTTCGACAATCTGCTTCGTTTGCTCGTCGATGTCGCTAGCCGTGCGATCGCTGTATAGGCGCTGATCGAGCGTAGCCATAAATTGCTTTTGCAAGAATCCATTCGGCTCATTCTCGTAAGTAACTAATCCGAGTTTGTCGTTCATCCCGAATCTTGTCACCATGTTCCGGGCAATATCAGTCGCTTTGCTTAGATCATCAGCAGCGCCGGTTGATGCCTGTTCGTAAATGATCATTTCCGCTGCACGGCCGCCGAGCAGCACAACTAACCTCTCTTCCAGTTCATCACGCAACATGAGAAATCGGTCTTCGGTCGGCCGTTGCATGGTGTAACCGAGGGCACCAGCGCCGCGCGGAATAATCGACACTTTGTGTACCGGATCGCTTCCAGGCAAGGCAAGTGCCAGCAAGGCATGGCCCATTTCGTGGTGCGCGACCCGCTCGCGTTCTTCTGGTCTGAGGATGCGATTTTTCTTTTGCAACCCTGCAACCACTCGCTCGATAGCTTCGTTAAAATCGGCCATCGTCACGTTGTCGCCACCGCGCCGTGCGGCAAGCAGCGCCGCTTCGTTAACCAGGTTTGCGATATCGGCGCCGGTAAAACCCGGCGTAGCAGCGGCGATCACTACAGGATTCACATCTGATGCCAGCACAACGTCTTTCATGTGCACGCGGAAAATTGCAATTCTTCCCTTTTTGTCAGGGCGATCGACCAGAACTTGTCTGTCGAAACGCCCGGCCCTCAACAAAGCGGGGTCCAATATCTCAGGGCGGTTTGTTGCCGCCAAAACAATCAGTCCTTGCCTCGGATCAAATCCATCAAGTTCAACGAGCAACTGATTGAGTGTTTGTTCCTTCTCATCATGCGAACCGGCAAATGGATTAGCACTGCGGGCTTTGCCCAAGGCATCCAATTCATCAATAAAAATTATGCATGGTGTGCGCTTCAGCGCTTCTTGAAACAGATCGCGTACGCGCGCGGCGCCGACACCGACAAACATCTCCACAAATTCGGAGCCGGAAATAGAGAAGAACGGTACCCCAGCCTCACCGGCGACCGCCTTAGCCAACATCGTCTTGCCTGTGCCGGGTGGACCAATGAGCAGCACACCCTTGGGCATCCGTCCGCCCAATTTGCGGTATCGTTCTGGTTCCTTCAAGAAGTTGACCACCTCTTGCAGCTCTTCCTTGGCCTCGTCAACGCCAGCAACGTCGTCAAACCGAACAGTCAGTTGATCCTCAACGTAGACGCGGGCCTTGCTTCGGCCCACTTGCATAGCACCACCCATGATGCCGTCCTTGTCTGTTGCTCGATTGAGAAAGAACATCCACAGGCCCAAAAAGACCACAGCGGGAAGGACCCATGAAAGAATATCTCGCAGGAAATTGTTGTCTTGGAGACCGCTGAATTTGATGCCCTTCGCCTGCAGTTTTTGAATCATTTGCGGATCTTCAACACGCGTGGTGACAAAAGGCTGCGGGGTCTTGTCAGCCTGCTTTATGCTGCCCCGGACCTCGTCTTTCGTAATGACGAGATCAGTTACATGTCCTTTGTCGACAGCCGTCACGAATTCACTGTATGGCACCTTTGCGATGCCACGCATATCGCTCCACAATCCATGTATAACAAAGAAACTCCAAACGGCAAGAATGAGCAGCCAAAACGGAAACGTCTTCTTTGTTTCGGGTTCCTTCTCCATTCTGTCTCCCTTGCCTCACCGCATGACGTAACCGCTTACGACTGCTTTGAGGTAAAAGAGTGCCTATTAAGGACCGCTTACAAATAAAGGGACTCGACAATTCAGGTGTGGCGGGTCGTGAGCCGCCTGATTGGTCGAGCAAGCAGACTTTAGCTGCGCAAACTGACGGGCGGGCTCACGACCCGCCCTACACATCTGCGCAAACGAACGGGTGGCGCACGGAACCACCCCTACACATCTGCGCAAACGAACGGGTGGCGCATGGTACCACCCCTACACATCTACGCAAAACCGACGGGCGGCGCACCGACCCTGCCTACCCATCTGCGCTGTCTTAGCCGACCATTGTACCTTCGGTCTTGCTCACTACCATTTGATCATGCGATTTATTATGCGGAACAAGCGGGCGCTGCAAACCGAGCATAATGCGCATATCGTTTATAAGTTGCGAGTTGTTCCGTTTCAAACCGTCCATTACAATGCCGTATTCGGCGATTAACTGGCGAGCCTGGCGCCCGGCATGATCACGGGCATAACCATAAATTGCCGCCCCTGTTTTGACAGTCGGCCTGCCGTTTTCTACGGAGTTGGTAATCCGCATCGGGAAGTGTTCCGGGAAAAATCCATACAATTCTTCCATCGTGAAGCAATCCGGTCCCTGGAAAAAGCGTTGTTCTTTGCCCCAACCGCGCTTAACTTGATTGCCGCCAAACCATTGGATATTGGGATCTTTAGCGTTAGGCTGCGCAATCGGAATGGTTTGCTCGCGTCCTTGCAGAGTTCGTTTTTCAAATATGATTAAGTCGGTGTCCAGAGGAAGATCAACGTACTGGCCATGTTCATCTTCATGTACTGTAGCCAGCTCTTCAGTTCCTTCGAAGTAAAGCTGCCCGTCGCGCTGTTCAACTGTGCGCACTCGGCCCTGCTCATCTTTCACGCAACGTATAGTCAAACCGTCAGCTACGTAAAGCTTGTTTTCAGCCAGAGCCTGGAACATGGTGTGAATGAATTGCTCATCAGGACGTCTGCGCAACCAGTTTTTTACGGAGTCAATCGACACCCGTCGAACAAGGTAGTTATCCAAATTAGCAATCTGCTCTTCAGCGGTGCCTTCAACACGCTTAAATTGTTTTGCCGCCTGGCTTGCCCAAACGTCCCAGCGCGCTATCTGTTCAGCGGTGATGCAGTTCCTGGACGTGATAAATTCATGTTCCGTCAATCGCCGACCGTTCATGTCACGCCAATTCGCTGGTTCTTTCTTGAACCACAGAGGCTTATCCCAGTCTCTGACCTTGGATAAAGCGTCCAATACTTCATCGAGGAAACGTATCTTTTGGGCGCTCTCAATTTGGGCAGTCATCAACATGAGCAGATGATCGTGGGTGGCCTTAAAGGCATTTGTCTCACGCCCCCTATTGCGTGCAGCCTCAACAATTGCCGAGTCCGTCCTACGCGCAGATGAATTGATTTCTGCTATTCCGGCAAGCTTCGCCTTGTGCTCACCTTCTATGGATGGAACGGTCGCCTTGTCCACACCATCCGCCGGCTTCCCATTGGGAGTCAAGTCCCGTGTAAGAAAGCCCTCCGCCAATGTCGAAGCGACATGAATCTCGCACTGCTCACGCGTCATTTGGGGCTGAGAGATCGCCGGAGGCGCTGTCTCAATTACGGCTAATACATCTAGTTGGACAGTTTGCTCTGATCCCGCCATAAGAAACTCCCGAGGACGCGCTGGTTATGCCAGCCATTGCTTACATATGAATGATAGTTTTCTCAGCTCCAAAGGTCGATTGGGGAAATTCCCTTGTTATGCGTATTTCTCCCATAAATCTTGTCCAAAAATGCCAATATTGGGATACTGGCGGTCTGGGCGGATTAATCTGCCCGTAAGCGACGCCGTCAGCTGTCAGCGGACAGGCCCCGCCCCTACGCCTGCGCCTGCCCGCTTTGTGATGCATATATAGGACTGCATCACCTCTAGGCGTTCTGAATTCGACCAGGCCTGGACACAAAGGCGCTGTCTCTAATTTAGTGCCAGTCAAATGCCGATGCGATTGTCCCTGCGCAGGCAGTAACCATGAGTTCGTTCCAAGCGATACGAAGAAACCCTGCGCCAGGCCGTTGATGCCCTGCATGCATGTAGGCTTGGTTCGAAACGTTATCAAGTTGCAGCGCACCATATCCGGTTGCAGGATCCACATTAGGGGTTTTCCCCGCTATCCCCGGTGTGCTAATGGAAGCACAATGAATGTATTGAACAGGTAGTCCAACTGCGACGGCGGACTACCAGAACAAATACTTTCAAAATGAATAAGTTTATCGAGGAGGCTTTATGGGGCTGCCCAAGGAGACGAGCATGCGTGCTTCGCTTACACTGATTCAAGGTAATCAGACTCAAACTGACGCAGAACTGGTCGTACTAAGCCAGCAACAAGACGCTCATGCATTCGAGCTTCTCGTGCGCCGCTATCAGCGCCCGGTGTACAACCTGATCTATCAGTTGGCACCAGATTTGAACAATACCTCCGACCTGGCACAGGAGGTTTTCATTCGTGCATGGAAGTCGATTCACAAACTCCGCAACCCACGCGCATTTCGGTCGTGGTTGAATCAGATTGCAACCAATCTGTTCTACGATGAATTGAGACGCCGCCCGAAGCACATGAACACGATCTCGATGGACGAAGGCTTCGAAAGTGATGATCACGACGAAGGACCAACGCGCGATATCGCAGATACTTCTGCCCTGCCGGACGAGTGTTTCCAACGCCAAGAGCTGATTGACGCAATTCACAACGCGATGGAACAACTGCCGGAAACTTTCCGCACTGCCATTGTTCTGCGCGAACTACAAGGTCTGTCCTACGAAGAAATTGCCGTTCTGACTCAGTCAGAAATGGGTACTGTCAAATCGCGTATAGCCAGAGCTAGAACGAAGATTCAGCAATTGCTGACGCCATATTTGACAAACGCCGCCTAATCGATCCTGCACTTTCATCCGACCGTTGTGCCCGTTTATCCCAAATAGGCGGGCACAACCTCTTGTATAAAGTCTTGCATGATATAGCCAACCTCGCTCTATTGCTAATTCGCAACATTCCAATTCGTTTGTTGGATTAGGCACCTGTAGTATCAGATGTGGTGACACACTACAGGAGAGCGAGATGCTAGGGCTTGAGCCAAATATACAGGGACGAAGAACCGGTTCAACAAAACCAAGCAACAGTAGCGCGGGCCTTGTCGGCTACTTACTGACACAGCGGAGTTTTGATTTAAATCGGGATTCTTCAGTTAACCTGCAAGGGCGTAGCTCAAGAGCCGGTTTTGAAATTTCAACGACAGAAACCGATTGCGGCATTGCCAGCAATCCGTTCCGAAGTGGCTTATGGAGAGCTCTTCGCTTACTTGTATGTAACACATGCGAACCGAAACGCATGCCATTTACCATGATGAACTTCGAGGATTTTTTGCATCAATCGCTCCAGCCCTGCGGCTGCGGCGCGGGTCCAGGCGCAGGTGCCAGTGGAATAGTAGTCGGGCGCCTGGATCAAATTAGCTCAGACAGGTTACGCTGTAGTACGCTGATCTTGGCGCTCGCCAAGAAAGGCAAGCACGTCATTGCAGACGACGGAATCTGTCTGAGCTGTTGCCATCCGGCAACCCAAAAGCTGTTGGGCGGAGTCCCCTAAGGTCCCAACCTATTTGATTCCGTCCCATACACAGACACGCCGGAACGCCTTGCCGGCGTGTCTCATTTACCATGTTCTTTCTGTGCTAATTGAGCCTTGGATGGGAGTCCGCCTATCGCCGCGGGCGCAAGAGGTCGCTTCGATGCGGATCGGTTAGAGGCATGATTGACGGAGGCTGCGGTATGTACGGTGGATTTTTGAACTCCAAGAGAAGCCGGTCCACCGGTTCTCTTTCAGTTGATTTATAAAGATCAACTTTGATGTACCCTTTGTCTGCTTCGCTTGCCCGTGACGTGTCAATTTCAATGCGCCATTTACCACCGAGGAATTCGGATTTGTTCATCCAGTCTTGGAGCGTCGTAACGGCTCCGGCCCCCTCCCGATGCGTCTTTAACAAGCGTTCTTGAAGTTCCTCAGCTTTACGCAAGCGCCCATTGGCGAAGTCCACATGATTGACGACAAGGTTAGTGGCGTCAAGTTCTTCTAAAGCAATCCAGTTTCGGCTGCGATTTGCGCCTCCGCGCCCGTTGATACCACGCTCGACAAAGTACTCGATTTGATTATGGTCTTCCTTCGATAGGTTATTGAGCTGCACTCCTATCGAACCAGTATGAGCACCTGTTTTCGTGTTTTGGAGACTACCGTCCAGCATGTATTTCCCTTCTTCGCGCATTCTCGAGTAGCCAAATGTGATCTTTAGCCCGTGCTTCGAGATCTGCTTGTTCACTTCGATTTCAAATTGCCGTAGCTCTTCTTTATCCCGCACTGGAGACTGAAGCACAGTTCTAAGAATGTCTTGAGCCGGAATGTGGAACTCACCTTTGAACTTTCCGCTGGAGTCAATTTGGCTGACGAAATCCGTTGCTTTTTCCTGCAGTGTTAAAGGTGCGGCATCCTTTGCCAGATTCCGCTCCGAATTGGACAATTTCTCAAATCTCACCGAAGGTCCATCTGAAGACTGTTGGGCGCCGAATAAATCTTGCCGTAACAGCTCATCGAGCACCTGTTGTGCATTGGAATTCGAATCGTGACTCTCGCTAGGTTCAAGTTCATGCGTTAGGCGTCCTCCTTCTCTGCTCTCCGAGATACTGCAAACAAACTGTCCCCAATCCGCATCCGCGCTATGCGGCGTTGAAGCATCATCCTCCAACGGGCCTGATTTGATTGTAAAGTCTTCTGCCATGCCTAAAACCCCTCATTCAACCGATGTGCATGACGGTACTCCGGACTTATAACAAAGTACGGACATGCGGATTAGCTCCCATAGTAAAATAATTCGACAATGCCGAAGATTCTCTATCTCGAGGATGATTCAAACACCGCTAAAACGGTGATCGATACGCTGACCGCTAAGCGCTACTCGATAGAGCATGAACTGGACGGTATGGCCGGGTGGGAACGGCTGTGCTTGTATCAATATGATCTTTTGATCTTGGACTGGAATCTTCCTGGACTAACAGGAATAGAAATCTTGAGGCGCTTTCGGCAGAAAGGTGGTCTGACTCCAGCGCTGATGTTGACAGGCAATTCGTCTATAGATGATAAGGAATCCGGCTTTTCCGTCGGTACCGATGATTACTTGACGAAACCATTTGACGTCCGGGAATTGGGTCTTCGAGTTGAGGCACTTCTTGCACGACCACGAGAGCGACTAGAGCCCATCCTTCGCGCCGGTTCAATTAGTCTCGATTCGAACAGCTTTACGGTAAGAAGAGGTCTGGAAGAGATCAAACTGCTGCCTAAAGAGTTTGCGCTGCTTCAATTTTTCCTTCGTCATCAAAATGTAGTATTCAGTGCTCAAACAATTTTAGAACGTGTTTGGCTCTCCGATGCTGACGTATCGCCAGACACGGTTGTCACAACGCTCAAGCGACTCAGGAAACGCATAGACGTGGAAGGAAAGGCGCCAATCATTCACACCGTTTTTGGCGTCGGTTATAAATTAGTACCACCGGTCGAATAACAACTTAACCTCCTACATTCTCAGAGCTCCAGTTTCTGGGACGACCGATTCAAATGGGCTATCGCGAACCGGGCAATATGAGCCCTTGTTGATCGAGGTTCCGTCAGGAGACTGGCGGAACCTTCTTTTAGTGAGCTTTTTGTCCGAGCGAGCCAGACAACGGGAGCGTAAACCAGAAGACACTACCGCTGCCTGGTTTGGATTCAACTCCGATGAGCCCGCCGTGTGATTCGACAATAGCTTTGCATATTGCAAGACCTAAGCCAGTGCCTTCCATCGCTGGCGCGCCTTCATTAGCGACTCGGGCGTATCGCTCGAAAATCATTGAGTGATTTTCGCGCGCAATACCGGGTCCTTGATCCTTCACGCGGATCTCAAAATGTTCAGGAAATTTCTTACCTGTAATTGCCACTTCACCACCGATTGGAGAGTACTTGATGGCATTTGATGTCAGGTTGATCAATACGCGCAGAATTTTCTCTTCGTCAGTTTCGAGGTTTGCCTTCTCGAAAACAAGTGATACCTCAACCTCCTTGCTGCTGGATTGTCCTTCCGTTTCGTCAAGCGCGCGCCTGGCAATGGTCTCAATGTCTATTTTTGCCAGTGAAAGAGGCATCTTTTTATCTGCCAATTTTTCAAAATCTAGCAATTCGTCAATGAGCGCTATCAGCCGTTTAGCGCTGTTCTCCACCCGGTTTATAACATCGCAAAAGGAATCCGGCACTTTGCCATAAACTCCCATTTTCATTAGCGTCAGTGAGCAACTTATAGATGTCAGCGGGATCTTTATATCGTGCCCGAGCATAGCGTTTGATTCTCGCTTCATGCGTTCGATATTCATGCGATCGGTTACATCTTTCGCTATTGCAAAATATTTCTCTTCAGACCCGGACCATTCGACGGTCCATTCAAGATCTACAGCTTGTTGCTGTCGCGTAAGTATTCGGCACACGAAAGTTTCCGGTTCATTGCGTTCGCGCGCTCGGGAAAATAGGTCGCAAGCGCCAGTGAGATCATCAGGGACTATGCGTGAAACAAGGTGCAGTCCAGCGAATTCCTCAGGGGCAAATCCGGCGCAAGTGAATATAAAACGGTTAACTGCCAAAACCTTCAATTCTCCATCGAGGCAAATCAACAGCTCGTCAGCTGAGTCGGCAATGATCTTTTCCCGGACTTTTGACTCTTCGACCATCTTGAGCAACTCGCCCAGCCTGGAGAGAATTTGGGTGAGCAAGGAATTTTTGTCACTATGCTGCTGCCCGGTATGAATCGAAATTAGTTGCAGGAACCAATTCATCACTCGATTGTTCTCTCTAGCAACAACAGCAATACCTGCCGTAATACAAAAGTTCGCAACGAGAAGCACTGTTATTAGAGTCGGTTCCACCGGCACCGCTTGCACCGTGGCAAGAAGCAGGGGACCAAGAAGAGCCAATTGCAGCAGGATTGTGCTTGTGAAGAGAATGAAAATAGTTGACGTCTTAAGTAAAGCACTGTCCGGCAGTGCCCGTTTCTCCAGCACCGCTTCCCTCGTTGCGGCCTCAAGCACAAGTTTCTCAACCCATTCGCGATCTTTTGCAATCAGCCCGACAGGAGTTAAGCCCGCTTGGTCAGTGGCAAGCGCTGCTCGGCGCAAACGTGCCAAATACCAGTTCCGCAGTTTTTCATAGCTCGTGTCACCATGATAGGTGCTATTCATCTTGATTTTCCGCTGAGAGCCGGCGCACTGCCGGGAAGATTTAGATAGCTTTGTTGCTGTTGGCGCAAAAGGGATGCTGTCGAGGACAAATCAATCCCCAGTTCGGAACAACGCTCCAATGCCCTCAGAATGTGCGGCTCGTTGATTCGCTTCAGTCGCGGACCTCTGGGATACAGAGTGCATAGCCCGACTAGTGTTGCCATCTGGGACCGAGGATTGCCGGCCGGTAGAGAGCGCAGAGAATCTAAGATTTGCAAAGATAGTTTGTCGCAGGCTTCAGTGTCTTCGCTTGTGCCAAGCCATATAACTTTGGCCGAGCCAACTGCCGCTGCCATGTATTTATCTATGCCACCACGTTTAACAAGCCACGCCTCACCACGTGCAATGGGGTTGGCAATTGCGCTCCTATCACGGACGGCAGCATAGGCAATTGCATCGATGTAATACGCTGCTCGAATAGAATCGCTTAGATTGTTGTTGTCGTCTAATACTATCGATATCAAACGGTCGAATTTTCCGCGTCCGGAGGACTTATCGCCAACAAAATAGTACAGGTCACTTTCTAGGGCTAGCAATGGCACTTCAAGAGAAGGTGGTATAGGCGTTACCTGCGAAGCAATCAGAATTCTTGCTTGGTTTACCACCTTCCCGGCCTCTGCTGGTTTTTTTTCAGTGAGGAAACGTTGCACGGATGCGCTTGCCAATGCAACCAAGAACGTAAGTTCCTTAAGCGATGCAAGGATCTGCAATCTAGAAACTATTATGTCCGCTCTTGCAGACGGCTCTGAATCAAAAAGAGGGAGCGCATGAAGCTTAGCAAGTTCGTTAACTTCCGCGTTCTTCAATCGAGCGGAGTTCTCTGAAACAATCTGATAATCCCTCACGACAAATGGCGCAAGAGATGCGTTAGATGTTTGCTGCAATCGCTGCAGTAACAACTTCAAAGCTTGCAACGCTAATTCCCGGCCTTCCCAAACCTTCCCTTCAGCTATTGCAGTTTTAGAAAGCATGGAAATCGCTCGAAACCTATTTTCATCCGAAGTCCCTTCCTTTGCTACTTGCAGGTATGCCGAAAGAGTCGCACTTTCTGCCGACCACAAATGTTTTTCATCATAGTAGTTGGATAGCCGAAACAGCAATGGTGCCCCTGATTGTCCAAAAGACTTGAGCAAATCTGACGTTGAAGACACCACAATTGGGTTTCCACACAGTAATAATTGAAAGCAGCCGATCAAAATTGCGAGCAGCAACGCAACGATTGAAGCACTAGCGACCTGTGGCGAAACAGTTCTCCGATTCTTCGTTTTGTTCTTCTGATTCGACCAGATGAGTGTTGCACCGCTCGGATCTTCCCCCCGCAGGACGCTGTCCAGATCCTGTTGCAGATCCTCGATCGACTGATATCGTGATTCGCGATCTTTTGCCAAGGCTGCACCCAGCACTGCCTCCATGCGCCTCGACGTTTTCTTATCGCTCAAGTCTATATTCCTATGCACATCATGTTCATGCCTCAACATAACCACCATTGCCTCATCGGCATGGAACGGTGGTTCCCCGGTTATGGACTCGTACAGCACACATCCAAGAGAATATATATCGGAACGCCCATCCACCCTCTCACCGCGGCACTGCTCAGGGCTCATATAATTCACAGTTCCTATCAGGTCTCCAGCTGCTGTCAGTTTCTGGCGCGATCCACTGGTTGGGGTAATGCCGGCTAAGCCGAAATCAATAATCTTCACTTCATCGGCGTCGACGCCGTCGCAAATCATGATGTTCTCAGGCTTTAAGTCGCGATGAACCACTCCGATAGCGTGAGCTTCGCGCAGGCCATCGCACACCTTATAGCAAATGCTAACTGCACGCCGCCAATCAAGCTTGTGTTCGGAAGCAATGATCGAGCGTAACGTCTTTCCCTGGATGTATTCAAAAACCAGATAGGGAACTCTTCCGTGCCACAATCCGGCAGCATAGCATCGGGCTATATTCGGATTCTGCAATGTGGTGCAAATTCGCCCTTCCCGTAAGAACCGGGCACGCCATTCATTGTCCGTTGCCAGCTGCGGTTGCAAGAACTTGACTGCAACTTGGCGATTTAACCCGAGGTGGTTCGCCAGATAGACTTCACCTACACCGCCGCTTCCGATAGCAGACAAAATCTTGTAGTGATTATCTATCGTTATTCCAATCGGCGAAGCTTGAACCACAGCCTATCCTCCTGCCAAGTTGTACCCCCCTGGCAGGACTGCAAAACCAAGACAGCCTGTTGATCCGAAGCGCTCCGCCACTTGGCCAGCTCTCCATCACAACTAGAGTTGCTGATACTGTGTTCTCTGGCTATCCGTGAGTCAATAACCTGGTTTGAGCATTCTGGGCACACAAAAATGCCTTGGGTTTTGATCTCCCGGTCAACCCAAGCACCTTAGCGCAGAAAAAATGCGTGTCCTGACGTTGTCAAACAGCTTAGCGTCGGCATTTGGAATAGGTTCGGGTCTATGCGTGCTGATTGTTCATTGCGAAATGCTGGGTAGCTTGCCGTTGTCGTGGAACCATCGTGCTCTCTGAATCACACCTTCTACTTGCGCTGCTGTGAGTCCAAGCTTAGCCAGCTCGGTCCGTCCGGACGCCGAGTCGTATTTTTGCACGAAGTTAGCAAGCTTGGTTTTTACTTGAGCTGAAAGCGGTGTGTTACTCATCGCTTCAAACAATGATCGATTGATACCAAGTCCAGGGTGGTCGTCATGCCACTTTGGCAGATGGTGTTTCAGTCCTTGCGGGAATGCGTATTCCACGTCGATATTGCTTATCTTCTTCAAGTTGGGGCCTTGCATCTCGACCACGAAATTTAACGAATGCGGATCCGAATCCCCAAGGATCATTCGTTCTACAAAAGCTTGTTCGAGTTGGGATCTTGTATGAGGGTCTTTATCTATTACTTTGGCCAAATCAGCAGTTCTGTCACCACCTTCTCGCTGTAGCACTAAACCCGACATCACCCATTCCATGGGGTGTCCACAATGGGCTTGCACCCAGCCCTGACGCAGTTTTCCGTCTATCATCACCAATCGGGAGGCAGTTTCCGGGAACCCGCTGTCAAAGCCCAGCAGTTTATGCAATTGCTGCGCCGCGAGTTCAATTCGCATTCGGGCAACCGACTCAGTTTTCGCTCCTGTATGAATTATTACTCGGAGCTCTTCTCCTGTAGACAACGTCAGCGTTCCTTCATACAAACTCGCCATGATGCCCCGCTTACCTGTATATCGCTGCACCCCTGAAAGCTCGCCTTGTTTCAGTAACTCGCCCTCAGCGGCACGCGAAGGAGACATCGGTGCTTTGTCGAGGTTGTATTCTTTGGACAAATGCAAGCGCCGGGCATTGCCAACATCTGGTTGTCCGCCAATCCAAAGTTCTGCTACCTCGTGCAGATAAATTCGTTGTCCCTGTAGCACACTCTCGAGCGCGCCACCGTCCACTTTTCGAATCCATGTGCCGCGCGCGGCCCCTGTTCTGTCGGTCAATTGTTCGAAATGAACGCCTCTATCATCCGATCCGATCCGGCCGTGCGACCGACTTATTGAGTGGGCGGACAGAGCAATAGACAGGTTAGCTCCTCGTCCGATAGTCAACGAGGAGCTTTCCGAAAGATTCAGTGCGGTTATGGCAACGTCGTTTCCTTTGCTGTCGGATACACGAAGTACTTCGACAGTCGGTTCTGTTCTCTGTATGAGCTTGACAGGTTTGTCATTGATGACGACTACGTCGTCGAACCGGACAACGTTGCCGATGCGGACAACGTTGTCCATGCGAATAACGTACCCGCGATCTTCAAGAGCCTTTAAGAAAGTTTCTC
>Ga0163151_10002978_pt1 | contig 25153 bp, 15 predicted proteins | sample OliLakLV19MP5IB2_FD_145596 | JGI IMG/M metagenome (GOLD analysis project Ga0163151, IMG submission 145596) | Freshwater microbial mat bacterial communities from Lake Vanda, McMurdo Dry Valleys, Antarctica - Oligotrophic Lake LV.19.MP5.IB-2 | ecosystem: Environmental > Aquatic > Freshwater >...
GACCACAATCGCTGCAACCGAGACAATTCCGTCGTTCGCACCGAGCACCCCAGCGCGAAGCCAATTAAGTTTGCCAGCAATCCCGGGCCCGTGCGGCTCGTTCTCGTGACCGGTCAATGCGCGTGCGACTGTACTCATAGCGCATTATGCCCTATGAACGGGCAGCCAACGCGGACTCGCTGAAGCGGCGGATCCCTCACGCGGATTCTTCATCACCAGTGCGCGCCGCCGTGCGACCTAAACCGCGAGCGCGGCCGCGCCAAGAATGCCGGCGTTGTTGCGATGAACCGCTGGGATGATCGGGGTGTTGAGCTTCAGGAGCGGCAGGAACAGTTCGTGACTCTTCGACACCCCGCCACCGACAATGAACAAATCCGGCGAAAACAACTGCTCGAGGTGGGAGTAGTAGCGCTGGAGCCGCTTGGCCCAGGAGGACCAACTCAACCGGTACCGTTCTTTCGCGGCAAAGGAGGCTCGCCGTTCGGCATCCCGCCCGTCGACGACCAAGTGCCCGAGTTCCGAGTTCGGAATGAGCATGCCGTCGTAGATCAGGGCGCTGCCGATGCCGGTACCGAGCGTGGTGAGAATCACGAGCCCATTCACGCCAACTGCTGCGCCGTAGCGCGTTTCTGCGTAGCCGGCGGCATCCGCGTCATTGACGAAATGGATGCCGCGCCCGAGGCCCTTCTCGAAGAGGGCTTCGGCCTCTAACCCGATCCACTTCTTCGAGACGTTGGCGGCCGACAGTGTTCTGCCGTTCTTGACGACGGCAGGGAAACAGATGCCGACCGGGACCTCGTCGCCGATGCCGCCGAGCTTATCGATGAGGGTGAGCACCGTGTTCACGATCGCGCTCGGTTCGCCGCCGATGGGCGTCGGAAGTTTCAGTCGTTCGGTGGCAAGCTCGCCGGTAGCAGTGTCGACAACAGCCGCCTTAATTCCGGTGCCGCCGATATCAATGCCGAGCGCGTGAGCCATGGTGTGATTCTGCCCTACGGCAGGGTCAGGATGTCTGCGCCGCGCTCGGTCACGACGAGGGTGTGTTCGAACTGGGCGCTCAATGACTTATCTTTCGTCGTGATGGTCCAGTCGTCATCCCATTGACTCCAAGCGATGGACCCGGGGGATTCGATAGTGCCGAGCGTGAGCATTGGTTCGATCGTGAACACCATGCCGACCTCCATCACGTCGTCAAATGCCGGGGCAGCGTCGTAGTGCGGAATGATCAGGCCGGAGTGGAACGCTGCGCCGACCCCGTGGCCAGTGAAATCGCGCACGACCCCGTAGCCGAACCGTCGTGCGTACGACTCGATCGCTCGGCCGATGACGTTGACCGCGCGACCCGGCGCCACCGCCTTGATGCCTCGATCAAGGGCTTCTCTCGTTCGCGTGACGAGGTCAACGACTTGCTGCCTTGCAGTGCCGACGATGAAGGTCTTGTTGAGGTCGCCGTGAACCCCGTTCCTGAAGGCGGTGATGTCGATGTTGACGATGTCGCCGTCGGCGAGCACCGTGTCGTCCGGGATGCCGTGACAAACCACCTCGTTGAGGCTCGTACAGCACGACTTGGGAAAGCCGCGATAGCCGAGCGTTGATGGGTACGAATCGTGCGCGATGAGAAAGTCGTGGGCGATCGCATCCAGCTCTTCTGTCGTCACGCCGGGGCGAATTGCCGCTCCAACGGCCTCGACAGCCTGCGCCGCAATGCGCCCAGACGTGCGAATCAGCTCGATGGTGGCGGGGTCGTAGACGTTCGAGCCGGTGTACGGTCGGGGGCTGCGGCGCCCGACGTACTCCGGGCGTGCGATGGCTGCCGGCACGGTCCTCGCCGGTGAAATTTTCCCGGGAATCAGGTGGCCGAACGCGTTCCGAGGCATAGTCTTGATTCTAGGATTCGTTTCGGAGGTGGCTATGACCGAGTGGTGGTACAACGACCGGACCGGTGAGGTTGAAGAGGGTCCGCAGTCGCTCGCTATTGATCGACTTGGGCCGTTCGCCTCTCGCGAGGAAGCGGCACGAGCCCCGGAGATCGTCAGAGAGCGTGCTCGGCGATGGGCCGAAGAGGATTCGGCCGAAGACGCCTAGTCCTCGTAGGAGTGCTCTGGACCGGGGTAGCTGCCTGACTCTACGTCTGCTCGATAGGCGGTCACGGCATCGGTCAGAGTCGATCGCAGGTTCGCGTACTGCTTCACGAACTTGGGGATTCGTCCCTTCGTAAAGCCGGCCCAGTCAGTCCAGACCAAGAGCTGTCCGTCTACGTGCGGGCCTGCGCCAACCCCAATGGTCGGAATGCGCAGTTCCTTCGTCACGCGCGCGGCAGCGTCAGCCGGGACCATCTCGAGCACGACCGCGAAAGCGCCGGCATCCTCGACGGCATGAGCGTCAGCCACCAGTTGCTCGATCTGGTCACCGCGTCCTTGAATGACGTGGCCGCCAAGGCCGTGCTCGCTCTGCGGAGTAAAGCCAACATGCGCCATCACGGGGATGCCAGCGCTAACGATCCGCCTGATCTGCTCGGCACTGCGCATGCCACCTTCGAGCTTGACCGCGTGCGCCCCGGTCTCCTTCATGAACCGGAAGGCCGTGTGCAGAGCCTCGTCTGGCCCAGTTTCGTACGAGCCGAACGGCATGTCGGCGATGACCAAGGCGCGGCTCACTGCTCCGGCAACGGCACGGGTGAGGGGGATGAGGTCATCGATCGTGACAGGAAGCGTTGTCGCGTAACCGTAGACGTTGTTGCCCGCTGAGTCCCCGACGAGCAGAAAGTCGATCCCGGCTTCGTCAAAAATGCCAGCCGTCAGCTGGTCGTAACTTGTCAGACCGGTGATGCGGATGCCGTTGTCTTTTGCACTCTGAAAGTGCCTGGTGCGCACGCGCTTGACTGGATGCTCTGCCATCGTCCGAGTCTAGGCACTCTCGTCAGTCGATCCCCACGTCAGAGGTTGGGGCGGTACGTGATTGGCAGTCGACGGTCCCGACCGAACGCCATACCGCTGATCTTCGGACCGATCGCGCCTTGCCGACGTTTCCACTCTGCCCGATCGACGAGTCGAGTCACGAAGTCGACAGTCTCTGCATCGAAGCCGAGCGCGATGACATCCTCTCGACCGAGCGCACGGGTCACATAGGCATCGAGAATCGCGTCGAGCACTTCGTACGGCGGGAGCGTGTCCTGATCGGTTTGGTCTGGGCGCAATTCAGCACTCGGTGGCTTGTCGATCGAGTTCTGGGGGATGGGTGGAGTGTGTCCAAGCTCGACTGCCTTGGCGTTCCGCCAGCGGGCGAGCTCCCACACGAGCAGCTTCGGCACATCCTTGATGGGCGCGAAGCCGCCGACCGAGTCACCGTAGATCGTCGAATAGCCGACGGCGAGTTCGGTCTTGTTGCCGGTCGTCAGCACGAGGTGACCGTGCATGTTCGACAGTGCCATCAGAATGACGCCGCGGATGCGCGCTTGCACGTTCTCGGCTGCAACGCCGGTCAGTGCGAGTTGGTTTTCGACCGGATGCACGAGCTCTCCGATCGGCTCGGTCGTGAAGTTCAGTCCGATTCGTATCGCGAGATCCTCGGCGTCGCTTCGCGAATGACCAGAGCTGTACTTGCTCGGCATGCTCACGCCATAGACGTTCTCTGCGCCGATGGCATCGGCGGCGATTGCAGCACACACCGCGGAATCGATCCCGCCCGAGAGCCCCAGCACGACCGAGCGGAAGCTGTTCTTGGCGGCATAGTCTCTTGTACCGAGCACAAGTGCGTTCCAGAGTTGCTCGCGGTCGTCCGGCAGTTCTGCGATGGCCGGCGGAGCAGAACCGGCCCCGTGGAGCGTGCCCGGCCCGGCTTTTTCTGCTCGTGCGCCGAGCTCGATCGTCACCCGACTTGTGTTCGCGGGCAACTCGGTCCCAGTCGAGGCTTCGACCTCAAGATCGACGACCAGGAGGTGCTCCAGAAACTGTGGGGCGCGCGCGAGTACGCGGCCGCTGGTATCGACGACGACACTGTCGCCGTCAAACACCAAATCGTCCTGTCCGCCGACGATGTTGACGTATGCCACGATCGAATCGGTCTCGACGGCGCGCCGCGTCACGAGCGGCAGGCGCACCTCGTCTTTGTCGCGCTCATATGGCGAGGCGTTGATGACGAGCAGTACTCCAGCGTCGGTTGCGGCAACCTTCTCGACCGGGCCGTCGTCACGCCACAGGTCCTCACAAATCACGAGCGCGACATCCATCGCCTGTTCGCCAAGAGTCTCGAACCGCATGATCAACAGCTGGTCACCCGGAATGAAGATGCGATACTCGTCGAACACCGAATAGTTCGGCAAATGATGCTTCGCATAGCGCGCGACAACACGACCGCGGTGCAGCACGCTCGCGCAGTTCTGCGCAATAGCGGTCGGCGCGTTGCTGGCGCCGATCGACCGAGGCTCGAACGGTCCTTCAGGGTGCCCGACGACGACGACGAGTTCGCCTAGCCCTTCGTCGTTCAGTCGGGTTGCCAAGGCAGGCACTGCGGCGCTGGCTTCCTTGAGAAAGCTCGCGCGGGATGCGAGGTCTTCGATTGGGTATCCAGTGATGGCCATTTCGCCGACCGCGAGGATGTCGGCTCCACGGCTTACCGCGCGTCGCGATAACTCCAGAATCTGCCCACTGTTGCCTGAAATGTCCCCAACAGTCGGGTTGGACTGGCCGAGAGCCAAGCGAAGCGAGGGCATAGCCAGTAGCCTAATGGGGGTGCCTGAGGCGTCGCAGGAGTCCCGGGGAAGGCCTCCTTGGAGGCCGGGACCCAAGCCAATGTTCCGCCGCATGAACAGCATCATCGCAACGACCGAGGAGCCCATGGACAAGCAACGTGACTTCGTTCTTCGCACTATCGAAGAGCGGGGCGTCAAGTTCGTGCGCCTGTGGTTCACCGATGTCGTCGGAACCCTCAAGAGCGTCGCTATCACTCCGGCTGAGGTCGAGGGTGCCTTCGCTGAAGGGCTCGGCTTCGACGGCTCCGCGATCGAGGGCTTCACGCGTGCGTACGAAGCTGACATGCTTGCCCACCCGGATCCCTCGACGTTCCAGATCCTGCCGTGGCGCGGCGAGATCGATCCGACCGCTCGCATGTTCTGCGACATCACGACCCCAGATGGCCAGCCGGCGGTGTCCGACCCGCGCAACGTGCTCAAGCGGTCACTCGCGAAAGCGGCCGATCGCGGCTTCTCGTTCTACACGCATCCGGAAATCGAGTTCTACCTGCTCAAATCGCCCAAGCTCGTCAACGGCCAGCCAGAGCCGGTTGACGCAGCAGGCTTCTTCGACAATGTGCCGGGTGGCACCGCACACGACTTCCGCCGCCGCTCTGTGCGGATGCTCGAAGACCTCGGCATCTCGGTCGAGTTCAGCCACCACGAGGCTGGTCCCGGGCAAAACGAGATCGACCTGCGCTACGCCGATGCCCTGACGACCGCTGACAACATCATGACCTTCCGCACGGTGATCAAGGAGGTTGCGATCGAACAGGGCGTCTATGCGACGTTCATGCCGAAACCGATGTCAGCGCATCCAGGGTCGGGGATGCACACGCATCTCTCGCTCTTCGAGGGGGACGTCAATGCGTTCTACGATCCGGCCGGGCACTACCAGCTGTCGAAGATCGGCCGACAGTTCGTTGCAGGCTTGTTGCGCCACGCACCCGAAATCACGGCGGTAACAAACCAGTTCGTCAACTCGTACAAGCGACTGTGGGGTGGCGACGAGGCCCCAAGCTTTGTCACCTGGGGCCACAACAATCGATCCGCTCTCGTGCGAGTTCCGTTGTACAAGCCGAACAAGGGCCAAAGTGCACGGGTCGAGTACCGCGCAATCGACTCTGCCGCCAACCCGTATCTCACGTTCTCGTTACTGCTTGCAGCGGGCCTCAAGGGCGTTGAGGAGGGGTACGAGTTGCCGCCGGAGGCAGAGAATAACGTTTGGGAGCTGTCTGACGCAGAGCGCCGCGCCCTCGGGTACAACCAGTTGCCAGCGAGCCTCGACCACGCCGTCTCGCTCATGGAGGACTCAGAGCTCGTCGCCGAAACCCTCGGAGAACAGGTCTTCAACTACGTGCTGCTGAACAAGCGCCGCGAGTGGAGTGAATACCGAGCGCAGGTGACGCCCTACGAGCTGGAGAGCAATCTCGAGAGGTTGTAGCGCTTCCCGATGTCCCGCCCACCTGATTCCCGCGAACCTACTCTCCGTACACCGACGACGCTGACGGAACTGGCCCGCCTCGGATTCTCCGAGTTGGGCGAGACCAACCATCGACTCGACGCGCTGGGCGCCCCCGCTCTCGTGCCCCACTTCGCCAGTGCCGCCGACCCCGATCAGGCGCTTCGGTCGCTTGGGGCACTGCGCGAGAGTGCGCCGAAACAGCTCACGAAGCTTATTGCGAACGAGGATGCCGCGGCACGCCTTATCCGTGTGCTCGGGGCTTCGGCGGGGCTCGGTGACTTCCTCGCGCGGAACCCCGACCAGCTGTCAGCCCTCGGCACCGCGCTCACAGAGCCCCCGTCGAACTATGGAGGCGACCTACTCACGGCGGTGAAGGCGCTCAGCGGTGAGGCGGCCTGGCTGGCACTGCGCGTGCGCTACCGCCGACACCTCACGCAACTCGCCGCTTGGGATCTCGAACAGGCAGATCAGGTGGCCGCCGTATCCGTGGTCGCCGCGGCTCTCGCCGACCTTGCCGGGGCGGCGCTGGACGCCGCGCTGGCGGTCGCACGGCGCGACGTTAAATTTCCCGCCGCCGAGGTCGCTGCCACCCGTTTGGCCATCATCGGAATGGGCAAGGCGGGCGCGCGCGAGCTCAACTACGTGAGCGACGTCGACGTCATCTTCGTTGCCGCGCCCGGGAACCCGTCACTCCCCGACGACCGAGCCGTGACCATTGCCACCCAACTGGCGATGCTGACGATGCGGGCGATCCATGACCTCGGAGTCGAACCGGGCCTGTGGGAGGTCGACGCCAACCTGCGCCCGGAAGGCAAAGACGGCGCGCTCGTTCGCACCCTCGAGTCGCACCTCGCCTATTACGACCGCTGGGCGAAGAGTTGGGAGTTTCAGGCGCTATTGAAGGCTCGACCGCTGGCGGGCGACCTCGAGCTAGGGCAGCGGTACGTCGATGCTCTCGCCCCGAAAGTGTGGTCGAGCGCCTCGCGCGAGAACTTCGTCGAGTCCGTGCAGCGCATGCGCGAACGTGTCACCGAGAACATCCCGCCGGGAGAGCTCGACGTGCAACTCAAACTCGGGCCCGGGGGCCTACGCGACGTCGAGTTCACGATCCAGCTGCTGCAACTCGTGCACGGGCAGACTGACCCCAGAGTGCGCCAGACGGCAACCCTGCCCGCCCTCATCGCCCTCGCCGAGCACGGCTACATCGGTCGCGTCGAGGCGGCGGAGTTCTCGGGCGACTACCGGCTCCTTCGGCTGCTCGAACACCGGCTGCAGTTGTCCCGACTGCGCCGCACCCACCTGATGCCGAGAGACTCCGACACCCTCCGCATCCTCGCTCGCGCCAGTGGCCTTGCAACCACAGCCGACGACCTCACGGCACGATGGCAACGCACCAAGCAGCAAGTGCGCACCCTCCACGAGCGGCTGTTCTACCGGCCGCTGCTGTCGGCCGTTGCTGCACTGCCCGAGAACGGTCTGCAGCTCTCCAGCGAGCAGGCAGAGGCCCGACTCGCCGCCATCGGATTTCGGGATGCGCGCGGCACCCTCAACCACATCGCCGCCCTCACCGGCGGTGTCTCTCGGCGCGCCACGATCCAACGAAACCTCCTGCCCGTGTTGCTGCAATGGTTCGCGGAGGGTGCTGATCCCGACTATGGGCTACTTGCCTTCCGCCGCCTCAGTGAAGACCTCGGCGAGGCGTACTGGTTTCTGCGCATGCTGCGCGATTCCAGCGCCGCCGCCCAACGACTCACCGAGGTGCTGTCCGGCTCCCGGTTCGTTGGCGCCCTATTCGAACGCATCCCGGAAGCGGCTGCGTGGCTCGAAAACGAAGACGAGCTACGCCCACGGCCCTTCGCGGTGCTGCTCGAGGAATCCGCGGCGACCGTGGCCAGACACGAAGGGGACGACGAAGCCGCCGCTCTTGCGCTGCGCACCGCTCGACGGCGAGAGATTCTGCGGCTGGCCCTAGGTTCGATCCTCGGGGTGGTCACCATCGAGGAACTCGGCAAGGGACTCTCCGACATCTCGACGACGATTCTTAGCGGCGTCCTGTCTCTCGCTCACCGATACGGCGACGGGATCGAATTCGGTATCATCGCGATGGGACGCTACGGCGGAGCGGAGCTCGGCTTCGGCTCGGATACCGACGTGATGTACGTGTATCGTGCGGCAGGGGCATCGGATGAGCAAGCACAGCAGCGCGCCGAGACCATTGTGCACACCCTCAGTCGCCTCACTGAAGACCTTCGGGTGCCGCTCGACCTCGACCTCGGTCTGCGCCCGGAGGGCCGCAACGGTGCCATTGTGCGGTCGCTCGAGAGCTATCGTGCCTACTACGAGCGCTGGTCGTTGACGTGGGAGGCGCAGGCTCTGCTGCGAGCGCGTCCCGTCGTGGGGGATCGGAACGTGCTCGCCGCGTGGGAGGAGCTCGTCAATGATGTGCGCTACCCGGAGACGATCGCCCAGAACGACATCCGCGAGATCAAGCGCATCAAGGCGCGGGTGGAGGCGGAACGTCTGCCGCAGGCCGCCGATCCGGCCCGCCATCTCAAGCTCGGGCGCGGCTCGCTGAGCGATGTCGAATGGTTCGTGCAGCTGCTGCAGCTGGAGCACGGCGCACGCGTTGATGGCTTGCGGACGACGTCGACCCTGAGCGCGCTCTCGGCAGCCGAGAACGCCGGGCTGGTGGCTACTGCCGACGCAGCCCGACTTCACAACGCGTGGATGCTCGCATCGCGAGCTCGCTCGGCGATGACCCTCTGGACCTCCCGCACGTCCGACGTGTTGCCCACCGAGCGCCGGTCGCTTGAGGGCGTCGCACGGCTTCTGGAGTACCCGCCGGGATCCGCGAGCGTGTTTGAGGAGGACTACCTGCGTACCACCCGGCTCGCCCGCCAGGTCTTCGAGAAGCGTTTCTACGGCGCCCGGCGCGGGCCTGCGACCACGGGCTGATCGCTTTGGCTGCGCGCTGGTTGCGCTGGCCGCGATCTGGTCGCGCTGGCCGCGATCTGGTCGCGCTGGCGATGGGCCCGCCGTGCCGGCGCTCAAGGAGTGATGGCATCGTGAGGTTTCGCGAGCGGTTTGCTCAACGGTCTCCTGATCGGCGGTTTGTGGGTCGTCTTCACGCTGGACCAGCTAGCTGCCTGTCAAGTCGACGTAGACCGGCTGACACCAGCACAACACCCTCCAGACACGCCTGGCTGACTCAACACCACGATGCTCGCCAACCAGGGCAGCACAACAATTCAGTCGAATTCGGTCTCCAGAACGAGCAACGGGGCCTAAATCGTGGTGTTGCCAGCGCGGCCTGGGCCGCGCTGGCAACAGCACGCGTGTTGCAGGCTATTCAGCCTCGAGCGGGCGTCGTCGCCGCGCGACAGCCACCGCGATCAGCCCGAGCACCAGCAACGCCAGTGCGCCGAGCCCCACCGCCAAGGTGTTGAGCGACATGCCGGTGAAGGCGAGGATCGGCGGCACACCAAAATAGTGCGACGGGTCGGTAGCAGTGACAGTCGGGAATGCCACATCGTCACTGTCGCGCAACCGCACACCGTTGCTATCAGTCGGGGTGCCCACAACTGTGCCGATGTTGGCGTAGAAGCCCAACGTCGCGACACCTGTGGCGGTGCAGGTGACCTTCTGGTCCGGCAGCAGCAATCTGATGACGTTGGTGCCACCACCACAATTGATCGCCGACGCACTAACCCGATCGTCGGTGACTGTTACGTCCGACAAAGCCACGTTGCCCTCGTTGGTGACCGCGAATGTCCACGTGACCGCGGCGCCCACGGTGACCAACGGCCCAGGCGGAAGGTTGGCGTCCTCACCATTGGTCGACTTGACCAACCCGATCTGCGGGTCGGCGCCGAAATGGTTGGCCGGGTCAGTATCAACCAACACGAGCGCCACCAGCTGCGACACCGCAGTGCCCTCGACCGTCGCAACGTTGGTGTATTGGCCTGGCGTCACCACCAGAGCTGCGGGCACCGGCGACTCGTACAGCCACGTTTCACCAACCTCGAGAATGTCGTTCGAGTTGATGTCACCCGACACATACCTCGGGTTGAAGTCCGAGTTCGGATCACCACCGTCGTCGACCACGCTGACGTTGCGCATCGGCACGTTGTTGCCCGCAGGGATCGTCACCACATACCGCCAGGTGACGGTGTCATCAACCGGCACATAAATACCAGGGGCCGTGTTGGCATCTGCACCATCAGGGCCGTTCAGCTCGTCGATCACATACTTGACGATTTGGATACCCGCGTTCGCGTCCGGCAGCGTCACCGTCGCCGGATCATCATCGGTGACCACAACATTGTTCGGGTTGGTACCCTCCACCGTTGCCGTGTTCGTAAACCCAATCACCACCCCCAAGGTTTGGCAGGTGTAACTGAAACTGGCACCCGGGGCCAACGAAGCCGGTGGTATGAATGCGGTCGGTGTCGCGCACGCAGCAACCGACGGATCGGTGACCACAAGATTGGTCAATGTTTGGCCGCCGGTGTTGGTGGCCGTCAACCGCCAGGTGATGTTCTCCAAGAACGCAGCCGCATACGACACATCGTTCCACCCGTCAGCACCCAACGCTGCAGCCGGGTCACACGACCCGGCGCCCGGGTCACAGACCTCCTTGACCAACGAAATGCTCGGCGCCGCCAGCAAACCAATATCGATTGTCACGTTCGTGAAATCGTCACCGACCACCCCGAACGGGAGCGAGAACGTGTTGTCCAGCCTCGGTTCCTGACCAAGCAGGAACAAACCAGACGTCGTGTACGCCAACGTATGCACCCGCGAGACCACACCACTGGTAGCCAAACCACCGGGACCGACCACACCATCCTGCGACACACCCTGGTTCTGGTCTTCCAACCCCTGCGGGGACGTCGGCAACCAATCGTTCAACAACCCGCCGACAGCGAACTGCGAGCTCGGGATGCGAACATACACCCTGCCCGGGTTCAGTTCGCGGAACACGTACTTGCCAGCCACCGTGGTGGTGAAATCCAACAACACATCGTCGACACCGCCTACGACGGCGTCGGCACCCGGGCTCCACAGCTCGACCCGCACACCATCGGGTACGAACGAATCGGTGCCCGCCGTGTAGCGGCCGTCTTGATTGACATCCCGGAACACGAGATCGCCGACCGCGAACTGCACTACCCGCACCGTGGTCTGATTGGAGAACAACGCCACCAACGCGCCCGTGATCGGAATCGTCAAATCGGAACTGCTGGCAACGAACCGGTTGGCATACACGTCACCAGCACGGTTGCCACTGGCGTTAACCCGCACCTGTACTACCATCGTCGAGGAGGTGCTGCTCGATACCGCCAAGGGCGCGTTCAACATCGTGCGGAACGCTGTCACCGTAGCCAACGATGTCGGACACACGCCGGCACCCGTGACCACCGTGAACGACACCCCGTTGTAGGAACACCATGTGTTGGTCACGATATTTGGGTTCTGCGACACCGTTGCCGGCGGATCCGCCGTATAGGCGTACGTCACCGGCGCCGTCGGAGAACCTGCCGTATTCGGGTAGGTCGCGGTCGGTACCGATGCCAACCCAACCGTTCCCCCATAATCCGAGACCGGATCACGATCGGCACCCACATTGTTGGTGCCATCGCCGATGTAGGGCAACACATCAATGAACTGCACATCGGAGAACGTGAACGTAGCAGATCGGTTTCGCGCACCCAACGTGTACACCTGAACGGAGTTCGGCACCGCCAAGGTCGCGTCGACCGTCTTCACGATCTCCAACTGCGCGGAGGAGAACAACTGCACCAAATGCGCGTCCGAGGTGTTGCTCAGGGTGTATTGGAATGCCTCCACATAGGCCTGCGAGGTATACGTCGACCCTGACGCCGCCAACGCACTCGACTGGGTACACACCCGATAATCGGTCAACGCCGGCTGCCCCGAGACCAATGCTGGCAAGTCCCACGCCACACGGGTGCGGCCTGCCGATGGGAAGTTGATGAACACTCGCGAGGGGGCAATGCCACCCAACTGTGCCGAACAAGACGGATCGTACGTCAACCCGGCGGGAATATCGAAGGCCATATCCACCGGCGGAATGGTTTCCACCTGACCCGTCAGCGAGTTCAACCCCGGCAAGACTTCCCACACCACCGGCAAACCCAACGAACCCGAACCATCCACATTGACCGCCGCAGGGGCAGTACCGACACCATCGATCGTCACCGTACGAATAAAGACGCTCGCAACCGCACGCCCCATCGTCACCCGGCCGCCCAGACCTCCGGGGTCTTGGTTGATTTCGCTCGTGCTTCCCGGATTGGAAGGCCCCCATTGGCTGTTGAGCGGAATGACAGCGCCATCTTCCCGTGTCGTTTGGAAGTAGGCCATGTCAGCCAACACCGTGCCGGTAGGGATGATCTGGCCTGCATACAGGCCCCCGTTGAACGTGGACCGTGCCTGCAAGTTGAAGCGGACATCGGTCGTGGCTGCTCCCGCGAAGCCACCATCGCTGACGTAGAGCTTGTTCGGGTCGGTGCGAGTGACGAACACCGCATTCACCGCATCGATACCGCCAGGAACCTGCGTTGGATCCGTGAACCAACCCGCCGGTGGTGGCGTGTTCGCACACGAGTTCTTCACCAGTCGCATCGCGTCCCAAGCACCGGGAAACCGACCGTTCGGCATGATCGGGCCGGTCATCTGGTTGATCGCGAAGTCAAAGTGTCCGTAACGAATGGTGTAATCCGAGTTCGCGTTGCCGAAATCCTTGTTCGGTACCCCTAAAGCGTTGGCGGTGTTCATGGTGGCGAGGCCGCTCAGCCTTTGCGTTTGATTGTCGAACACATCGCACTGGCGCATGTCACGAAACCCGAACTCGCTCTGAATGATGTGAGTCTGGCTGACGGTGTACACAGCATTCGGCCCCACCACGGCGGCACCGGTGGTCGCACCCACAATCACCTTGCGGGCCTGGAAGTTCGTCGTCGCCCGTGCGGGGATCGGGTTGACGAAGATGTTGTCGTAGTTGCGCGACAGGCCGGGGAAATCTTGCTGGCCGACGAACGGGATCGCATCCTGGCAGTGACTTGCACTCGTCACATCGGCAACGCTGTACGGATTGACCGTCGACGAGCAGTAGCCCGGTTCCTTCGTACCGGCGCCGTCGTTGTTGGTGGTGCCCGTGACGCTCACCGGATCGAAGTTGGTGACCCGCACATCGAGGTAACTGTTCGGGCCGACAAGACCGTTACCTGGCACACCATCAAGGCGATCAAGCTCGGAGTACGGCACAAAGATCGGGATGATGTAGGTGCCGACAAAGAAGATGTCGGCCGGCAGCGGAAACGCCGGGAAGAAACCTGAACCCGAGCTCTGGGTGGGGAACGGGCCGTCGATGGTGATGCCATTGATCGTCAAGTTCAACCCGGAGGTGGCATCGGCCGGGTTGATCCGCGTTGGTGTACACGTCTGGTTACGGCCCGAAACCGTCGATGGGCCCACAGTGCCCGAGTGTGCCGGCATTGCTTGGTTGTTCGGCTCGTTGGCACCCAAGATGCATCGGTTGTACAGCGGATACCAGCTGATCGGTGTACCCGTGAACGGGGCGGTCTGCCCGCCGGTGGTGGCAAACAGATCGAACCCGACCACCACCGGGCCCTGAATCGGTTCCTGACCCTTACGACGCGAAAAGATGCCCACCTCCGCGTTGAAGACCGTGCCACGCACATTCGGGGTCGCAGCATTACCATCGAGATCGATGTACGTCGCGCCCGCCGTCGACCCTGCGCGAATCGCCGCCACGGAGTCAAACGCAAAACCGGCAGTGATCGTGAACGGATCGATAACCGTCGGCGAAGGGATCGCGGTCAAGATGGTGGTCGGCGGCGCAGTGGCGTTGCCACCATTGGCCTCCACCCCCGTGCCGTACGTACGAGCCGTCGACGTGACCGTCGAGTTGTTGGCACCCGTCACCGGCACGATGATCTGCAACAACCTCGCGCTACCCGTGGTGAACACACCCAGGTTGCACACAATCGTGACCGACCGGTCGGCATTGAAAGTGACGCGGCTTGACGGCGGCGCCGCCCCGTTGCACTCAGCCGGCAAGGCAATCGCGCCAATGTTGGCCAACGCCGACGGCACCAACGTTTGCTCGAACACACCATCAGCCAAGTTGGCGGGCCACGTGCCCGATGCAGTGTTCGAGAACGAGGCCGACCAGTTGAACGTGAGCGAGTCTTGCGAACGCACAACCAAATCGGTGGAGGAGCAATCCCTACCTGCTTGCGGGCAACCCACATCGAACGGGCCTGTCCCCGAGAAATATCCAGGTGCACCAACCCGACCCAATGTCGCCACCCACGCCGGTTTGGCCGCAGCATCGATCTGAGTGCCGGCAGCCACCCCCGTGGCCTCGCCCACCGCAGGAGTAACCACGGTCACGTCATTGCTGGCGCCACCGGTGGTGATCAGATACGGGTTCGGCAACGACACCTGCACCCGGAACGGCCCCTGCGCCGCAACGACCGCGAACGAATACACACCAGACGGCGGCGTCACAAACGCAACACCGACCTGCGTGCTCGCCGCGTTGAACAACGTCACCGACGCACCAGCCAACCCAGGCTCGGACGCGTCGTTCACGCCATCCGCGTTCGCGTCCACCCAGACCACGCCATTGATCTGCGTCGCCGTTGGCACCGGTGCTAGGCCCGCCCCTAACGCGCCTGACACCCCTGACCCCGCCATCAACGCGAACGCGACAACGCCAGCCAGTGCTGTAACGAACCTTGTGGGTTTCATAGGAACATTCCTTGCTTAAGCTGAGATTGGGTGCGCTCAGCTTCGGGTTCTAGTACTTTACGCCCCAACCCGCCAAAATTGGGTGTCATGCGCCGATGGGCCGGTGCCCCTGAACCCCCAAAACGGGGCGGATTAATCACCCCCAAGTCTGTTGACTCGCTTTCTTTGGGGTTAGGCGGCTTGCTGGGAGTGCCATTTCTCGAGTTCTCAATGGGTGCGTCGTCCCGGTGCTTTCTTCCCCCGGTTGCCGATGATATTTGGTCTCGATCCAGCGCAAGATTGCTGTCCGCAGTTCGGCTCAGGTGGCCCACCGCTGCCGGTTCAGCACGCTCTTCTGCAGTAGCGCGAAGAACGGTCCGATGGCCCCGAGTAGCCGGCTGGCGGCTCTAACCGGGCGTCGATCTGCGCAGCTGTTGGGCAGTCAGCAGCGGCGTGGACACGTTCGATCGAAATTGACCTAGTTCAACCGGTGCATGCAACACGGCCTTGTTGGAGCAACAGAGATGCTCGTTGAACGCTTCGGCAGGAGTCTTCCAACCGGGTGTTTTGCGGGGCCAGGTGTTGAGCGCGTGAGCGACCACCTCGACGTCTTCTGCGGTCCAATGCGATAGGTCGGTGCCCGTGGGGGATCACTGGCGTGGTAGCCCGATGTTTTCGGTCGTAGCGCGCGGTGCAGATGGTCGCCGAGGTTCGGGACGATTATCCAATTGAGGGTGCGGCAATAATCGCGGTCTCTGGGATGCTCGGGATCGGCTCTGCGGAAAACCATACGCGCTGGGATTCGCAGGCTGCAGGTCGACGTCGGCGACCGATTGGGGGGTGAACACCGACGCGCCGCCGGAGATCGAGGAACTGACGGGGGAGAACGCCGGGTGGCGGCGGGCGAACAAAATTTTGAAGTCGGCTTTGACTTTCTTCGCGGCCAAACTCGACCGCCCACACCTGGGTTGGTGACGTTTATCGACGTGCGCAAGTAGCGCACCGGTAGTGGGCTTCGATGGGCGTGTCGATGGGGGTGTCGAGTCAATCAGTATCGTGCTGATCGGGGAGGGGTGCACGATCGCCCCACCGACCTACTACGACGCCCGAGGGCGACAACCTTCAGCGCACGCAAACTCTGGCCGCGGTTGCGGCGCGAAGGGCACGACTTTGCCCGCTGCACAGTGGACCGGCTCATGCCGGAGTTGGGGGTCGCTGGTGTTCTCCGTAGCCGACCACAGCGACCCGTCGATGCGGAGCTTCGAGAGAGAAGACCAGCAGACCGTGTCGACCGGCAGACCGTGTCGACCGGCTTATCGCCAGAATGCGGGTGCACCAGCTCTGCTTGGCTGAGTACACGTACCTGCGGTCCTTTTGAATCCCACATCCAGCCTTACAAGCCGGAACTGATTTACCAGGAGGCGCCATCGCGGAACGTCGACCAAGTCGAGGCCGTAACCGTCGGCTGGGTGCAAGGGTTCAGCGCCGAACGTATCCACCGCTCGATCGACGACCTACACCCCTCGAACTGGAGCAGCTCGACGACGCAGTGGTCCGTCGACCACGCGGGCTGACACCAGAAAAACCCCAACCAGACACACCGTGACTCGAGAACCGGCAGGGCCACGTCGATTGTGGTGAATGAAGCGGTCTCTGTGCCATCCGACGAGAATCTGGACGATTGGGAGCGCGTCGCTGAGCGGCCATGGAACGCTGCCCGTGCCGGTGGGACAGGGGCTATTTGTGGTTCCGGGCACGACATTATGTGCGCAGAAACACCCTTGACAGCTGAGCGAGCACCCGGGTCAGAGCGAGCGCCCTGGGCGGATTACCCTTGGTTGATGATCGGACTCGGCACCCTGCTCAACATCACCACCATCGTTGTCGGCACCGCCATTGGCGTGCTCATCGGCAGGCGTCTGCCCGAGCGCACAAACCGGGTTGTCACCGACGCGCTCGGGCTGATCACGATCGTGTTGGGCGGCCTGAACCTGATGTCGCTCACTGACGCTGACTTCGTGGGCGCCGTCGGCGTGGGCGGCACCTTTCTCGTAGTGATCGGGGCGCTGCTGATCGGAAGTATTGTCGGGTCGCTCGCCGGCATCGAGTCGCGGCTCGAGCGCTTCGGTGGCTGGCTTCAAGACCGGCTCACGCGGCGCGACCGTGGCGCAGCATCTGGCCCCGCAACAACCGCCGCGACCATAACTGCCTCGCCGGCCGCGGACGGCCTCGTGGACGCTCCGCTTGCCATCACCGCCCGCGAGAAGTTCATCAACGGCTTCGTCGACGCGTCGCTCGTGTTCGCGATCGGCCCCCTCGCCATTCTCGGAGCATTCCAAGACGGCACCGGTCAGGGCATCGACCAACTCGCGCTCAAGTCGACACTTGACGGCTTTGCCTCGATCGCCTTCGCCGCGTCGCTCGGCTGGGGCGTCGCGTTCTCGGCCATTCCCGTCGGTATCTGGCAGGGATTGCTGACGGTTCTCGCCTTCTTCTTGGGCACGGTCATGTCGGGCGCGGCGATTGCGGCGTTGACCGCGACCGGCGGTGTGCTCCTGCTCGGCGTCGGACTGCGCCTGCTTAACCTGCGCGCCGTGGCCGTTGCCGATATGCTGCCCGCCCTCATCGCAGCGCCATTGCTTACCGTGGCAGTGCAGGCACTGCTCGGCTGACCGCCGCCCGCACTGTTGGCGCGCTCAGCCCGGCGAGCGCACCGGCACGAGGGATGGGGACCTCGTCGGAGGTAAGCCCTGAGGGTATCGCGAGATCGCCCGCGATGGACACGCTCTGCCGTGACGAGAGGTTCGCCGCAGGGGCGCTGATGGCCGAGCCCCAAGGCGGACTGGATGACCGAGATGCCTGCACCTCTCTCCCGCAGTTCCACGAGTGCCTCGGCCTACCCGCCGGCTACGGCGAGCTAGGGTCCAGCTCCCCGCGACGGCATGTCATCCTCCGCGACCGCGGTGGCGAACGGCCGGCCGGCACCTCGCCGCAACAAGCGACGGCCGCACCCCGATGGGGCACGGCCGTCGCTGAAGAGCTCCGGTTACACCGAGAAGTACAGCTCGTACTCGAACGGGTGCGGACGCTGCGACGCTGGGATTATTTCCTTCTCGCGCTTGTACGCGATCCAGGTTTCGATGAGGTCCTTGGTGAAGACGTTGCCCTCGAGCAGGAACTCGTGGTCGTCCTCGAGCGCGATGAGCACTTCGGCGAGCGAACCAGGAACCTGCGGGATGAGCTTGGCCTCTTCTGGCGGCAGCTCGTACAGGTCCTTGTCGACCGGCTCGTGGGGCTCAATCTTGTTCTTGATGCCATCGAGGCCAGCCATAAGCTGGGCCGCGAATGCGAGGTACGGGTTACCGGAGGCATCCGGCGCACGGAACTCAATCCGCTTGGCCTTCGGGTTCGTCCCGGTGATCGGGATGCGAATCGAGGCTGAACGGTTGCCGGCCGAGTAGACGAGGTTGACGGGCGCTTCGAAACCGGGCACCAAGCGACGGTAGGAGTTGAGCGTCGGGTTCGTAAACGCGAGCACCGCTGGCGCGTGCTTGAGCAGGCCGCCGATGTACCAGCGAGCGAGGTCGCTCAGGCCGCCGTAGCCCTTCTCGTCATAGAAGAGCGGCTTGCCGTCACTCCAGAGCGACTGGTGGGTATGCATGCCAGAGCCGTTGTCACCGAACAGTGGCTTTGGCATAAAGGTCGCAACCTTGCCCCACTCGAGCGCCGTGTTCTTGACGATGTACTTGAACTTCAGGATGTCATCGGCCGCGTGCACCATCGTGTCGAAGCGGTAGTTAATCTCCGCCTGACCGCCGGTACCGACCTCGTGGTGGGCACGTTCGAGAATGAGGCCGGCATCGATCAACTTCAGGCACATGTCGTCGCGCAGATCGGCCTGCTTGTCGACAGGGCTCACCGGGAAGTAGCCGCCCTTATACGGGGTCTTGTTGGCGAGGTTGCCGCCCTCCTCGACGCGCCCGGTGTTCCAGGCGCCCTCCTCGGAGTCAACCGCGTAGAAGCTCTGATTCTGGGTCACCGAGTAGCGCACATCGTCGAAGATGTAGAACTCGGCTTCGGGAGCGAAGTACGCCGTGTCGGCGATGCCGGTGGATGCGAGATACTTCTCGGCCTTCTTCGCAACCTGACGCGGGTCCTTCGGGTAGATCTCCCCGTTCCGAGGGTTGTAAATGTCGAAGACCATGATGAGCGTGCGCTCGGTGCGGAAGGGGTCGACATAGGCGGTCGTAACATCCGGAATCAATTGCATGTCGGATTCGTGGATGTTCGCAAAGCCGCGGATGGATGAGCCGTCGAACAGCTGACCGACGGAGAAGAAGTCCTCGTCAACTGTTGCCGCTGGGATGTTGAAATGCTGTTGAACACCGGGGAGATCGGTGAATCGGATATCAAGGAACTTGACGTCAGTGTCCTTGATGAACTTGAGCACTTCCGAGGAATCGCTGAACATGTGAGGAACTCCAATGAGCTTGGTGCTAATCGACAGCAGGTGCCGCCAATGATGAGAGTAGAGGCACGGGGTTTCGCAAGGGTCACGCGATTGTTTCGAGGGTGTTACGCATATAGGCGCGGATATGATCGATCGGTGGTCAGTTCATCGTCGCTTGCAGATTCCTGGCCAGGAAGGTCACTCGGGCTGCCGCCATCCGGGCCGCGGTCGGTGGCGCGTCTCGCGCGCAGAATCGCGGCACTCGCGATCGACTGGGGTTTTGCCGTGATCGTCTCGATCGTGTTCTTCAATTACGAATCGTTTGCCACGCTCGCCGTCTTCGCGGCAACGCAGATCATCTTGCTGATCACCGCGAACGGGAGCCTTGGTCACCTCATGCTCGGGATGCGTGTCGTCCCAATCGCGGGAGGCTACTTGGGTTGGTGGAAACCGATCGTACGCACGCTGCTCATCTGTCTCGTGATTCCTGCGGTCATCTGGGACCGGGACCAGCGAGGCGCTCACGACCGGCTGATCGGCACGGTGCTGGTTCGGCGCTAAAGAATCAGAAGTCGGACAGCAGCCACCGGTGAGCCGTCGGCAACTAGCGTGGCCGCGCCGCCCGAACCTTCATCGGGTCGATTCCCTTTGGAATCGGAAGCCCGTTCTTGCCAAGTGAGTTCAAGCGGTTCGACACCGCGAGAATTTCAGACTTGCGAAGTGCCACCTTGAGCTTGCGCAACTCTGTCGGGATGCGGTGGAGCCGGGTGGACTCCGGGTCCGGGCCGACATAGAGCACAGTGACTGGCACGTTGGGCAGGATGCGCACGATGTTTCTGCGTTCGTCATCGAGCATCCGCTGCGTGCGCGAGCGCGGACCCTCCCCGATCAGGGCGACACCGCCGCGGCCAACGGCCCGGTATACGGCATCCTGCGTCTTTGGGCTGACCGAGATGGGCATCTCGCTTGCGGTCCAGCCCCGCCGAAGTGAACTCTTGAGTACTGCGCCGACAGCCCCTGGCTGACCCTCGATCTGCGAGTAGGCCGCGCGTTCAGCGCGACGACCGAGAACAATCAGGAAAACGAGCACACCCCCAAGCAGACCGGCAATCACATACAGCACGAGCGTGAGCACGTTGCCAGCCGAAAGGAGCACAGCGAGCAATACGCTCACGAGCACCGGGAGCAGGAACGCGAGCAGCAGGAACCAGATTGCGAGCTTGTCGTAGCGCCTCGTCATCTGGAAAACCTGGTACATCTGCTTCAGACGTCCGGGCCCTTTCGGCGGTTTTGGGGAGCCGTCATTCTTTCGTGCCATCACCCTAGGATACGGCCCTTCGGCTACGGCTTCGGTGCACTCACGAGACGGCCTGCGCGAAGCCGAGGTTGGCATCAGCGAGATGCTGAAGTGCTGCCGGAAGCTCGCGCCCCTTCGATTTCATCGAGCGAGCCCACAGTCTGCCAGCGCGGTAGCTCGAGCGAACCAGCGGACCGGCGAGCACGCCGAGAAAACCGATCTCCTCTGCCGCGGCCGAGAACTCAACGAATTCTTGGGGCTTCACCCACCGAGCCACCGGCAAGTGTCTGGGGGTCGGACGAAGGTACTGCGTGATGGTGATGATGTCAGTGCCAGCGTCATGCAGATCGTGGAGCGCTTGGATAACTTCTGCCGGCTCTTCACCCATGCCAAGGATGAGGTTCGACTTTGTGATGAGACCGGCTGCGCGAGCTTGGGTGATGACGTCCAGTGATCGCTCATACCGAAAAGCCGGGCGAATTCGCTTGAAGATACGCGGCACCGTCTCGACGTTGTGAGCGAACACCTCAGGGCGCGAAGAAAAGACCTCGGCGAGAAGATCCGGATTTCCCGAGAAATCCGTCGCAAGAATTTCGACCCCAGTGCCCGGGTTTTGCGCGTGAATCTGGCGCACGGTCTCGGCGTGCAGCCACGCCCCTTCATCGGGCAGATCGTCGCGTGCCACACCGGTCACGGTGGCGTAACGAAGGTTCATTTTCGTGACGGACTCGGCGACCCGTCGCGGCTCGTCCTTGTCGTAGTCAGCCGGTTTACCGGTGTCGATCTGGCAGAAGTCACAGCGGCGGGTGCACTGGCTGCCACCGATGAGGAAGGTGGCCTCGCGGTCTTCCCAGCACTCGAAGATATTCGGGCATCCGGCCTCTTGGCAGACGGTGTGAAGATTCTCGTCCTTGACAAGCGCCTGAAGCTGCCGATACTCCGGCCCCATGTGTGCAACCGTCTTGATCCACTCCGGCTTTCGCTCGATTGGGGTCTCGGCGTTGCGTACTTCGAGCCTCAATAACTTTCGCTCCCCGACCTGGTTGGCAGGTGGGTGGTTGAGGTTGACCGGATGACTCACGCGTGCGCTCCTGACAGGGCTGACTCGAGATGGCGTTGAACGCGGGGTGCAATATCAGCCGGGCTGATGTCTCGCCCGAGTTCCCGAGAAATTGAGGTCACGCCGGCGTCGAGTATGCCGCACGCAACGATCTTGCTATACGGCTCGAAGGAATTGTTGCAGTTGAGTGCGAAGCCATGCATCGTGACACCGGATGCCACGCGGATTCCGATCGCGGCGATCTTGTCGGCCCCGACCGGCGAGTTGTACCCGATCCACACTCCTGAGCGGCCATCGACCCGCCCGGCGTCGATGCCGAGTTCAGCGAGGACTCCGATGATCACGGCCTCGAGTTCACGTACGTAACCCACGACATCGACAGGTTCGGCAAGCGTCGTGATCGGATATCCGACAAGCTGCCCAGGACCGTGCCACGTGATCTTTCCGCCGCGATCGACGTCGATCACCGGGGTACCGTCGCTTGGGCGCTCGGAGTCCTCCGTGCGCTTACCAGCGGTATAGACCGACGGGTGCTCGAGCAGAATCACGGTGTCAGGGGCGGTGCCCGCGACGACTGCTGCATGAATGCTGCGCTGCAGTTCGAGCGCCTCGGCGTATGGCACAGCACTGACGCCAAGCCCTGCCGTCACGAATTCAACCACGAGATCAATTGTACGCCGCTGCTCGTCTGGCCCTTCTCCTGGGTCCCGTTCCACCCTGCCGCTTCACGCCCCGCCTCTGTCAGCCTCCTCTCCCCACTGGATCACCTCACGCGAGACCGTTCCAGAGTCTTCCCGCCAGTCGCTAGAGGCTCTGGCAGGTGTTGCACCCTAAACCGTGAGCGCAGCAGCAGTAGTCTCTGGATTCCGAATCATCCGCAAGCTCGGCGAGGGCCAACGGGCTGAAGTGTTCCTTGCCAGAACCGAGCGCGGCGCGCAGTCCGAGCAAGGTCAATCGGACGCCGTCTTCACACCGGGCACGCTGGCGATCAAGGTGTACCGCGCGGGTACGCAACAGCACGACTGGGTCACAGAGGTCGAGGCACTCGAGCGCAGCGGGGGGGCGCATGTGGTTGGGCTTTCCGATATCGCGACCTCAGCGAACGACCGCACCGCCCTTGTTCTTGAACGCCTCGAAGGCGGATCACTGGCCATGCTGTTACGGCAGTGCCGAGATCTTTCGGTCGGTGAGGCGATCACGATCGCGGCGCCAATTGTCGAAACAATCGCTCGGATGCACGCTGCCGGAGTCGCGCATGGTGCCGTGAGCGCACGGTCGGTGCTGTTCTCACGCGACGGGGCACCGGTGCTCGCCCGGTTCGGCTCGGCAGTGCTCGTCGAGCCGGAGATGCCGCGTGCGCGCCGGGCAGCAGACCAACAGTTGATTCGAGACGTCTCAGCAACATTGGACTTTGCGGCGAGCGTTCTTCGCAGCGTCTCAGTCGATCGCGAGGTACGGGCACTTCTGGCCTGGCTTGAGGAGAACGGTGAAGTCGGTACCCCCGATGTGCTCGCCGAGCTCACCGCGAAGCTCTACGACCTCGGCGAGCCCGCTCCGGTTCAGTTTAGCGACGAACTTGAGCTTGATGCGGTTTCCTCTGCTCGTGACGCTGCATGGCGATCGGTCCAGGCGGGGCGCTCAGGGCTGACTCCCGATGACACCGAAGGCACTCGTCTTGGTGCGCAGGCGACAGCCGCGTTCCTGCTGCCGGCGTGGCTGACCGGTCAACTCGACCAGTGGCTTGCGGCTGGTCGGCCGCTCGCGCGCGTCCGGGACGCGATCGCGCTTCGTGTTCCTGCGGAGCTCGCTGATCGCATTACGGCGGCACGGATTTCACTGTCGGTGGTGCGACCGCGGGTATGGCTGGTCGCTGTCGGCGTCGTCGTCGCCCTTGTCACTGCAGTGAATGTCGTGCCGCAGCCTGCCGGCGACAACACGGAGATGGAGACGGCTATCGACGGCGGGATTGACCCGGCGATCGACACCGGCGATTCAGGCCAGGATGAGACTGCTGACATCAATGAGCCCGAGGCCTCTCAACACCCCGCCATCCTGGCCGATGACCCGGTAGCCGCCGCTGTCGCCCTTGTCGCCGCGCGCGAGCAATGCATTCGCTCGCGTTCGGTGCTGTGTCTCGATGGAGTCGCTCAGGCCGGTTCGGCTGCGCTCGGCGAGGATCAGGATCTCGTCCGTGCGATTCAGGGCGGCGCTGAGCTCTCAGCGTCGTGGTCACTCAACGCCGTTGGCGTCACCGTGTTGGAACGGCTCGGGGATTCTGTGCTGCTCGATATTGGCGGCCAGAACGACGTGGTGACGATGATCCTCATGATGAAGGGCGATGCAGGCTGGCGTTTTCGCGACTACTTGCCGTAGCCGTCGCCATTCGTTGCGCGCCAAGCACGCGCGATCGTGCGGTGTTCAGATACCGAGGTTGCCCGAGAACGCGCCAGCTTCGAGCCGGGTCTTGACCGCGACCAAGAATCTGGCGGCATCGGCTCCGTCGACAATGCGGTGGTCATAGGAGAGTGCGAGGTACACAGTCGACCGAATTGCGATGGCGTCTCCAGTTGCGCCGCTCACCACAACTGGCTTCTTCGTGACGACGCCGGTTCCGAGGATCGCCGACTGTGGCAAGAACACGATGGGCGTATCAAACAGCGCACCGCGCGATCCGGTGTTGGTGAGCGTAAAAGTCCCGCCTGCGAGCTCGTCCGGCTTGAGCTTGTTCTCACGAGTGCGCTCGGCGAGGTCGGCAATTTGGGTCGCAAGTTGCGCGAGGGTCATGCCACCGGCATCCCGAATCACCGGTGTCAGCAGACCTCGCTCGGTGTCAACAGCAATACTGAGGTTCTCCTGCGCCGGGTAGCTGATCGAGTCGCCGTCGATAGTCGCGTTGATGATCGGGTAGGTGGCTAGAGCCTCCGTGGCAGCGAGGGCGAAGAACGGAAGGAACGTGAGTTTGACGCCCGTCTTGGCCAAGAAGGCATCCTTGACGCTCGTGCGGTAGGCGGCGACGAGACTGACGTCAACCTCAACCACCGAAGTGAGTTGGGCGGAACTCTGTAGAGAGATTACGGCGCGCTCAGCGATGACCTTGCGCAAACGTGACATCGAAACGGTGGTTCCGCGCAAGGCAGAGATCGCTGCGGCCTGTTGAGGCGCGGCGGTCGCAACGGTGGTCGCGTTCTCGATGAGGTCGAACACGTCTTGCTTGCGGATGCGGCCACCAACTCCGGTTCCAGTGACAGTCGCTAGGTCGACTCCGCGTTCGTGAGCCAGCTTGCGCACCAATGGAGTGACATAGCCAGCAGCCGCGACGCTGTCAGCGGTCGGAGGTGTTGCGGTCGGAGGTGTTGCGGTCGGTGCTGGCT
>Ga0163151_10002979_pt1 | contig 25144 bp, 16 predicted proteins | sample OliLakLV19MP5IB2_FD_145596 | JGI IMG/M metagenome (GOLD analysis project Ga0163151, IMG submission 145596) | Freshwater microbial mat bacterial communities from Lake Vanda, McMurdo Dry Valleys, Antarctica - Oligotrophic Lake LV.19.MP5.IB-2 | ecosystem: Environmental > Aquatic > Freshwater >...
GTGCGACAGGGCCAGCGTCGGCGGTTGCCAACGGATGGCGGCCAGCGCGTCGATCGCGCGCTGGGTAGGCGGCGGTGAAATGGAAAGCGGACGGAAGGCGCGAATGTCGGCGGGAATGCTTTCCGGACCGCGCGCCCGGAAGCCGGAAACGGCTGCATCGTCCGCCGCTGCGGCACTGTGTTCGATGATCTTGATCGCCCCCGTCCCGCTTGCGATCGACACCGCTGCCGGGCCGAGCCAATCGAGCGTCGAGCCGGCGGAGTGAACCATGTCAGCCGGAAAAGCGCCGCGATGTCCCGCCCAACTGGCGCGCCACTCGGCGATTTTGGTGGTTGGGTTCTTCAAGGTGCTGGTGAGAATCAGCTTGTGCTGCGCGCGCGTCATGGCGACATACAGCACGCGCATCTCTTCGGCCAGCAATTTGCGCCGGATGCGCTGCCGCGCGACGAGGGTAGCCATCGATTCCCACCGCGCTCGCTTGTGGGCATCCACCACCTGCAACGCGACATACTCGTCGCGATCCACCAGCATGGTGCCGGCGCAGTCGGCAAGGTTGAACTTCTTACCCTGCTCCGGAACGATCACCACCGGAAACTGCAGGCCCTTGCTCGCGTGGATGCTCATCACCTGCACCACGTTGCCCGGTTCATCCCCCGCCGGCGGGAGGCCCAGATCATCTTCTTCCTGTAGCGCGCGAAGGAACTGCAGAAACCGCCGCAATCCTTGCTTGGAGAACTGCCCGAACGCGCGGGCGCGGTCGTGGAGCGAAAGCAGGTTGGCGACCCGTTGCCGGCCGTCTGGAAGCGCCGAGCAGAAGGCGAGATACCCAGTCTCCTGCAGTATCTGCCACAGCACGCCGGCGAGTGGGCGGAGGTTTGTTGAATTGCGCCACTGTTCAAGTTGCGCGAGAAACTTGCGAAGCGCGCGGGCCAGATCATCGGCCTTTCGCTCGGCGTACTCGAACACCGCTTCATGGAAAGCCAGCCTGCGATAGGCAAGTCGAATCGTCGCCAGCGCGTCTTCCGGGCGCTCGAGGCGCGCCAGCGGACTCCTGAGCAGCGCCGCCAGCGGAATATCCTGCCGGGGATTATCGAGGCATTGCAACAGCGACATGGCATCGCGAATCTCAACGGCATCGAAAAAACCTGTCGTCGAGTCGGCAACAACTGGAATGCCGCGTTGCCGCAGCCGGTTGGCGAACTTCTCGGCGCGGATTTTCTTGGATCGCAGCAGGATCGCGATCTGGCCGAATTCGAACCGCTGCGGCGCGTCGGCGGCGGTGAGTTGCTGGATGATTCGGGCGCTCAACTCGGCTTCACGGTCGGTGCGGTCGTCGTCGGCAGCGGCATCGGCAGCGCCGTCGGAGGCCGAGTTCGGATTGCCATCGGGATTATCGGTCGCCGGGTCGGCGTCGTCGGATGAGCCATCCTGCGGGGTTGAAGAGTCGTTAAGAATGTGCAACTCAACCGCATCGACGATCGTACGCCATTTTTCATGCCCCTTGCCCGTGTGCAAGCGGTGCGACGCGTCATACTCAATCTCCGCGCTGTTGGCGGACATCAGCCGCTCGAATACTGCATTGACCGAATCAACCACGCCGGGGTCGCTGCGGAAGTTCATCGAGAGTGGAATGAGACGTCCCACATGCGGCGCTGCCGCATACTGCGCCGCGCGGTCAAGAAATTGCGACGGATCGGCCAGCCGAAACCGGTAGATGCTCTGCTTCACATCGCCGACACAAAACAAGTTGCCGCGCGTCTGCTCACCGTGCTCGCGACCGACAAGTTGAAGTATGCGATCCTGCAACGCGTTGATGTCCTGATACTCATCCACCAGCACGTGTTTGAACTGCGCCCGATACCCCGCCGCAGCCGCGCTCGGTTTTGTACGGTCGGCCGGATCGGTAAGAACGTTGAACGTGAACCGCTCTAAGTCTGAGAAATCCAGGCAGCGTGAAGTTTGCTTGGCGTCGGTGTAGCTGCGCTCAAAATCGTCCACCAGTTGAAGTAACAACTCCGCCGGCGCCACGACTTGACGGGCGGACTCCGCCAGCTCGCCGGAGGTGAAGCGGATGGCTCGCGCCGCCAGCCCGCCCTGAGTCGCCTCCTTTAGTTTCTTAATGAGCGTTTTAGAGGCGTCAGAACCATTCTTGTCAATCGGTAACCGGGGAATGCCGGCAAGCGATGAAAGTGCCTCCAGTCGGAACACATCGAACCCGTTCCGTTCGAGCGATTGCTTCCAGCTTTCAATGGCGACAGCAATCGCGCGGACGTGCGCTGCATACTTCTCCGACTCGCCCGCCACGCGGCTTTCAACGGAACGAGCCCTGCGAATCAACCCGCCAATCTCGTCTCGCAGCAGCGACAACAACTGTCCGCCGAGTTGGGACTGACCCAACGGCGCGGCGGCGGCTTCGGCAAGGCGCGCGGCGGCGGTTGCCGACCAGTGCGCCGGGTCGACCGTTGACGACCGCAGGTCATGCACGCGAAGTATTCGCTTCCGCAGCGTTTCATCATCGCTGTTGCAATAGCGGTCGACAAAATCAGAAAGGGCATCGCCGCGATTGCCTTCGTAAGTTGCCTGAATCACCTCGCGGCACACATCGTTGCGGAGCAGCAGGGCGTCGGCTTCATCGAGTGTGGTGAACGACGGATCAAGCCCGACGAGATTAAAGTGCCGGCGCAGCACGCGCGTGCAAAAGCTGTGCAGGGTGCTGATATCGGCGCTTTCCAGCAAATGAAGCTGTCGCTGCAGACGACGGTCGCCGAAATGGTCGCCGGAGTTGGCGCGGCGGCGCAGGTTGGCCTCGATCCGCTGGCGCATTTCAGCGGCGGCGGCGCGCGTAAACGTCACCACCAGCAGTTCGCTTACATCACAACGATACGGCGGCTCGGCATCGCAGATGAGATAAGCGCATCGCTCGGCCAGCACCGAAGTCTTCCCCGACCCCGCCGCCGCCGAAACCAGCAGGTTCTGATCGACCGTGCGAATGGCCAGTCGCTGCTCATCTGTCCACTTGCGCGTGCCTTCACTCATGATTTGCCCCCGGTCATGGCGGCAATCGCCTGATCGCGATTGAGCGCGGGAATGTTTTTGTATCGATCCATCGAAGGATCGAACCGGCACACCGCGCGGTAATCGCAATTGCTGCACGGCGTGCGCGTGCCGATGCGGTAAGGCAGCACGTCGATTACGCCGTCCATGATTTCGTCGGAGAGTTGAGCAAGTTTGTCGCCGACGTATTTGACGATCTGACGAAAATCATCCGGCATCGCGTGGTCGCAGCCGGACGCATAAGGTTCTCCGTCCTTCTTCATGCGGAACTTGATGATCTGCGATGCGCTGTTGTCACCAAGATTTCTGTCGAGTGTAAGGCGATGTTCGAAATGAAACAGCCCGCGCTGAACCTCGCGCAAGGCGAAGTCGGGCGACTCGGGTTGCAGGCTTTTCGAGGGGTGTAAAACCGATTGTAGGTCGCGCAAGATGGTCACATAAAACGCGGCGACGCCTTCCACAGGTTGGCCGGTAAGGGTTTGGCCGTTGGCTTCGAGCACGAGCAGGTAGGCCAAAAGCTGCAGCGTCAATCCGTGGTAGACCGCGCCGAGACTGAGCGATTGCTCGCGCGTCTTATAATCGAAGACGACGACAGCGCCGGAGCCTTCTACATGATCCACCCGATCGATTTTCCCACGGAGTTGCACGCGGCGGCCCTTGGGCGTTGTAAGGAGCAGCGGGGCGAGTGACGCTTCGCGGTCGCCGAAGACCACCTCGGCCGCCAGCGGCAGGAGGCTGCCTTCGGCACCGGCGGTGTGAAGGTGCAGCAACACTTCGTCGAGCCGCTGCTGGGCGCGGCCGAGCAATTGGCGGTTCTGCGCCGACGATAGAAGCAAGCTGCCGCGCAATTCCGCCCCCGCGTGTTCGGCGGCGGCGCGAATGTCTTGCGGAGATGGACGCTTCGTCGGATTCCAACCCTCCTTCGCTGCAATCTGCCGTTTTACCAGCGACTCAAGCACCTGATGGTAGAGGTTTCCCAAATCCATCGAATTCAGCGCCGGCTCGACGCGCGGCATGAGACCGATCGTCTTGCCGGCGAAGTGCTTGAACGCGCACGCCGCGTAGGCTTCGATCCTCGATACGCTGGTTTTCAGTTCACCACCAAACAGCGCTTTCACGGTTGCTGGCGAAAGCGCCGCCCGGTTTTCATACGACAATGCCGGCCAGGCCAGCAAAAGCAGTCGATCCATCGCCGCGGGTGTTTCGCTTTTCTCTGCAAGTGAAGCGTAGATCGCCGCGACATGGGCGTGGGCTACGGCGGTGGGATCGCGCGCCCATTCGGCGAGGGATTGGACGACCGCTCGCGGCGTGGCCAGCGTGAGATCGATCGACTCGAGAATCGGCGCATCGTCGTCCCAACGGCCGAGCAGTCGGGCCAAATGGTTGAGAAACGTCGATGGCGCGATCGCCCGCCCGCTGTCATCAACCTCACGGCAAGTAATCGCCAGGTGCTCTGTTGCTCGCGTTATGGCGATGTATGCCAGCAGCGGCTCATTCAGGAGTTGCCGCGGGGTGTCGGGGTCGAGATCCACTTTCCGCCGGCTGATCTCTGCGCGATCGGCGTTACCGAGAACGCTTGGTTCACCGGCTACCTTGGGAAAATCGCCGTCGTTCCACCCGAGGGCAATCACCCCGCGGAAATGGTTGAAGCGCGTGCGTTCGATCTCGCCGACCATCACCTGGTCGAGCGTGGCCGGCGCGATCGCCAGATCAAACTCGGCCAGCGACGCTTCGAGCAATTCTTCGAATTCTGCCGGGGGAAGCGCCTCATCGCCGAGCAGATCGACAAGTTCATCCAGCAGTTCGGTGAACTCGGCCCACACCTGCTGATGTTCCGCCGCCAGTTCGAATTGTTCTGTCTTTTCCGCGGCTTCGATCCAACTTGCCAGCCGCGCGGGCGCGCCGTAATCAGAAAGCGCTTCGAGCAATGCGACGGCGTAGGTGCGGATGGGCAGGCGATCGCTCGTAGGCGGGCAGGCGCGCAGCATCTGGCGAAGCGGCGAGATCAGTTGTTGACGAATCATCTCGAAAGAAGTGGCGGCGTGTGTCGCCTCTGACGCCTCTTCATCATCGCGCGGCCGCGCGTTGAATTGCCAGGGTTTGTCGTCACTCCACGCCGGGCCGAGCAGGTTATGTTCGAGGATGAAATTCTCAAGCTGGTCGGCATCCGCATTCGCAACGCCGCACAGGCCGCTTTTGGCAAGCGTCATCATCGCATCGTGCGAGAAACCGCGACGCCACGCCTGCACGATCGCCCGCAACGTCTGCAGGAGCGGATGATGCATGGCCGGCCGGCGGCGATCGGCAAACCAGGGGATGCCGAATTCGGGGAACGTGGCCTCGATGAAGTCGTTGTAATCGCCAAGCGAGCGACACAGCACCAGCACCTCGCGCGGGCGAAGGCCCAGCCGCAACCAGTCGCGCACCGTCGCGGCGGCGGCGGCGACTTCGCTGCGCCGTGTGGAGGCGGAAAGCAGTGTGATCGTTGCACAATCTGTGGTGTTCGTTTCCGCCCCATCACCGAACCAATTCGATTCGATCAACCGCAGCGCGGCGGGCCGATCCGCTGCGGGTTGGGTGAGCATCATCGCCGGCAGCGGTTGTACGTCCGACTCGACTATTGAAAAGTGCAGCCGCCGATAGGCCCGCTCGGTTCGATAAAACAGCGAAAGTTCGTCGGGCAAATTGTGCGGATTGCGCGCAACGGGCGAAGCCGGATCAATCAGCATCGTGATCGTCACTTCGGCGGCGCGGCCGGCAAGCGCGGCGATGAAGCGGCGCTCGAGATCAGAAAACTCCAGGTAACCGTCCACAAATACCTGAGCATGCGCGACCGTGGCCGATTGCTTCACCGCATCAATCACCTGCAGCAGCCGGCGATGAGGGTCGATGCGATCCTGCCCTAGAAACGCGTGGTAAGCGTTCTGGATGAGCAGCACGTCGCGCAGTTTCAGAACGAGCTGATGGGCCGGCGAATCGGCCGGGGGATCGTCGGCGGCGATTTGTTCAATGAGCGATTGTAGTTGCTCGGGATCGCATCCGTTGCGATCGAGCTCGCTCAGTGTGCGGTCGAGCTCTTCGGCCATGCCCAACCGGCCGGCGGAAATGCGGTAGATTGTGAGGAGCGGAGAAAGCTGGCGGAGGAGATGGGTGAGAATCAGCCGCCGACCGCGCGGCGAAACGACGGGCGTGGCGTCGCCGCCGGCTTCGGCCAGAATTTCCTCGGCCAATCGGTCGAACGACGTCACGCGAATTCGGCAGAAGCCCGGTAGTTCGCCGCCGACGGCCAATTGCCACTGCACGAGAAACGTGGCCTGTTTGGGAACGATGAAATAGATCGGCGGGCCGAGAGGATCGGCCTTGGCGGCATCGATGATGCGCGTGAGACAATGCCGCGTTTTGCCGCTGGCGGCTCGGCCGAGCACGAATTGTATGGGCATGATGGCACCCCGAAGGATTGTAGCGGAAAACTACAGCGGCAGGGCGCAGAGCATCGCGACGATGAGCATGACGATGCCGAAGCAAACCTTGAAAACGGTTCCCCAGAATCGGCCTTTGGCGGCACCCCAGCCAATGGTGGCGGATTGCCCCATTTCTTTGCCGATTGCCGCTTCAACCAGAAACGCGCCGCCGAAGCTGCCGATGCACAAACCCGCAACGGTGCCGACGACGGGGATGGGAATCACCGGCGTGAGCACAATCGCCCCGACGAAACCACCCACCACCGCGCCGATCATGCCGCGTTTGCTTCCGCCGGCCTGCTTCGCGCCGGCCGCGCCGGCGCCGGTTTCAACCACTTCAGCCAATGCCGCCAGCACGAGCAGCGCAACCATCGACGGCCAACCGACATAGATATTAAACCCCGTCACCCAGGCGTAAAGCGCCAGCGCGCCCACCATCAGCCACAGCCCTGGCAAGCCTACCAACGTGAGTGCAACGCCCAGCACTTGCACGAGCAGAAGCGAAAGATAATAGAGCCAGGTCAACCACATGATGAGGGGTTCGGAACAGGGCGATCAATATTCAATCGCCGGCAGAATCTTGTAACAGAACCACGCCACTGCGGCGATAAGGGCGAGTGAGAGGGCAAACTTTGCCAACCGCCAAATTCGCCGCGGCCAGACGTGTCGGCGGACGATTTGCTTCACCTGAGGCACCTGCACTTTGCCCTCGGGTGTAAGGGCGCGGTAGGCCTGGCGCAGCGACGCCAGCAGGCGATTAAAGTCATCGCCGGCAAGCGCCTGTAATGCCGCCGTTGCCGCCGCCAGATGCTGTTCGGCGGCCTTCACGCTGCAATCCATCGCGACGGCAAGGTAGCGCAGGTTGAACGATTCGCCGTGGTGCAGCAGCATCGCCTCGATCTGTTGCTGTGGCAACGCCCGCAACCCACCCACGAACGCTCGATACGCCGTCGACCGATCTTCGGACACTTCAACCAACAGTTCATTGTCACCATCGGCGTTCCGATAATTTCGACATTCAAGGATCGTGTGATGCAGGAACCACCGCTGCGCCTCGTTTTCGTCGCGCCATTTGGCCATCGCGGTCAACCCGCGGCGGACGATCTTGCTCACAATCGCATTGCCGCCGGCATCACTGCCCGTTACGCCATAGGCAATTCGGGCGATGCCGGCGAACGAGTCGTTCACCACATCTTCCACCGCATCGCGACGGAGCTTCAGGGCGCGCTTGAACGTGTCTTGATCGATGGCCATAGGCGTCAACACGATAACAAAAAGCCCCGGATGTTTTCACATCCGGGGCGAATCATCGTTCAAATGAAGCCGACTGTTTTCATGTCGCATCGCTGCCGGCCTGCGCCAACTGCCGAGGCATTTCGCCGGCGGTCTCGCCGGTGTCGAACGATTCGAAGTACAGGTGCTTCTCTGCGCCTTCTTCCTGCTTCAAGCTGATGCGAATCAGCTCCTTGCCTTTGAAAGCGCCGCGCAGAATGTCTTCGCTGAGCGGGTCTTCCACATGCTGTTCGATCGCGCGACGAAGCGGACGTGCGCCAAAATCAGTGTTGGTGCCTTTTTCGACCAGGAAGTCTTTTGCTTCCTGCGTCAGTTCGATCTTCAGGCCGTGATCCACCAATCGCTTGGTGACCTTCTTCAGTTCCAGCTCGACAATCGATTCCAAGTGCGCCTTGTTCAGCGGGCGGAAAACGATCACGTCGTCCAATCGGCCAATGAACTCAGGGCGGAAGTAACGCTCGATTTCCTTCATCAGCGTCTCCTTCATCTTCTGGTACGACTGCTCGGTGGCGTCGCCCTTACCGCGGCCTTGCAGGCCGAAGGGGGTCACGCCGCCTTTGATCAGTTCGGCGCCGATGTTGCTCGTCATGATCATGACGACGTTGCGGAAATCGACGTGCCGGCCGAACGAATCGGTCAGGCGGCCTTCTTCCATGATCTGCAGCAGCATGTTGAAGACGTCGGGATGCGCCTTTTCAACTTCGTCCAGCAGCACCACCGAATAAGGCCGGCGGCGGATGCGCTCGGTGAGCTGTCCGCCTTCTTCATAGCCGACGTAGCCGGGTGGCGCACCGATGAGCCTGGAGACATTGTGCTTCTCCATGTACTCGCTCATGTCGATCATGATCATGGTGTCTTCGTCGCCGAACATGAACTCCGCCAGCGCCTTGCTCAACAACGTCTTGCCGACGCCGCTGGGGCCAAGGAACAGGAAGCTGCCCATCGGGCGATTCGGGTCCTTGAGGCCGGCGCGGCTTCGGCGGATCGTTTTGCTGATCGCCTTGATCGCTTCGTCCTGGCTGACGACGCGCTTGTGCAGTTCGTTTTCCAGTTCGAGCAGCCGCTGCGCTTCTTCCTTTTCAAGACGGGTGAGCGGAACGCCGGTCATCTTGCTGACGACTTCGGCGATGACTTCTTCATCCACCACGCCGTCGACTTCTTTGGCGCGGTCGCGCCACTGCTTCTGAATGTCTTCTTTCTTGGCCCGAAGCTGCTCGGCCTGATCTCGCAGCCGCGCGGCCTCTTCATACTCGGCGTTGCGGACGGCTTCATCTTTGCTGATGCTCAGCCGTTCAATTTGCTCTTCAAGCTCGGCGAGGTTCGGCGGCTTGGTCATGCTGCGCAGGCGGATGCGAGCGCCGGCTTCATCGAGCACGTCAATCGCTTTATCAGGCAGGCAGCGGCCGGTGATGTAACGGTCGGATAACTCGACGGCGGCTTCGAGGGCCTGATCGAGAATCTGCACCCGGTGATGCGATTCATAGCGGTCGCGCAGGCCCTTAAGAATCTCGATCGTATCAACCTTGCTCGGCGGATCGACCGTGATGGGCTGGAACCGGCGCGCTAAAGCCGCATCTTTCTCGATGTACTTACGGTATTCATCGAAAGTTGTAGCGCCGATGCACTGAATCTCACCGCGGCTCAGTGCGGGTTTGAGCACGTTTGATGCGTCAATGGCACCTTCTGCGCCGCCCGCGCCGACGAGGGTATGCAACTCGTCGATGAAGAGAATGACATTCTTGGCGCGACGAACTTCATTCATCACCGCCTTGATGCGCTCTTCAAACTGCCCGCGGTATTTCGTGCCGGCGACCATCATGGCCAGGTCAAGCACGACCAGGCGGCGTTCGTGCAGAATCTCCGGCACGTTATTGCTGACGATCATCTGCGCCAGGCCTTCGACGATGGCAGTTTTGCCAACGCCCGCCTCGCCTAGCAGAACAGGATTGTTCTTCTGACGGCGGCAGAGGATCTGTATGACGCGTTCGATTTCGTTTTTTCGGCCGATCACCGGATCGAGCTGGCCGTCTTTGGCCAGGTCGGTTAAGTCGCGACCGAATGAATCCAGCGCGGGGGTTTTGCTTTTGCCCTTTTGCTGGCCTTTTTCCTGCTGCTGGGGTTCTTCACTTTCCACGCCTGCACCCAAAAGGTTAAGGACTTCTTCTCGTACTTCTTCAAGTTTCAAACCGAGGTTCATCAGCACCTGCGCCGCCACGCCATCGTGCTCGCGGAGCAGGCCGAGCAGCAAGTGCTCGGTGCCGACGTAATTGTGATTGAGATTACGCGCTTCTTCGATGGCGTATTCAATCACCTTCTTGGCCCGAGGCGTTTGCGGCAGCTTGCCCATGGTGACCATGTCGGGCCCGCTTTTGACAAGCTTTTCAACTTCGAGGCGAACCTTCCGCAAATCGACGTCGAGGTTCTTCAGCACATTCGCGCCAACGCCCGAACCTTCCTTCACCAGGCCGAGCAGAATGTGCTCGGTTCCGATGTATTCGTGATTAAATCGCTGCGCTTCCTGATTGGCTAGCGCCATCACTTTTCTGGCTCGATCCGTAAACCGTTCAAACATGGGCTTCCATCTCCTCACCACCCGGCCGATTGACCCGGAAACTTCTTTCACCCCGCGAGCGACAACACGACGGTCTCTACGCAAAGTACGGCAAGGCGGGTGGTTTGTTCTTCATCGATTGTAGGGCGGGTATGTGCCATATCAAGCCGCGGCGGGCGGGGCGGGCGGCGGAGCTTTTGGTACAAGGTCGCCCGACGTAAGCGGCATCACTGGTTATCGGCAGGAGTTGATGGCGAATTCACATGCGAAATTCAGTAATCTGCTTGACGCCATCGACCATGCCCACGAAACTTGGAAACTCTGCGAAAGGGCTTTTCAAATCGCGACCACCGACACTTCCACCGAACACCCGCAGAACGCCGGCGAAACTGGCGAGAACCCGCACAAGCACCGCAAGCTGGCGGACGATCTGCTGGTGCTGCTGAAAGAAGCCGACGGCCAATCGATCACCCTCGGCCGGATGATCGAGGTGCTGGGGGACCGCGGACATGCGGTGCTGATTATCATCTTGACCGCGCCCTTTCTAGTGCTGCCGATTCCTGGAATTTCCACGGCGTTTGGTGCGGCCATTTTCATGCTCGGCGCGTGCGTCATGTTGGGCATTCGACCTTGGCTGCCGAAGTTCATTTCCAAACGTGAGATTTCCAATCAAAAGCTTCAGCGCCTTGTTGGAGGCGTCGAGCGGGTATTGAAGAAAGTTGAGAAGCTCGTCAAGCCGCGCATGGCGATGCTGACATCCAAGGCATGGCACGGGCTGATCGGCCTGTCACTCTGCGCCGCGGCGGTGGCGTTGGCGCTGCCGATTCCCATTCCGGGGAACAACGTTCCCCCGGCAATCGTGCTGATGTTTCTCGCGTTCGGTCTGCTTGAACGCGACGGCATCACGCTGATCATCGGGCACGTCCTCAACGTCCTTCTTTGGATCATTCTCTATCTGATGGGCGATTTTATCATCGCGATGGTGCAAACGGTCTGGGATAAGGTCTTCTGATCCCCGTGCCGGATCACGGCCACACCGGCGCGCCGACCAAGCCCGCGTTTTCTTCCAATCCGAACATCAGATTCGCATTCTGCGCCGCCGCGCCCGGCGGCGCCTTTGCCGTGGTTGTCGATTGCGGCGAAGGCCATCATCAACTTCCGCGCCTTTCGTCGCGGGCATCGGCAAGATGAACTACTTCCGTTTCGCGCCGTACCACCTAACTGGCGGAATCGCCTGGGTGCCGATCTGCATCGGCGCGGGGTATCTATTCGGCGGGATACCGTTTGTGAAGAAGAACTTCGAGCTGGTGATCCTGATGATCATCTTCATCAGCGTGCTGCCGGTGGTCTTTAATTTTCTGAAAGCGCGACGGGCCAGTAAATAGGGGCGCGATGCGATGGTGGAAGCTACGACGATCGGCGAGAAGTCGGACGTTTGACAACGAAATAATGCGCGCCACAAGCCGGTTGCTTCAGCCCCGGATCGATTCGTGCATCCAGCGTTCGGTGTAAATATCGATCGAACAACGATTCCGAATTCATCCGGAGCTAAAGCATCCGGCTTGAGATAATACCCATTGTTTATGGCCATACCGCCGCCCCCAGCAATCCCGCAGTTTCATCCAGCCCGAACATCAGATTAGCGCTCTGCACCGCCTGCCCGCCGGCACCTTTGCCTAGGTTGTCTATGGCGCAAATGGCCATCATCAGCTTCCGGGCTGGATCGCACGCGTAATGAGCGAACGCCAGGTTGCTGCCGGTGGCCCACTTGGTGTGCGGGGGTTTGTCGGTCACGCGGATGAATGGACGATCTTTGTAGAACTGCCGCGCCGCCAACGCGCAAGCGTCCGTTGTCGCGGTTCCTGTCAGATAGATCGTTGCCAAAATCCCGCGCGTCATGGGGATGAGGTGCGGCGTGAAGACCAGCCTTGATGCGTCGCCTCTAAGTTGAGTGATGGTTGACGCAATCTCGGGCGCATGCGCGTGTTGGAGCAAGCCGTAGGCACTCACGTCTTCGTTCACTTCGGCGTAGCCGAGTGTCGAACCGCCGCCTCTTCCGGCGCCGCTGACACCGGATTTTGCGTCGATGATGATGGGGGAACCGGTTTCGCAGAACCCGGCGTGCAGCAGCGGGGCGATCGCGATCAAGCTGGCCGCGGGGTAGCAGCCGGGATTGGCGATGCGGGTCGCCGACTTGATTTTGTCGGGCCACACGTCGGCCAAGCCGTACGTCCATCCGTCGGCGTAGCGATGATCGCCGCCGATGTCGACGATCTTGGTTTTGGCCGGCACGCGCGACAGGCCCTCTTTCGATTCGCCTGTGGGCAACGATGCAAACAGCAAGTCGATGTCGGCAAGTTGGGACGGATCCCATTTCTCGATCGTCAACTCTCCAAGCCGGCCGATGCCGGGAAATCGCTCGACCAGCTTCTGCCCCGCCGAGCCTTCGCCGGCGACGTACACGAGATCGAAATGAGGATGCGTCGCCAGTAGCCGCAGCACCTCGCCGCCGCCGTAGCCTGACACGCCGATAATGCCTGCTCGGAATCGGGTCATATCGATTCAGTTGACGCTTGTTGCTTCGCTGTCGTTGGTGCTTCGAGCGCAGCGAGCCTTAGAACGTCCAGCCAATTCCAACGATGTAACGCAGGTCGTTCTCCAGCGAACCCTCCGCCGGTTTGTTGTCGTGCTTCAGCTCGAACTTGAACTCGGCGAACATTCGCGTCGTCAGTTCGGTGCGAAGGCCGATGTCGGTGTTAATCTGGAAATTGTCAAAATCATCGAGGCCCGGGAGGTATTCCAAGTTGTGGAACACCTTTAACTTATCGTTGAGCTTGCGATCGTAGTGATACGCCAGTCGCAACGCGACGTAACTGTCATCGTCGTCGAAATCCGGTATTTCGTCGTTGTTGTCGTACTTTTCATAAACGTACGCCAAGCCGCCCTCGGTGTTGAAATTCCAGACCGGGCCTTCAACCCACTGATAACCAACACCCACCGACGGCGTGACGCGGGATTTGAGGTTGGCGATGCGATCGTGATCGACCTGCAACCGCGCAAGGCCGTACAGCTTTTCATTGAAGAAGTAATCATACTGGCCGAACACGGTCCAGTTGTCGGTGCTGGTGAACTTGTCGCCGTCGGATTCTTCTTCACGGGTCAGGTTGTACGCGCCGCCGAACCGCAGACGGTCTTGCTCGGTGCGACGGTTGAGGTCGAACGCCGCCCGGTATGCTTCGTTGTTGGTGTTGCCACTATTGATAATCAACCCGCCGACAAAGTTCCCGTGCCAGCCTGTGCGCGGGTTGATCCCCTTGAGCGAACTGATGTCATACTGCTGCGCTCCGGCATCGCCGATGACGCTGATTTTACCCGGGTCGGCGGCATCCACCTTTTGCTTGACGATCGTGCCATCGGCCAATTGCAGGTCAATCAACCCGTCGGTGCTGAAGGTGGAGACGTCGACCGTGTCGATGAGAATCTCGCCCACCGCCGGCGACTTGAACTTCATCTTGCCGTCGATCATTTCCAGCACGGTGCCGGAAAGCCTGTCGCCGTTCTTGAACGTGACCGTGTCGGCCGAAACGGCGCCGGCGGACCAGAAACCCATTGCGGTTAGGGTCGAAGCTATAATTACTTTCTTCACGAATCTTCTCCTGATGAACACTGAACATTGGTATCGAGCGTTTGTATCAATTGTTTGCCGTGACCGCGATCGTTAGCGCGCCATCAGCGCATCGCGAATCTCACGAAGCAGCAGCACGTCTTCCGGCGCCGCCGGCGGGGGGCCGATATCTTTTTGCCTTTCGAATCGTTTGCGTGCCGAGTTAACCGCCTTCACAACGAGGAAAATCGCAAATCCCTGGATGACCAGCGCGATCATCGCGTTAAGAAACTTCCCGTATGCCAGCACCACCGGTTTGATATCGGTGGCAACTTCAATTCCGGTGATCGGATGCTTGGCGCCTTTCGGAACGGCGTTCACCAGCACCAACCCCTTGTCCGCAAAATCGATCCCGCCCATCGCAGCGCCAATCGGGGGCATGATGACGTCGGTCACCAGCGAATTGACTACCGCTCCGAATGCAGCGCCGATGATGATGCCAACCGCCAAATCGATGGCGTTGCCCTTGATGATGAAATCCCGGAATTCCGAGATGAGACCCATAAACGTTCCTTCCAAATCTCGTTGCCTGAACGTCGTGCTGATCGGCGTTCATGCGACGATCGGCGGTCGGGATAACTCAACGCGCAACTTAGGGTTTACAGGCCATGCAGGTCAAATTTTTGGCACGATCCTCTCATTCGTTCCATCCACCAAGTTCAGTTCAAGCCGCAAATTCCACCGAAGAACGGGGTGCATCGCGATTCTTTTCTACCGAACGACGGGGAGTGTGACGCGCCTCTCGTTCTCAATTTTCTTCCATCCGCTGCCCAGTTCCCCGATTGGGTCGGGCGGAAGGATGTCCACTTTCTTCTCCCCCAGCCGCGCCGTGCCGGCATTGACGGCGGCCTCGAATTTTCGGCATTCGGCCAGCAGGGTATCGAGAATCTGCTCTTCCGGAACGTTGGCCACTTTCACGCCTTGCACATAGATGATCCCCCGGCGGTCGCCGGCGAAGATCGCCACATCGGCCCCTTCACACTCGCCCGGCCCATTCACCACGCAACCCATCACGGCCACCTTCATCGGCAACCGAATCTCCGCAGCCAGCTTTTTGCGCACTTCCTGGACGAGCGTGAACAAGTCCACCTGAATCCGTCCGCACGTGGGGCAGGCGATGAGTTCGGCGCCTTTCCGATCGCGCAGGCCCAGCACATATAACAGTTCAAGCCCGTCTTCCACTTCAAACACCGGATCGTTCGCGTAGCTGATGCGGATCGTATCGCCCACCCCGTTGCACAGCAGCGTGCCCAGCGGAACGACCGAGCGAATCGCCCCCGACTCACGCGGGCCGGCGTGCGTGACACCCAGATGCAGCGGATGATCGAACCGCTTGCTGATTTCGGTGTATGCATCAATGACCAGCAGCGGATCAATGCTCTTGGCGCTGATGACGATGTCGTAAAAGTTGCGCTCGTAGAAAATATCGAGGTATTCTTCGAGCTTGGCGATCATGATCGCCAGCATGTGCCCGTGCTTGTTCCCTGAGAACACCCCGCCGAGTTCTTTCATTCGCTTTTGCTTGTCTTTTCGCTCGACGATTGATCCTTCGTTCACACCCACGCGAATCGGCAAGCCGCGCTCTTTGCACGCATCAATCACCTGTCCAACCTGCGCGCGATCGGTGATATTGCCGGGATTGAGGCGAATCTTGTGCACGCCGGCTTCGATGGCTTCCAGTGCCCGCTGAAAGTGAAAATGCACGTCCGCCACGATCGGCACGTTTACCTGTTGGATGATCGCTTTGAGCGCTTCGGTGTCCTTCTTCTCAGGGACCGCCACGCGGACCATGTCCGCCCCGGCGGCGGCGAGTTTGTTGATTTCTGCGACGCACTTATCAATCTCATACGTGTAGCCGCTGGTCATGGTCTGCACCGAAACCGGCGCATCGCCGCCAATGGCCACACGGCCCACGCGGTCGTCGCCAACCACCACTTGCCTTGTTTTTCTTCGTTGAATCATGAGGGTTGTACTTGGTGTATTGATCGCACTGCCTTTCGGCAAGGCGATCGTATTATCCCTACTGTCGCAAAGCAATGCAGCCATCCGGTCTAAACCCACGCGGGCCTAACGCCGGTTGCGTTTCAGGGTCTAAAGTGACGATAAGTAACTCATTGATGAAACTCCTTCGATCCATTGTTGTCCTGCTTACTCTCTCGCCATCGCTGGCGTCTGCCGGCGACGATAATCGCCAGCGACAAGTCGACGCCGCGCGGATCGCGGCGCAGGTGAAGATTGTCGATCTCATCGCCGACGAACCTCTCGGCCGCGGGTTGACGGTCGGCGGCTACCTCGATCGCATGGACGCCCGCAAGAAACTCTGGCAGACCGTCAGTGCCGCCCGGCAAGTGGGCGGCGTGCGCTGGATCGACGACGGCACCTGCCAGGTACGCGTGGAAGTCGCCGCCGTCGATATTGGCCAACTGCTGCTTGATACCGCGCTGGCGGCGCCGAACAAGTCGCCGTTGTCGTACGATTTGCTCGAACAGCGTGCCGATCAATGGGCGAAGCGTTCGTTCAGCGCGACGGCCGGCAGCCTTGCGCCGGATCGCGCCGTGCTCATCGCGGCGCCCAACGACCGAGGCGGCTGGAGCGCGATCCAAGACGCGCAGCGCCGCGCCATGATCGATGCCGCCCGCGCCAATGCCGGGGCGCGCCTGGCCGATACATTCTTCACCACGTCGTCCGACGATGAACCCGCCCGCGCCAAACTCGTCACCTGGGCCAGTTCGCAGCCGGTGACGGCGGTGCAGTTTCGGGATGATCGCGCGGTCGATGTCACCATCGCCTACAGCGCAACCGAATTGGCGCAGGCCGTTCGCGACGCCAGCCCCGGCTTCCAGCCGGCTGAACTTGATCACCGCCTCGAGGCCGCTCCGCCGACTGTCACGGGGTCGAGCCGCATTGAGACTGTTGCGCCGGCGCGGCAAGTGGTCGTGATCCCCGCTCAGCCGCCGGGCTGGGTGAATGATTTGCTCGACGTGACCGCCGACGCGCCGTTCAAATCGTCGGCCCTGAAGACCGCCCGCCGCGCCGATGATGCGGCTCAGCAGCAGCTGCGCGGGCTGATCGAATCGCTGGTGTTTGAGCCCAGCGCCACGATCGGTGAACGCGCCAAGGACAACCCCGCCATCGCCGCCGCCGTCGAGCGGGCATTGTCGGCGTCGAAGGTGGCCAAGGTGGAATACCGCGCCGACGGCTCGGTGGCGGTGCGTTTGGTGCTGCCGGGAAAAACCGTCTGGTCGGAACTCGCCGGCGTTGCTCCCGTCCGGCGTTGAATAGCTCTCTTCTTCACGACCGGGCCGGTCGGGCGGCACAAAAAAAGATGTTTTAACCTCCTCGTCGCAGCGCAATTCCCACAACCGCAGCGGGAATATCGGTTTACAGCAAGATTGACTTTTATGTCTACAAAATAAAGCGTGTCCAAACCGTGTCCTTTTCGTGTCCATTTTGGTCCTTTTTGATCCTCAAACGGCCCATTTCGTGTCCCGCCGACGCGAAAACCGTGGCTCATTCGCTCCGTTCGGCGATCGCTTTGCAGTGTTGATTGATTCACTTTCGTCACGTTGCGCCATGCTCCTGCTCACCTATCCGTGCGCGCTGCGCCAGCGCGCGCCTGTTTGCGCAACGCGCGCGGTGAAAGTGATGGTTTTCAACGGAAAATCGCGACAAAAATTTCTGATTTTCCCCGCAGAGGCGTTGCGCGCGTGACGCGTAGGGTGCGCTTCAGCGCGCCTTTGAGCAGCGCAACATGCCGTGGGTTGCGGCGTGCCAACGGTGCGCTGAAGCGCACCCTACGCCTACGCCACCCCACGATTCACTCCATGTCGCGGCCTTTGAATTCTTCAAACGTCGGCGGGGCGCGGTTGGCGCCGTTGCAGACGCACATCCAATCGTTCCGATAAAACCCGCGCTCGATCCATTTGTGAAACGTCGAGTACGGCCACGCATGCGGGCAATGAGCGACGGCGTGCTTCACCGGGTTGTAATGGATGTAGTTAACGTGACTGCAGAAATCTTGCTCGTCACAGATCAGATGCTCATGAAACCGCCGCTGCCAAACGCCGCGTCGCCGGGCGTTCTTGCGCGATTCGCTCACCGGCTGTTCGCCGCCAAAGGTGAACCGGGTCGGATGAGTCCTGTGGGATCGTTGAGAAATCTAGCAAGCGTTTGCAGTGAAAGACTCCAAGGATGAAGCGGATGCTGCATCGCGCGAAGTCGCGCAAAGACGTGGGCACTAAACATAAACTTAGACGGAATGAAATAATTCATGCACGCTACTGCCCATAAACCGACCATATGATCGTGATAACGCCTCGGGCACATTTCTCTCTCAGCAACGCTAATGTAGCCTTTGAAATACCTGTGCATTTCCGTCAAGGGATCGCCAGCTGGCAGACCAACTTTCACGTTTGATGGACCTTGTACACCAATGATCCTCGAAAGTTCGAGAGCTAGAATTCCTGGACGACCGGAACGCCGAATCTGCTTCCAGCCGTGCGCTGCACGTTTGCTTAACTGCGAGAACGACGTGACGCGCTTTGCAGCGATCGCGACTTCGATACCGTCCATAGACATGATGAAGTCCGGCTCAGCGGAGATTACTTTATATCCAGCCAATAGAAGTTGCGAAACGACCAACAACTCAAACTCGATTGACTTTGCAAGCTGGTTGGTATCGTCAAAGGAATTCACGGAGCCATCGACGGCAATCTTAAGCCTCTCAGGAGCCCTGAGTAATCCCTGACGCAGCGCTTTGCAGATGATGTTCCAAATCACAATCGCGTTCAGGGCCAAGTCGACATTGCCGAATTCTTGTTGAGTGGTTTCGACGATTGTCGGATTCCGCAGGTGCAGTTGTCGTAAATCTTGTACATGTTTCAGAAGTCGGTTTCCGGGCTTTAAAGCAACACCGTTATTTTGGAGCGTTTGGAGCACATGCTCGCCTCGGTCAAGCCAATCTACGAAGCCATTTCGTGCTGATTTCATTGGAACATCCGTTCTGCGCGAAGAATTCAAATCGTGTTCGCAAAGGCACCTTGGTCCGAGCGCGGCTACCTCTTCTGGGATACTTGGGCCGGGAGAATAGTCTCTCCCGGCCCGGTGCAATTCTATATCAGCAGAGCCCTCCCCTCTCCCGGTGCACCAGAAGGGGGAAACACGAATCACGAGCATCCCATACTGTACCGACGATTTTGGCGTTTGTAGCAGGTCCCCGGCCTCCGGGTGATCGACTCTCAAGCGTCGCACGCGAGACGGCGTTCCAAATGCCGCCCGACCCTTCAACGCCTTGGGGTTGGCGGTTTCGGGATACTCTCCGGCAATCCATTCAGAATTTCCGCCACAGACAAGTCCAAATCCAGCAATCGCCAGTGAATTGCCTTCCCCGGGCCGATCAATTCCCAAGCATTTCGCTGCGCCGATGTTGCGCGTTGCAGCGTGGGATACTTCGACAAGGGAACTGACACTTCGCGATCGTCATCAAACGCAACAATCAGCCGGCTGTGCTCGAAACGCAGAGACGTTGCCTTGATCGCCACTTGGGATTTACGTGTTGCGGTTGCGCCAGTGCTCATTCAAACTTCTCCAAATTGTTTCAACAAACTCACGCTGAATCATACCCTGTTGTCGAAGCTCTGCTGCAGAAAATCCGTCTTAGTCCTGACACAACAGCGTGACAAGGTCCCAACTGCTGTATCGCTTGCCCTTGGCGATGTGCACATGCGGCGGATGCGGGTGATCGTGAGAGAAGATGAAGATGCGATACCCCTTTAAGTCGCTCTTGCTTACCTCGATATTGGGAAGCAACGTAGCCATCGTTATTCGCTTGCGGGCTGTGAAAAGTTTCGCCCGGCCCCGCCGAATTTTACTTCCTGGCTCGCGTCCGGCCCTTCCCCGAGCCTTATAACGGGTTGGGCGCGCCTTACCGCTTGCGTTCGTTCTGCTCGGCTTGGGCTTGCAATTGTTGCAACGACATCCAATCGGCGTCGCGGAATTTGAGATTGTCGCCGAGGATCTGCTTGAGCCTCCACACAAGCCGCCCGGTCATCGACAAGACTTTGCATTCAGCCGTCAAGGTCGAGCCGTGGATGCGCATGGAGCCCAATAGCTGGCGGCCTCCGAATTTGGACAGTGGGCTCCAGTGGTTCTTTGGGTATGCACGTGTGAAGCAGAAGTGCTGGGTGCCGTCGTCATCGGTTCCATCAGCTCCGAATTCAGGCTCGTTGCGGTTAAGCACGGTCACGGCGGCTTCGGGATCGCGCAGGTCAAAGTTGGCGGTCGTGAAGCAGACTATTTCTTTGTCCGCTGGAACGTCGTCCAGCGCATCCGCATCGTAGCTGCGCAGAACCTCAAGCAGCCGTGGCGGGGTGAAGTCCTCCTGCGTGAGGTATTGAAGCCACCAATCGGGGGTGCCGGCCATCGCCGGCAGGAGCGCGAGTAGCGGTTCGGACACGCGTTCATCCATTAGATACCCGCGCTCGAGCGCCCACGCGCGAACGCCGTAGACATATCGGGCCAGCAGGTCTGGATCGCCTGGAACGCACGGAGGCGAGTTCTCCGTCACGCTCCCCAGGAATGCGTCGATAACGCTCATACTGGCGCAGTTCTGGTCGCCGAACATGATGGCAAATCCGCCGGCCATCATCTGTAACTCGAAAACGGCGAAGGCAAGCGTTCCATCGGGTTTCTGGCGGACGATCAGCGATGATCCACAGCCGGAAGCGCGCCAGACATCGCTGTCGGGCACAAGGCACCTGACCACAGGCCACGTGCGGCACACCTTGGCGCTCACGCGCGCGACCCGATCCGCCACCGCGGGGCTGTATCGGCGCGCCTCGCGGCGTCGTTCCTCTTTTTTCTTGCGTCGAATGGACATGGATAAGACCTCAGTGGTTGCCGCAGTTAACTGCACCCCATCGAATTCCCGCAATTCTGGCACTTGTAGCAGGTGCCGGAGCGCACGGTGATGCTGCCGCACACGTCGCACGCCGGCGCGTCGCTTTGCATGCTGGTGCCTTGCTGGCTCAGGGGGTCGAGCGTGGCGAGGCGGGATGTTGTTGATGGCGCTACGCGCCTGGACGTCGCTTGCGCCTTTGCGCTGGGATCCGGGGCGGCGCTGCGCTCTGCCCCGGCGTGGGAGGGGGAAATGCCCGATTGCGCGACGCTTGCGTCAAAAGGGCGGCTCACCTCCCCGCGCGACTGGTCGAGTTCTTCTTCGACCGCATCGGCCAGACTCGACGCCGGTTCGCGTTGCGGCGCGTTGGCGGCGCGGTAGCCGGGGACGAACTGCATCGCCATCCAGCGGAAGATGTAATCCACCAAACTCTTGGCGAAGGGGATATCGCTGTTGCGCGTCATGCCGCTGGGCTCGAAACGTACGTGTTCGAACTTGCGCACCAGGCTTTCCACCGGCACGCCGTACTGAAGCGATACCGATACGAGCGTGGCGATGGTGTCCATCAGCCCGCCGATGGTGCTGCCCTCTTTCGCCATGGTGATGAACAGTTCGCCGGGTTGGCCGTCGTCGTAAAGGCCGACGGTTAAGTAGCCTTCATGTCCGGAGATATCGAATTTGTGGGTAACAGCGTGACGGGTATCCGGGAGGCGACGACGCAGGGGTCGTTCGACGATTCGCTCGACGATTTTTTCGATAATATGGGTGTGGATTGGCTCGAGCTTTTCGATGTTTCGATCGGGGCTTCGATCCGACTCCTCGCTTCGCTCAGCGTCGGTGTGGAGGCTTGAAACTGTTGACAGCGCCTTAGTGACATCTGTTGCCAACTCGTCTTTTGCTGCGGCGACGTTCTCATGATCGTCCTCCTCGACTTGGTCAAGCTGTTCATCCGATTTTACGTTTAAGGGTTGGCTGAGCTTGCTGCCGTCGCGGTAAAGCGCGTTGGCTTTGAGGCCCAGCTTCCAACTGAGTTCATAGGCTTGTTCGATATCGGCAAGGGTTGCTTCGTTGGGAAGGTTGATGGTTTTGCTGATGGCACCGGAGATAAACGGCTGGGCGGCGGCCATCATGCGAATATGGCCTTCGAACGCGATGAAGCGCCGGCCGTGCTTGCCGCATTTGTTGGCGCAATCGAAAACGGGAAGGTGATCATCTTTCAGGTGCGGCGCGCCCTCGACGGTGCCGCGGCCGCAGATGACGTCGCTGGCTTCGTCGATCTGATGCTTGCTGAAGCCGAGGTGACGCAACAGGTTGAAGCCCGGCGCCTGCCACTTTTGTTCGGTGACGTTGAGCCGCTTGAACAGTTCGGGGCAGAGCGTCCACGGGCTGAACGCAAACGACAGTTCAAACATGCCCGGCAGCGAGGTTTCGATTTTCTCCAGATCGGCATCGGTGAAGCCGTGCAGCTTGAGCGTGGCCCAGTTAATGTGCGGCGCATCTTGCAGCGTGAGGATTCCCATCACGTGCTTGAGGATGTCGCTGACCTGCTCAGGGGAGTAGCCGAGATTTTTCAGCGCCGGTGGAAGCGACTGGTTGGCGATCTTGAAATACCCGCCGCCGGCGAGCTTTTTGAATTTGACGAGCGCGAAATCCGGCTCCACCCCGGTGGTGTCGCAATCCATCAACAAGCCGATGGTGCCGGTGGGGGCAATCACGGTTGATTGGGCGTTGCGGTAACCGTATTTCTCGCCAAGGGTTACGGCGCGATCCCAGCATTCCTGGCTCGACGCCAGCAGTGCGGGGACCGCCAGCGTATCGCCGGCGGTGAATTGCGCGGCATCGATGCCGACGGGCGCGATATCGAGCTTCTCGTAATCGCCGATTCTCCCCGGCATTGTCGCGGCGACGGGGCGATTCGAGCCGACGTCGTACGCCGCGCGCCGGTGGTTGCGCATTACGCGCAGCATGTCGCTGCGGTTCTGCTGATAGCCGGGAAACGCACCCAGCTCTTTGGCCATTTGCGCGCTGGCGGCATAGCTTTCGCCGGTGAGGATGGCGGTGAGCGCGCCGCAGATGGCGCGACCCTTCTCGCTGTCGTAAGGAATGCCCGCCTGCATGAGCATGGCGCCCAGGTTGGCATAGCCCAGGCCGAGCGTGCGGAACTTGTAGCTGAGTTTGGCGATTTCTTCGGATGGGAAGCTGGCCATCAGCACGCTGATTTCGAGCACGATCGTCCAGAGGCGAATGCCGTGCTTGTATCCTTCGATATCAAACCGCCGGCTTTCGCCATCGAAGAACGTGAGCACGTTCAGGCTGGCAAGGTTGCAGGCGGTATCATCGAGGAACATGTATTCCGAGCAGTTGTGCACGGTCAGCCCGTTGGCGACGAAACTGCTGGTGACCGGCTCGGTGAGATCGAAGACTTGTTCGCGGCCTACGTGAGTCAGGCTCGATACGCGGTCCCAGTTGGCGGTGGGTTGTGGGTTGGTGGTTGTGGGATGGTGGTCGACGTTTGCGAAGCGGCCGCCAACCTCCGACTTCCAACCTCCAACCTCCAACCCTCGACCGACAACATTCGCTAGTTCTTCCAACTTGGGACTTGGAAGAACGCCAATATACTTGCAGAAAAATCGGAGGCTGCCCGGATCGATACGCAGGCCGTGGCGTCTATCGTCTGCGTCGCGGCGCGGCTGTTGATCGCCATTGCTGGCGGTCTCGCGCATGCCGAGTAGCGTGGGGGTTACTCGCCGGCCGGGCAAGCCTCCGCATACGACGGCTCCGCCGTCGAATTTATCAAAAGCCGATAGCTCATGGCTACTGGCCGATAGCAATTTGGATTTAACGCCGAAGCCCAGCAGGATCATCTGCACGTCCTGTAGCAGGCCCAGGCTTTCGTGTTGTAGTTCGATGGTGTTGTTGACGATCTGCCCGTCGGCGCTGAACAGGCCGCGCAGGATGTGCTTCTGAGCTGCTAAGCCGGTGGTGAAGGTGTCGTCGCTGAGTCGAACCTGTCCGTCTTCCACTCTTGCGAAAGCGCGGATGCGCGAGATGAGCCGACGGTTGGTCAACGTCACGGTAGCGACGCCAACCTCCTGCGATATCGAATCCGAATCTTCGCCTGGCTCAGAATCGGCGTGGGTGTCGAGCCAGTTTTCATGGACGTAATCCTGCATCTCGCTCAGTGCCATTGCGTCCAGACAGTGATCGAGTTGCAACGAATCGAGTTGCCCATTGGCGTTGGACATGAGCAAACCCGCAAGTTGGAAGAAGCGCGCGTCCTGCGGTTCGCCCACTTTTTCGACGCACGCGGGTTGCGCGGGCAGGCGAAGCTCGTCGCTCGGGGTGAGTTGCGAGGCTTCGACCCAGCCGCGGTGGCGGGTCCACACTTTGTGGTCGGCGGTGAGCTTGAGGCTGTAGCCGCACTCGGTGCGAAGTTCGTAGATGTCTTGGGTTCCCGTCGGAAACGCGCCTTCGGTGACGTGAATTTCCTGATTTCCGCGATTGGTGATGACGCGCGTGGGAATGTGGATCATCTGATCAATGCGCCGCCAGATTCCGCCGGGGCTGAGCACGCGGGTGTCGCCGGTGACGCACGGGTTGCTGGCATTAATGCGGCCGGATTGCGGGCAGGTATGCCATTGATTAATCGTATCATCGTATTGCACGCCCGGGTCGGCGCAACGCCACGCGGCGAAGGCGATCTGGTCCCACAGTTCGCGGGCCTTCATGGTTTTGTGCGGTTGGCCGTTGACGCGATTGGTCAACGTCCAGTCGCCGTCTTCTTCCAGCGCCTTAAAGAAGCTGTTGGGAATGCGAACGGAGTTGTTCGAGTTCTGCCCGCTGACGGTGGAGTAGGCTTCGCCGTTGAAATCGTAATCGAGCTTCAGCCCGAGCTTTTTGGCCAGTTCCTGCTGATCCTTCGGTAAAACTTTGATGCCTTCGGCCAGCGCGGCCACTTTAAGCTCTTCGCGCACTTTCCAGTTGACGAACTGCTCGATATCCGGGTGATCGAGATCGAGGCAGACCATCTTCGCCGCCCGGCGCGTCGTTCCGCCCGACTTGATTGCACCGGCAGCGCGATCGCCGATTTTGAGGAAGCTCATCAACCCCGACGACTTCCCCCCGCCCGAAAGCGGCTCGTTTTCACCGCGCAGCCGGCTGAAGTTGGATCCGGTGCCGCTGCCATATTTGAACAGTCGTGCTTCGCGGGTCCCCAAATCCATGAT
>Ga0163151_10002984_pt1 | contig 25122 bp, 25 predicted proteins | sample OliLakLV19MP5IB2_FD_145596 | JGI IMG/M metagenome (GOLD analysis project Ga0163151, IMG submission 145596) | Freshwater microbial mat bacterial communities from Lake Vanda, McMurdo Dry Valleys, Antarctica - Oligotrophic Lake LV.19.MP5.IB-2 | ecosystem: Environmental > Aquatic > Freshwater >...
GTCAGGCGGCCCGTCCTTCTTTGCAGGACCTGCTCAACCTGCTGCGCGATCAGATTTTTGCCCGCGGCCTGGATGCACCTGCGGCTAGTTTCGATGACTTCGCAGCTGCCACTTCCCCCTCCACTCTAAAGCCCTCGAAACTCCCGCTCGCCGCTGACACTCTCGCTACTTTCGCCGCCTGAATCTCTCCGGGGGGGCTTACTGTTATTCAAATCAGCCTTTGAAATGGCCAATCTCCAGAGCGTACCGCCACACTCACCGTTCGCGGACTGCGCACCCCATCCGCTTCCAAAATCACCGGCACCACGCCCGGCGCGATATCCGCCGGTACCCGGACGTTCAATTGGACCAGCCCCGCTACCAGCCCCGGCGCCGCCCCGCCATAAAGCACCTCGCACTCGCGGTCCCCAATCAGCACTTTGTATGCCGCCGCCGGTTGCGCGTACGGCGGACCGGCCAACTCGCCATCGTTCATTGCCGGCCGCATCGCGCCCAGCCCCGTCGCAAATAGCACCACAATCGATCCCCTATCCGCCGGGGTGGCCTCCGTGTTCAACGCGCCGTCCGCGTTCAAGAATGCCCCGCCTCCGCGCCCCGATGAGTTCGCCGTGAAGAAACCCGGCGCCGTCGTGGCGACGTTCATCGTCAACAGATTCGTCAGCCGTCCGTTATTGTCCAATTGCACCCGAACGAACGATTTGCCGGCCGCATTGAACGGCACAATCACGCCCACCTGGCCCGCGCTGGCATAAAGCACCGGCGCCGCCGTTCCGTCGAACAGCACACGGACGCCGCCCGCTATCGTCGCCACGCGCCGCTGCGCCGTCAGCGTCAGCCCCGCCAATTCGTCCGGCCCCAGCGCCAGCCCGAAAAGGGCCACTATTTCCCCCGGCGCAATCGCGCCTGGGAAATACGAACCTCCATTCACCAGCCCCGCCGCCGTCAGCGTCGCCGGCTGCGCGAACCGCGCCTGCACGTCCAGCACGCCGTCGGCGGCAACAAGCCTTTGCGCCTCGCTACCCGGCAAATTGCCGCCCCATCCCGCAAACCCATACCCGTTGTTCGGCACCGCCGTCACGGTCACCACCGCGCCCGCCGGCAGGAATGCGTTCACCGGAGCCGGATCAATCGTCACTCGCCCGCCCGCCATCGGGGAGGCCGAAATCAGCACTTGATACTGGGTCTCGAATTCCGCCGTGAATGTGCCGCCATCAGCCGCCGCGGTAATACTGTGACGCTGCGTGCCGGCATCGCTCCAGGCTCGCCAGACGTGTGCCGCCGCCCCGCCCTGCGTCGTCTGGCTCAGCGTCTCAATGCCGATATCGTGCCGCGTTCCGGCCGCCCATGCGAACTGTCGCGGCGAGGTATACGCCGTCCCGTCCACTTGCATCCGCAGCCCGGGCGGGGAGGTTGTAACCGTCGTCAGCACGGCCGTGGAGAACCCGGCAGTATAGGCTACCTGCGGCGAACTCAGCGTGAATTGAATCGGGTTCGCGCTGCCGTGTGTGGTGAAGAATCCGGTACCGCTCCAGTTGGTGAACGAGAAGCCGGGCGCGGGCGCGGCCTGTAACTCCACCCGCTGCCCTTCCGGCGTGAGTCCATCTTCCGGTTCCGGGCGAATGGCCACCCGCCCGCCCGCCGCCGGCGCTGACCCCAATGGCAACCGGAACAGCCGCCGCATATGCGCCGTGAAGACCGTCGTCTCTGGAGACGCCGTCACCGTATGCTCCCGCTCGCCAAAGTCGCTCCAGCGTCCGAACCGCAGTTCCACGCCGCCCGCCGTCGAATCATCCACCCGCAACGTGTGCCGCGAACCCGCCGGCCACGCAAACTCCGCCGGGGTCACAACCCGCGCGCCATCCACTATGACGTCCAAGCCCGATGGGTTCGACGCGATCACCGTCTTCGCCGGCTGCCCGCCCTGCACGCGTACAATCGTGTCGATGTCGGACGCCGTTAAACCTGCCCGCTGACCCAGCGGAATGCCCGCCGGAATCGTCTCCATCGCCACATTGCCAGGCAGCGCGAACCCGCCCACGCTGTAATGCATAATCGAGTCGTAAGGATAGGCGCCCACGTCGTCGGCGCTCGCGATCTGCTGCGCGTATTGGCTTAAATTGTCCCGCTCAATCCCGGCCTCGGTGACGCGGACGAACAGGTCCCGGTCCTCCCGGGACTGCGTATGAAAAAGGCCGAAGGCATGCCCGATTTCGTGGACAATCGAACCCAGCGCGCACGTGTCCGGCAGCGTAATAAACTGCCGCCCGCCGATCATCCCGACGTTTGAACTGCACGCCACTCCATTGCGCTGCCGGAACTGCACATAATTCGCTTCGTTCTGCCGCGGAACCAGCCGCATCGGCGTGTTCTCATTCCAATGCCGGATCGCGCCCGCCACCCGGTCTTTGTCTGGAACGTCATCGTCAATCACATAGGGGATAGTGTTGCCCGGCCAGCGGAATCGTTGCCCGCTGACGACCACCGACGCGCGGCCGCCCTTGGCGACGGTTTCCGACGGACCCAGAACGATATCGCCTTGCCAAATGGCTTCACCCTGGACAACCTGATAGCGGATCTTCCGACCGTCGATTTCGGCTTCCCGCCAGTCCGCTTGTGCCCAGGCGGACGAAGCCAATGCCATTATCAACACAAATCGCATATAAATAGTCTGACGCAGCAAACGTCGAGATGGGTGCAAACGCTCGGACTGCCGTTTCGATCCCGCCCTTGAGAGCGATTTCCACTTGAAGTTCGGACATATTTGTCCGACCATAGTATTGTGAGAGGCGCGGAATTCGAGCGTCGCGTACAGCGGCTGGCGCGGCGGCGGAATCTCATATGCCTATTTGTGAGTGATAGAGGTAAGGGTAGCCATGGGCGCTTGTACTTCGGGGAAGAATACACGACCCTCAAGGATCGGAAGAAGGAAATCGGCCGCGCCCTGCTGTCAAAGATGTGCCGCGATCTTGGTATCGATCCGCATGACCTGTGAGAGGTGAATCAATGGCCACATTTATGTATCCCGCAAAATTCACGGTTGGCGACGGCGGTCGCGTTCTGGTCGAGTTCATCGATCTCCCGCGCGTCGCCACCGATGGGAAAGACGATCATGAGGCTATGGCGGAAGCCATTGATGCCCTCGCATCGGATCTCTCGATTCGCTTGTCCCGCCGGGAAGAAATCCCCGCGCCCACCGTGGCCAAGCGCGGTCAGCGTCTCGTATCAGTGCCACTTTGGCTCGCGCCGAAATTGGCGCTCTACCTGGCTATGCGCGACCAGCGGGTCAACAACTCCGAGTTGGCGCGCCGCCTTGGAACCGACGAGCGTGTGATCCGTCGAATGCTCGATCCCGCGCATACTTCGAAACCGGCAAGAATCCAGGCCGCCCTGGCGGTTCTGGGCAAGCAATTGACGGTCGAAGTCCGCGACGCGGCCTGAAAGCCCACGAAGCTTAGGACAAAATCCTATCCGCCGAATGCCGAGATGGATGCAAACCCGGCCGCGCCCGCCGCCACGCACGCCGCCGCGCGCCGCTCGTCCACGCCTCCCAGCGCCAGCAACGGGATCCGCACCAGCGCGCAAGCTTCCCGCAAGATTTCCAAGCCCAACGCCGGTCCATACCCTGGCTTCGAAGGCGTTTCAAAGATCGGACTCAGGAATACATAGTCGGCGCCCTCTTCTTCCGCGCGCACAACATCGAGCGGCGAATGGCACGACACGCCGATCAGAAAATCCGCGCCCGTCAATACCCGCAATCTCCACGGTGCCACGGATCCAGCGGGCAAATGAACGCCATTCGCGCCCGCCGCCAACGCCACGTCAACCCGTGTATTCACGATAATCTTCGGACCCCGTCCCGCCTGCCCCAGCACTAGCTCCGTCAACGCCCGCGCCGGCATCTCTTTCTCGCGAACCTGTATCCAATCCACGCTCCCCCGCACTGGCCGCCCATCGGTGATAGCGCAGCGAATCATCCCTTTACAAGCCGCAGCGCCGCCGCCGGAATTTCCACCGCGAATTCTTTTGCCCGCGAAATCCGTTCCCAATCGGCCCGGTTCATCTCTGCCCGGAACCCATCGGCGAACAGTAACCGCGCCCGCTCCGGCCCGGCCACCGCGTGCCGCAGTTCCATCCTCATCGTGTTCGCGCCCGGAGCGCCCTCCCGCGCCATCACGCGGACTTGCGACGGAATCACCGACAGCGTCACCCGATCCCCCTTCAAGTGGCCCGGATAATAAACGCCATTGATCTCCCATTCCCCCACTCGCAAGCGGCTGCTGTTCCGCCCTGGATCGAGCGCCAGAATCTCAGCCGGAAGCAGATTGTAAATCCCCAATTGCCGCGCGATGTCCGCCGACACCGGGGCGTCCAAAATCCCCTGCGGCGTCCCGCTCTGGGCAATCCGGCCTTCCCGGAAAACGTGCATCTGGCTGCCCAACTCCAACGCCTCTTCCAGGTCGTGAGTCACCAGCAGCGCGGGCATTGGAAAGTCCTGTTGCACCTCTCGCAGGATCGCATACAACTCCTGCCGCAACACTGCGTCCAGCCCCTGCGCCGGTTCGTCCAGCAACAACAGCCGCGGTCGGGCCAACAGAGCCCGCGCGATAGATCCGCGCTGTTTCTGCCCCCCCGATAGCTCATGCGGCCGCCGCCCGCCCACATCTCCCAACTGAAACCGTTCCAGCATTTCAGTCACGCGTTTATGCCGCTCCAGTTTCCGCAACGCCGCCGCCGCGAACTCCAAATTTTCCCGAAGCGTCATGTGCGGAAACAACGCGTAGTTCTGGAAAACGTAGCCGCAATGCCGCGCCTGCGGCGGCAAAAATACGCGTGCCGCGCCGTCGAATAGAAGCGCGTCGTTCAGCAGAATGCGCCCGTCGTCGGGACGCACGAAACCGGCAATACAATCAAGCGTCAGCGTCTTGCCGGAACCGCTCGGGCCGAACAGCACCGTTACGCCCGGGCCCGCCTGGAACTGAATATCCAGCGTAAACGCGCGGGAATCCGCACCCGCCGGGAAGGCCTTGCGCAGGCGCGCCGTTATCATCCCGGCAGCCTTCGCGGCGTCAGCCGGTTGGCCAGCGTCAACAGCGCCAGCGACACCGCGCTCACCACAATCACCATCCATCGCGCCGCTTCGCCGTTGCCCCCCTCCACCGCATCATAAATGGCCACCGCTATCGTCTGCGTCCGGCCCGGAATGTTGCCGGCGACCATGATCGTGACGCCGAAATCGCCCAGCGACCGCGCGAACGCCAGCGCCGCCGCCGCCAGCACCGGCCGTCGCGCCAACGGCAGCGTTACCCTCAGAAACACCTTCCATTCCGGCGCGCCGAGCGTCCGCGCCGCGCGTTCATAGGCGTGATCGACGCTCTCCAGCGCCGCCCGTGTCGATTTCACCAACAGCGGCGCCGAATGCAGCACCGCCGCCACCACCGCCGCCTGCCAGGTGAACACCAGCGGTTCGCCGAAGATATTCTCATACACCCGGCCGAACCAACTCTCCCGCCCCAGCACAACCAACAAATAATAGCCGACGACTGTGGGCGGGAGCACCAGCGGCAACGTCACCGCCGCGTCCACAATGTCTTTGCCTTTGAACTCGCGGTTGGCCAGCCAGTAGGCCGCCGGAATGCCGATCAGCGCGGCCGCCGCCGTGGCGATCACGGCCACGCGCAAACTCAACCAGAGGGGGAACCAATCGATTGGCATTGGGATGGCTAGAACAGAGTATAGCGATTATGTTTTATGCGTATCGGACTGGACTCTCACCCGGCTGATCGTGCCACTTTGAAAGCCACCCGCACTACATCCGCCCACGGAGGTCGGCCGCCCCAAACTACCTCAAGCCGCGACTTCTCGACGGCGAATCGAGGAAGAGCCGCAAGTACGCCGGTCGGAGTAACCGGCACGACGGCGTCTTTTCGAGTACACAGCCACCTCATCACCGCTCCAACTAACCTCGGTACCGATCCGTCATGCGTCACGGGATCGTAACCCGCTAGATCGGACATGAAGCGTAGATAAGCATGGCCACTTGGGACGAGCACTAACCAATCGTGCTCTTCCAATGGATTCGCGAAACGGCAGGCCATGGCGATTCCGAGTTCAAGTGGCATGTTGAACCGGCCGAAGTTCTCGTCGCCCTCTCCTTTACATCTTGAAAGGTCATGTATTTAGTACTTGCTGCTAAAGACTGCGCGCGTGATTCGCGACAATCTCGGTTCAGCAACGTCCCCGCTTTCAAGCGCGCAACGAGGCGTGAAACCGCAGCAAACGGTGGCGAAAACTATTACGTCGAAAAGCACCGCATATTCGGCGTCGAAGGGACAATTGATGAAAACCGATTTCGCCAGGTCAAGCGCAAGTTCGCCTTTGCCGAAATGAGGGTGCAGCGAAGGGACGGAGATCAAGGCTGGGAATCCGGGTTCCTATGCTCATGGACCGCCTCCTCTTGGCTCCATTCTTCCGCGGCACACTCCATCTCATCGAACCGTTGCTGTCGTTCCCGCTGATCCGGGTTATCAACCTTATTGCGCCTGGAACGCAGCACCTGTAGTACCTGCGATGTCCATTGCGCGGTTTCGGCATCCGCGGCGATATTCAGAGAAACCCAGTTACGGAGAAATGGCGGCGGTTCACTCCCTCCAACCATGACGGGAAGAATCATCTTGTTCGAATCGGACCAAACGCTTGTAAGCGCGGCTTGCCATTCGGACTCGTTCCAGCGGCTTGCCCGGCTCTGTGGGGTGAGGAGAATGACGAACGAATGTGCCCGCTCCACAGCCTGTTCGATTTCGTCCTTCCAGAATTGACCTGGCTTCAAATCCTTGAAATCAGCCCAGGCGTGAATGCCCTCCCGCTGCAAAACCCGTGTTAATTCTTCCGCCAGCGGCTTTGTATCCGCAGCGTACGAAATGAAGACCTCTGGTTGGCTTGCCATAGGCTTACCTCCTATTATTGCGCACCCAGACCGCGCACCAGCGGCAACGTCACCGCTGCGTCCACAATGTCTTTGCCTTTGAACTCGCGATTGGCCAGCCAGTTAGCCGCCGGAATGCCAATCAGCGCGGTCACGGCTACACTGGCGTCGGGATCGTTAGAACAGAGTATAGCGATTATGTTTTGCCTCCGAGGGCCGCATCCCGCAATGTGCTAGCGTGGAATTGTCTGCTAATAGCATGATAGAGGTTTTCCAATGATCGACCTGCGAGAAGTCCGCTCTGTAACCGAATTTCAGCGCAACATTAAAGAGTATGTCAGGCGCCTGAAAGAGACCAAGACGCCGCTAGTGTTGACGGTCAATGGCCGCGCCGAGCTTGTTGTCCAAGACGCTGCGAGCTATCAAGTGCTTCTCGACCGCCTGGAGCAGGCGGATACAGTTGCCGCGATTCGACGCGGCTTGGAGCAGGCGAAGCGCGGCGAAGGGATTCCGCTCGAACGAGCCGAGAAAATCCTCCGGGGAAAACATGGCTTTTCGGGTTGAGATCGAGCCTCAGGTACTGGAAGATCTCGAATCGATAGCCGCCTTCATCCAAAAAAACAGCAGCTTCGCTGTCGCCGAAAAATGGTTCAACCGCGCCATGGCGGACATCCATTCGCTAAAGAAACTGCCCGGTAGATGTCCGATCGCACAGCAGTTGGAAGAATTCGGCCATCAAATACGGATACTGCTGAATGGTCGTGCAAAACGAGCGTACAAGATCTATTACTTGATCGACTTCAAGACGCCCTCCACTGGTATTGTGCGCGTCCTTCATTTACGCCACTGGGCCCGCGAGCCGCTCGGCGACGACGAACTCCAGGATCTTATCGATGACAATGAGGATGGCGAAGCGCTGCAATGAGGCGAGTCGGAACCAGCCATGCAGATCTCCGGTAAAGCCATTCTCGTCACCGGCGGCGCTTCGGGACTGGGAGCCGCCACCGCCGCCGCGCTTACCGCCGCTGGCGCCCGCCCGGCCGTTCTCGATCTTCAACCCGCCCCCGATCCCAGTGTCCAAGGCAGCGTCACCAGCGAGGCCGAAGTCCAACGCGCCATCGCACTCGCCGGTGCGCTCCATGGCGTCGTCCACTGCGCGGGCCTCGCCTCCGCGCAGCGCAATTTCGCCAACGAGGGGCCACCCCGCCAACCTGATCAGAGCCTTAAATGTGGTTCGATTAGCCGGCACTATTTTGTCCTTCCAGAGTTGACCTGCCTTCAAATCCTTGAAGCCGGCGCAGGTGTGAATGCCCACCCGCCGCAAAACCCGCGATAGCTCGTCTGCCAGCGGCTTGTTATCCGTGGCGTGCGAAATGAAAACGTCTGGTTGGCTTGCTATAGGCTCACCTCCTACTATTGCGAACCCAGACAGCGCACCTGCGGCAACATGACCGCCGCGTCCACAATGTCTTTGCCTTTGAACTCGCGATTGGCCAGCCAGTAAGCCGCCGGAATGGCAATCGGCGCGGCGGCCGCCGTGGCGATCACGGCTTCAACCAAAAGGGAACCAATCGATTGCCATTGGGATGGCTAGAACAGAGTACATAGCGTGGAATTAGCTGCCCTGTGCCGATAAACGCTGTGCAATTCCCCGGCGCAGGGGGAGTGTGGCAACCGCGCAACCGGCAATACATTGGCTATGGGGATCTGCCCGTTGCTTCTCTGAACGCTAAATGGCCAGGAAAAGGAATCCGTTAAGATGGACGATGCGGTACCGGATGCATCTAACGCATCGGGAAATTTGAGGCCTGCCGATGGCCACAGGCGTGTTGACGTCCAATTGGAGCATTTTGATGGGCAAAATTCTTACTCCGTCACCGGGGGATGTGGAGCGCTACCTGCATTTGCGCGCTTTGAGCGTGGAGATCGCCACCAAAATCATGAAAACAATTCCGCGACGGGCATTGGATGAAATCGGGGATGCGCTCGGGATAATGAGAGACGGAGTCTTGGTGTTTGAAAGTATGGACATGTCCAGCGTGCTAATGGACTGCTGCCTCTACGATTGGTTCGAGGGGGGCAGGAATGTCGTACAGCGATACGCGGAAGAGCACCCGGCGAAAACGGGAACCGAGGAGTTTTTTTTATTAGACGCGTTTCTGAAGGCGAAGTTCAGCCTGCTTCTGCCACAGTCGGTGGTCCCAGGAGCTGGTCTCCACTGCCTGGATGTGCTCGATCGGGAAAAAGCCGGCAGTCTGCCCCCCTACAGCGAACAGGCGCACGGCGGAGCCGGGCGCGAGTTCAATAAGCCCGCGGAGTTGTTTCTTATGGACATCGCTCTAAGCCGGACGCTCGACTGGTCCCGGATCGCACTGGCGACCCGGACGATACCGATCGGCGAATTTTGGATGTCCGGCGGAGGCGCCTTGCCGTTAACCAACAAAGCGTCCGCGCTCCAGGCGTTGAGTGAACTCAAAATGGACAATCACAAAATTTTCAGTGGGCCAGGCGGTCGAGCGCTGTTGATCGTCCGCAGCTGCCTCGAGGCTGGAGTCGCCGGCCACGTTCGCTACGAAAGCCTTTCCGAGCCTTCCCCAGCGCCCACGCGCAGTCCTCGCTGGCCACTCTTCCAAAGTCGCCGCCGTAAGCCGCGAAAGGGGTGATGCGCCGGTAGGTCGCGATCCGGTCCGCCACAGCAATCCCGTCAATGGTCATCCCATCGGTCAAACTCTTAGAACTCGAAGGCTTCACATCGGTGAACATTGCGCGGGAGAGGCTGACGTCCGTGAATGTTGACCCAGTCAGATCGACACCGGCGGCTTCTATCCGCCGGTTGCCTTGTTTTATCTCGATCACCCGCTCGGGGTTCACCGTTAACTCCGCCTTGGCGCTCTGCGTATTCACTCCGCATTAAAACACGCGGCGGCTCCTGCCCGGGGAACCCTTACGTGCCGCCCTTCGGGGGATGCATGGCTAGAATAGTTTCGCCGGACAGCTATGATCGGAGACATCGATGCAGATTAACGGTAAAACCATTCTCGTCACCGGCGGCGCTTCGGGACTGGGAGCCGCCACCGCCGCCGCGCTGGCCGCCGCCGGCGCCCGCCCTGTCGTTCTCGATCTTCAGCCCGCCGCCGCACCCAGCGTCCAAGGCAGCGTCACCAGCGAAGTCGACGTGAGTCGAGCCATCGCACTCGCCGGTGCCCTTCATGGCGTCGTCCACTGCGCGGGTCTTGCCTCCGCGCAGCGCACGGTAGGCAAGGAGGGGCCAACGCCGCTGGAAGACTTTGAACGCGTCATCCACGTCAATCTCATAGGCGCATTTAACGTCGTGCGCATGGCCGCCGCCGCGATGATGGCCAACGAACCCAATGAAGACGGCGAGCGCGGCGTCATCGTACTGGCATCCTCCATTGCCGCCTTCGACGGTCAAATCGGCCAAGCCGCCTACGCCGCGTCAAAGGCCGGCATAGCCGGAATGACCCTTCCATTGGCCCGTGAGTTCGCCCGTAGCGGAATTCGCGTCGTCTCTATTGCCCCTGGTCTCTTCGACACTCCTTTATTGGCCGGTCTGCCCGCGCCCGTGAAAGAAGAACTGGGCCGGACCGTTCCATTCCCCAGCCGCCTCGGGTACCCGCAGGAGTACGCCCACTTGGCCCTGGCGATTCTCGCCAATCCAATGTTGAACGGCGAAACCATCCGTCTGGACGGCGCTCTGCGGATGCCTCCCAAATGAAATCCAGGTTTCAACTTGTGTTATCCTAATTCCTGAATAATAGCGATTAAGGTAAGACTAAGGAGTATCCACAGCAACACCATGGCCCTGGCAATTGAGTCGAAGACGAACATTATTAGCAAGTACCGGATCAATAAGAACGATTGCGGTTCGCCAGAGGTGCAGGTAGCGCTCTTGAGCCGACGTATTACGGAGCTTACAGAGCACTTTAAGTCCCACAAGAAGGACTTCGGTTCCCGCCGTGGTTTGTTAACCATGGTGGCGCGCCGCCGCCGCCTTCTGGACTACCTCAAGAGCCGCAGTCTGGAACGTTATCAGACTCTGATCTCCAGCATTGGTATTCGCCGCTAGTGGAGCTTCGATCGGTACGGGTTCTCGTATAGACCCGGCAAATCCGCTCCGGTGAGCGGACCCACCCTCGTACTAAACACTCCCGTCTCCTTGATTCCCGTTCGCGCCGGAAAGCGCGGAGAATTACAAAGGTTCAAGGAAATAACATGTTGCATAAAGTCGAGATCGACCTTTTTGGCACGCTTCTCTCTATAGAGTCCGGCGTTATGGCCAAGCAGGCAGACGGGGCCGTCATCGTCCGATCGGGCGATAACGTGGTGCTGGTCACCGCGTGCTGTTCCGGCAAGCCGCGCGCGGGCGCGAGCTTTTTCCCGTTGACGGTGGACTATCGTGAGGCCACCTACGCCGCCGGCAAGTTCCCCGGCGGATTCATCAAGCGCGAAGGCCGCATGACCGAAAAGGAAACTCTGACCTGCCGTCTGATTGACCGGCCGGTCCGTCCGCTGTTCCCCGAAGGGTTCCGGCACGAGACGCAGATTATTGGACTGGTGTTTTCGGCTGAGACCGAACGCGATCCCGGTCCGCTGGCCATGGTCGGCGCCGGCGCCGCGCTCGGCATCTCGAATATCCCGTTCCATGAAGTGCTCGCCGCGGTACGCGTTGGCAAGGTGGATGGTAAATTCATCGCCAACCCGACGTACGAACAAACCAAGGAAAGCGCCATCAGCCTGATCGTCGCCGCCACCGAAACCGGCGTCGTGATGGTGGAAGCCGGCGCCAAGCACGTTGACGAAGAAGACGTGCTTCAGGCACTGGAGTTCGGCCACGAATGCTGCAAGAAGATCTGTGCCGGCATTCGCGAATTGATGCGGCTCTGCGGAAAGCCGAAATACGAGTTTGTGTCGCCAACCGTTAATCAGGAGATGCTGGCGCAGATCGATACCATGGTTCGGACCGACCTCACCGATGCCATGGACACCAAGAAGTACAAGAAGATCGATTCCTATTCCCGCATCGACGCGTTGCACGCCAAAGCCGAAGCCGCCTTCCCCGAAGAGCAGCGCTCCGAAGCCGGCGGCGTGTTCGATCATCTGAAAGAGCGCATCTTCCGCGACGAGATGCTGAAGGCCCGCCGCCGTCCCGATGGCCGCGCTTTTGACGAAGTTCGCGATATTGACTGCCAGATCGGCCTTCTGCCCCGAACCCATGGGTCAGCCCTCTTTACCCGCGGGGAAACGCAGGCGCTGGTGACCTGCACCCTTGGCACCAAGGACGATGAACAGCGGATTGAGATGCTCGATCCCGCCGAACTCTCCAAGCGTTTCATGCTTCATTACAACTTCCCGCCCTTCTCGGTGGGTGAAGTGGGCTTCATGCGCGGTGCGGGCCGTCGCGAAATCGGGCACGGCGCTCTCGGCGAACGCGCCACCATCGCCGTCGTTCCCGACGAGAAAACCTTCCCCTACACAATTCGTATCGTCTCCGACATTTTGGAATCCAACGGCTCCTCGTCGATGGCTTCCGTCTGCGGCGGTTCACTGGCCATGATGGACGCCGGTGTGCCGATTGACCGCGCCGTGGCCGGTATCGCCATGGGCCTCGTTAAAGAAGGCGACGCCTATGCGATTCTCACCGACATCGCCGGCGCCGAAGATCACTACGGCGACATGGACTTCAAAGTGGCCGGTTCTAAGGAAGGCATCACCGCCCTCCAGATGGATTTGAAAGTTCCTAACGTCCCCATCACCCTGATGCGGGAAGCGCTGGAACAGGCCAAACGCGCCCGTCTGCACATTCTCGACAAGATGAATGCCTGCATCAGCACGCCGCGTCCGACGCTCTCGCTCTACGCTCCCCGCATCACCACCATCACCATCCCGGTTGACAAGATCCGCGAGCTGATCGGACCGGGCGGCAAGATGATCCGCAGTATTACTGACACGACCGGCGTCAAGATCGACGTCAACGACGACGGGCAAGTGAACATTTACGCCACCTCCGGCCTCGCCGGTGAAAAGGCGCTCCAGATGATTCAAGACATCTGCGCTGTTGCCGAGCCCGGTAAAACTTACTTGGGCAAAGTCGTCCGGATCGTCGACTTCGGCGCTTTTGTCGAGATCTTCCCCGGCACCGACGGCCTCTTGCATATTTCCGAGATCTCGGAAAGCCGCGTAAAAGCCGTTCGCGACGAACTGAACGAAGGCGACCAGATCATGGTGAAGGTGCTGGCGCTCGAAGGCAACAAGATCAAGTTGAGCCGCCGGGCGATCCTGAAAGAACAGCGCGAAAAGCTGGCCACGTCCCAGAACTAACGCTTCAAAAACGAAGCAAAACGCCGCCGGTTCCCGCAAAGGACGGCGGCGTTCTATACTAGGGTTTGTGACAGAATTTCTGCTTCCGCTCCTCGCCGTGGCCGCTTACTTCGCGCTGATGCGCTGGGTTCTGCCGCGTTTCGGCGTCCAGACTTGAATGTCCGGACACTGTGACGCCGGGTCTCGACGTCCTAACGTTTCTTCCCCCTCGCCCGAACCGGCAGCACGCCCGTCTGCCCCTTCCGGAAAATAAGCTCCCAATGGGAATCGCTGCCCATGAAGAACCGCGCCCGCGCCCCAGCCGACTTGTCCGTATCGCCGATTTCCAGACCGACCGCCATCGGGTACCAGCCGCCGCCTTCCACCAAACGGTCCGGGGCACTCCAGCCCTTGGGGTTTTTCAGGTCGCCGTTGAAGCTGGCATAGATCCCCTCGGCCGGCCAGTCCGGCGCGCAACAGGCCCGGTTTAGCAGCATCACGAACTCGTCCAATTCGCGATTGTAATGGACGGACGGTCCCCAGAACGCGTCGGTGTTCTCGCTTTCCCAAGGGGTTCGCACCGTGAAAATCGGCGTTATTTTGCCGGAGATTCCGGGCGATTCCCACTTCTCATCCTGGTATTTCCATACTCTCCCGACCGGATCCGCACGGTCTTCGAATGCCATGCGCGCCACCGCCACGCCCTGCTCATTGGCCGGACCGCCATAGACGGAGAAGAAGAAATAAAAGGTCTCCTTCGCCTTGTCCACAATCACCGAAAAGTCTCCGTGGCCGCTGGCAAAATAACCGTTCTTCGCCGCGCAGTTCGGTTCGTAGCCGTCGGAGAGTACGAGCCCCAAGTCTTGAAATGTGTGACCGTTGTCTTTCGAGACCACCGCGCCGATAACCGGCACTGCCATAAACCTGTCGCCGTTCATTCGACAATAGGCGTAAATCTCGTGATGATACCAGCCGTAGATTGTCCCGTCTTCTTCGTCCCGATAGGTCGCCTCCATCCACCACGGCGCTGTGGTGGAGTTCAATAGGTATGTCGCCCGCGCATACCGCATTCCCGCCAGGTCCACGCCTTCGCTCCGGATCGGGAGGCCATCGGAGTTGTACACATAGCGTTTTCCGTTGGCCCAGTGAATCGGACTGTTGGAATCGGCGACACCTGGAAAAAACACTGGGGGGGCCTCCACCACCTCCACTTTTTGGGTCCAACCCGGCAACGCGGATAGGCAGATCAAGAATCCAAGACGTAAAACCATATGCCTATATAGTGCCCCGAACAGACCAAAGGTTACTCTGTATAATTCGATAGTTTCGTGAAGGGGTTTACCCATGCAAATTTCCATCCTTGATTGGGTCGTTGTAGCGGCTTACTTCCTGCTCAATATCGCTATCGGCTTTTATTACAAGAAACGCGCCGGAAAGAGTGTCGATGAATTTTTCCTGTCCGGCCGCGATGTGCCCTGGTGGCTGGCAGGCACGTCGATGGTGGCTACGACTTTCGCCGCCGATACGCCGCTTGCGGTCACCGGTATGGTCGCCCGTAACGGAATCGCCGGTAACTGGCTGTGGTGGAATTTTGTGGCTGGCGGCATGTTAGTTGTCTTCTTCTACGCGCGCCTTTGGCGGCGATCCGGGGTCATGACGGACATTGAATTTTCCGAGATTCGCTACTCCGGAAAACCCGCCGCCTTTCTCCGCGGCTTCCGGGCGCTGTATTTCGGCATACCCATTAACTGCATTGTTCTCGGTTGGGTGAATCTGGCGATGGTTAAGATCCTGATGCTGGTCCTTGGCGTCGATAAGTTCACGGCCATTGTTGTCGTCTTATTTCTTATCGGCATAACTTCCTGGATCTCCACACTGGCCGGTCTGTGGGGCGTCCTGGTCACCGATGTGGTGCAGTTCGTGATCAAGATGGCCATGGTGATCGTGCTCGCCGTTTGCGCCGTGCAGGCAGTGGGCGGGATGGATGCGATGATGACGAAACTCGCCGCCCTCGACGTCGCCCGCGGAGTAACACCCGGCGGAAAAAACTCAATGCTGTCCTTCGTACCCGATCTCCACTCGCCGTGGATGCCGATGATCACGTTTCTCGTTTATATTTCGCTCAATTGGTGGGCGACATGGTACCCAGGAGCTGAACCCGGCGGCGGCGGTTATGTTGCGCAGCGTATGTTTTCCGCCCGCGACGAGCGGCATTCGCTCCTCGCGACGCTCTGGTTCAATATCGCCCACTACGCCATCCGCCCCTGGCCTTGGATTCTCACGGCCCTCGCCAGCGTCATCCTGTACCCTGGCCTGGCCGACCCCGAAACCGGCTACATCAAAGTCATGATCGACTACATGCCCCCGTCGCTGCGCGGCCTGATGCTGGCCGGCTTCGCCGCCGCCTATATGTCGACCATCGCCACTCAGCTCAACTGGGGCGCCAGTTATCTGGTGAATGACTTTTACCGCCGCTTTCTGAAGCCGAACGAAACGGGCCCTCACTATGTCCTGATGTCGCAGGCGGCGACCGTGGTCATAACGCTGATCTCCGCCGGCGTCACATTCTACATGGACTCGATCGCGGGGGCATGGAAGCTGCTGATTGTGACCGGCGCCGGCACGGGCGGTGTGCTGCTGCTGCGCTGGTATTGGTGGCGCGTCAACGCCTGGAGTGAAGTGGTGGCGATGGGTACGGCGTTCGTGGTTAGCGTCGCGCTTCAGGCGATCTGGAAGCTGGATTCCGATAATCCCGTCGAATTCGCCTGGATCATGATTATCACCGTCGGCATCACGACGGCGGCATGGCTGGCGGCCACTTTCTTTACGGCGCCGGAGCCGAACGAGACGCTTGTCGCCTTCTACCGGCGCACTCGCCCATCTCGGAACGGATGGGGTCCCATTGCCGCGCTCGCGCCCGATGTCAAACCCGCCACTGACGGGCTGAATAACCTCGGCTGCTGGATCGCCGGTTGCGTCATGATCTACAGCCCTCTTCGGCTTCGGCAAGGTGTTGTTCAAGGAGACCACGCTGGGTTTGGGGATGCTGGCGCTGGCCGCCGCGGCTGGCTATTACATCTACCGCGACCTTTCCAGACGCGGTTGGAGTAGCATTGCTGAATGATCACTCGCCGCGCACTTCTCAGCTCCTCCGCCGCCTTGGCCGCGCAGGGCCAGCGTAGGCCGAACTTCGTTTTCATCATCGCCGACGACCATGCCGGCTACGTCCTGGGCGCGGATGGCAACAAGAAAGTTTCGACGCCGAACCTCGACCATTTCGCCAGCCAAGGCGTACGCTTCGCCCGCCACTATTGCAACCAGCCCGTTTGCACACCGTCGCGGCAGAGCCTTCTTACCGGCCAAATGCCTTCCGCGGCTGGCGTCACAGTTCTGAGAACCTCGCTGGATCCAGCTAAGCCGACCCTTCCCAAACAGTTCAAGGGCGCCGGTTATCGCACGGCGGTCTTTGGCAAGATGCATTTGAATCGTCCTAGCGCGCCGGGGCTGTACGGCTTCGACGAAATGATGACCGAGCAGGATATCAACAAAGCCTGGACCGCCACGCTACCCAAACGCGACCTGCCCGCCGGTGTTGGACGTAAGCCCCGCTGGCAGCCTTTTAAAGATCCTGCGCGCGTTTGGCTCAACGCCGATAAGCTGCCGTTTCCCCGCTATTACGAAGAGATGCGCGGCACCTTCACCGCTAACCGCGCCATCGACTGGCTGACCCAACACAAAAGCGACGCGGAGCCATTCGCGCTCTGGGTGAGTTTCCCCGAGCCCCATTCTCCCTACGATTTCCCAATCGATCTGAAGGATCAGTACGATCCCAAAACCTTCGAGGCGCCGAAGGTTGGACCGGAAGACGCCGGGCAAATCCCGCTGATTTTCCGCGACCTTTCCCCCGCTGACAAACAGGGCATCGCCGCAGCCTACTATACGTCCGTGTCCGCGCTGGATCGAAACGTTGGCGACGTCTTGAAAGCGCTCGACAATCTCGGTCTGGCTGAGAACACTTGCGTTTTTTATATGGCCGATCACGGTTACTGCCTTGGGCAGCATGGCCGATTTGAGAAGCATTGCGGCTATGAACCGGCGCTTCGCGTGCCACTTTTAGCGCGCTTTCCGGGGAAGATCCAGAAGGGCGCCGTTGTGAACGATTTCACTGAGCACATTGACGTGACGGCCACTATAGTGGAGGTCATGGGTCTTGATAAATTGCCGGTGCAACACGGGCAGTCGCTGCGGCCGTATCTGGAAGGGAAGAAGCCAGCGTCGCCGCGGAAAGAAATCTTCAGCCAGTATCTGGAGAATGAAGAGGTCTTCGCGGCGGATGACCGCTGGAAGTTCATCTTTGGCTCCGGGCGGCGAAAGCGCACCGATGGGTACGAGACCGACAATCCGACGCCTGGCCGGTATTTGAAGCTCTACGATAAGAAAGCCGACGCTGGCGAATTCTTTAACGTCGCGGCCAAGCATCCGGACGTTGTCACGGCGATGCAGGAATCGATTCTGCGGCGCTATCGTTCGACCCATCCCGATGCGGCGAAGGAACCGAAGGGCGTTTCTAAGGCTGAGGCGATTGAATTTTACGTTGTGCCTCGCGACGCATGATTAGGCGCTGACTGGCTGAGCGGTTATAGTACCGCGAAGATTTCGGCGAGCGGGATAGCTATCTCCGGGGCGTTCAGCGAGTCGCCGCTCAGGACTTCGTGCAAGGGCCGGTTCGGGCTAAATTCCCAGGCGACCCGATTCACGGGGTCAATGATCCACACCATTGGCACGCCCCAGGCGAGATACTCCTCGCACTTGGCGATCACTTCGCTGAGGCGATCGTCCGGCGAGAGTATTTCGACGCAGAGATGAATGGGCTCGGTGGGGTAGGGATCCTGGATGCGATCCTTGCGCTGTACGGCTACATCGGGCACGAGGTACCGATTCTCGCTTAAGCGGACGGTGAGTTCGGTAACGGCCTCCAAGTCTGGGAAAAGCGCGTGAAGAAGCCTGTACACGGAAGACTGGATCAGTGCGTGCTTGCGAGTTGGCATTGATTTCTGGGTCAAGACTCCATCGCGATACTCGCAGTTGGGCGAGTAGCTCGTCCGCAAGTACTCGTCCACGGATACCAGCGTAGTGGCGGGTGACATCGATTCCATCATAACGCCGATCACGCTCACTTCTTCAAGCCGGCGGTCCAGTTCAAAATAACAGTGATCGGCTTCGGCGAAGGATCGGCGATCTGTGTGTTGACCAAAAAGCGCTGACCATCGGGATGCGCAATATAGTGGGGGTGGAAGTTATCGACGCCGGCGGGTATCTGCGTCTGAAATAAAATCTTGGGCTCGCCGAATGACGGACCTGCGCTCACCGGCGCGGCCATCAGCTTGCGGTCCCCCGAAAGGTAGTAAATTTCGCGCCCGTCGCCCCGCCACCGGGGCTCGTATCCGCCGTTGGATGGCCCCGGCGTCCGTTCCGCCATTCCGGCCTCGCCCTCCCGGCGAGACCTCCAGGCTCCACTCCCGCCGGGGCCATCCAACATTTCCTCAGCAAGATGGGGCAAACTACTAGTACAGGTGGGGCCAAATTAGACCATCAAAAGGGGCCACGCCGGGCTGGCGAAGTCAGCAGCTTTTCACTTTCCGGGGCAGCCTGTGCCAACCGGCCTCCGGGCGTGGTGTGGAACGCTTTTCGTTTGACTGCCAGCACCGCGTCCTGATGGGCCGGGTCGAACACCTGTTGATGGCGATCATAGGTGCGCCGATGACGGGCGATCTCGACGGCGCCGTCCAGGATTGGAATCAGCGTGTCGGAAGCCACCAAGGTCAACGGACGGTCGATGGCATCCGGCGGAATGGAATAATCATTGAGATCGAACCGGATATAGATGTTCTTTCCCGACCGGACCGCTTCGACGCGGCCGGTGGAAAAAGTTTCGCTTCTTCTCGGTGTCTCGATTGCGCGATCAGGCCCACCCATTGTTGGTTTGTCAACTGCCGAGAGCACTTCCATAGTCTGTCATGGCAAAAAGCATAGTGATGTCCATCTGCCTGAAGTTTTAAAGGTGATTCTACCGCAATGGCTTGCAGGTAGCGCTCGATATCTTCCCTGACTCCGTCAACGCGTCGTTGAGTTTCGCTAAGCGCGGCATAGTGCGCCTGATCTAGATCTCGTTGTCGCGCTTGCCGCCTCGTTAAGGCCGCTCCCGTACCATCTGGCACGTACGGCCCAAGTACGGCCAAGTGATTCGTTTCGCTCAAAGTGTAGTAATGCGCGAGGGCGGTCTCCCAAGAATGAAGTAGTTTCGATAACTCCTCTGGTTCCGGCGGCACAGGCTTTGGGTCAGTGTTCAAAGACTTTCGACCATAGCTAATCCGAATCGAAAAGCAAAGCTCGCCCCCAAAATATCTCGCAAATGTATGAAAGTTCAACGCTGTCGGAAACGAGACGAATCATATAACTGATTTTACTATGCAGTCGTAAGTATCGATCGTACACGAACGGCAGCCCGGCTCCAGCTTGCAGCGGATGTCCTTCGAACGCGGTTGCGGTTAGTGAGAGCATCAAGGGTTGAAACGGAAAGTTGCGGGCGTTGGGCACGAGACAACCAAGGGTAAGAGTCCGTCCGGAATCCGCCGCGCCAATTCGTAGAACCGGTCCTCCGGTGAAGGAACCAAATCGAGTCCGTCTACCGCTGATTCGCCTTCAAAACCTTCTTCCGCAACCGGATCGACAACGGCGTCACTTCGACAAACTCATCTTCCTTGATGAATTCGATCGACTGCTCCAGACTCATGATTCGCGGCGGGATAATCCTCACCGCGTCATCCGCGCTAGACGAACGCATGTTCGTCAGCTTCTTTTCCTTAACGATATTTACGTCCAGATCCGTATTGCGCGCATTCTCGCCGATAATCTGGCCTTCGTAAACTTCCGTCATCGGCTGCACGAAAATCGTTCCGCGCTCCTGCAGATTCTCAATCGAAAAAGGCGTCGTCTTCCCGGCGCGATCCGAGACCAATGCCCCTGTCGGACGGCTCTCAATGTCGCCCTGCCACTCGATATACCCGTGGAACAGCGAATTCAAAATCGCCGTGCCGCGCGTCTCCGTTAATAATTCACCGCGAATGCCGATCAAACCTCGCGATGGCACCAGGAACTCCAGACGGACGCGCCCGGATCCATGGTTGATCATCTTTTCCATCTTGCCTTTGCGCGCCCCGATGCGCTCGATCACGACGCCCACAAAGTTCTCCGGGCAGTCAATCGTCAACATCTCCAACGGCTCTTGCAGTTGTCCGTCCGTTTTGCGCGTAACGATTTCGGGACGGCCCACCATCATCTCGAACCCTTCGCGGCGCATCATTTCGATCAGAATCGCCAACTGCAATTCGCCGCGGCCCATCACCTTAAACGATTCCGGACTGCCCGCGTCTTCCACGCGAATCGAGACGTTCGTCAGCAGTTCCCGGTCTAGGCGATCGCGCAGGTTTCGCGACGTCACATACTTGCCTTCCCGGCCCGCAAACGGCGACGTATTTACGGTGAACGCCATCGCGATCGTCGGCTCGTCAATTTGAATCACGGGCAGCGGCATGGGAGTGTCGACATTGGAAACGGTCTCGCCAATCGTGATCCCTTCCACACCCGCAATCGCCAGAATCGAACCAGGGACGGCCAGGTTTTCTTCCACCCGCTTCAATCCGGAAAACGAGAACATCTTCGTGATGCGCGTCTTCTGGATCTTCCCATCGAGCTTGCACACCGATACTTCATCGCCCAGTTTCAGGGTCCCGTTGAAAACGCGGCCAATCGCCAGCCGGCCCAGGTAATCGGAGTAGTCGAGGTTGGCAACTAATAGCTGGAGCGGCGCTTCCGCATCGCCCTGCGGCTCCGGAATGTGTTTGATAATCGACTCAAACAGCGGCTCCAGATTCTCGCTCTCATCTTCCAGCTTCAGCTTTGCAATACCGAGCTTCCCATTCGTGTAAATCACCGGGAAATCCAACTGGTCTTCGGTCGCGTCTAAATCGATGAACAGGTCATAAACCTCGTTCAATACTTCCTGCACGCGCGCGTCCGGCCGGTCGATCTTGTTGATAACAACAATAGGCGCAAGCTTTGCTTCCAATGACTTCATCAATACGTAACGCGTCTGCGGCAGCGGCCCTTCACTCGCATCGACCAGCAAAACCACGCCGTCAACCAGTTTCAGCGCGCGTTCTACTTCACCGCCGAAGTCACTATGCCCCGGAGTGTCGACGATATTAATCGTGAAATCTTTGTAATGAACGCCGGTGGTCTTGGCCAGAATGGTGATACCGCGTTCACGTTCCAAATCATTGGAATCCATGACGCGTTCGGTCTGCGCCTCGTTGGCGCGATATATGCCGCTTTGACGAAACATTGAATCGACCAGCGTAGTCTTGCCGTGATCGACGTGAGCAATAATAGCTATATTGCGAATGAAAGAGGAGGGGTTGGTGGAACTCAAACTCTTTCATTGTCCCACGTTCGCGCGCACGCGCGGGTGATATCCTAAAGAATAATGGCTGAAACTGAACGTTTGCCGTCTGTTGTTATTGTCGGCAGACCGAATGTGGGTAAATCCACCTTGTTTAATGCCCTCACCGGAACGCGCCGTTCCATCGTCGGCGATGAACCTGGAATTACCCGTGACCGCATTGGCGGAATCGCCGAGCATGGCGGAAAACGATTTGAGATCATTGACACCGGCGGTATCATTACCGACGACCACGCGCTGATCCCCACGCAGATTTTGCGTCAGGCCCATTTCGCTCTCGACGTCGCCGCGCACATTATTTTCGTCATTGACGGCCGCTCGGAAATCACTTCCGCCGACCGCGAACTCGCACAGATGTTGCGCAAGCTCAACAAACCTCTCCTGCTGGCGGTCAACAAAATCGACACCGAGAAGAATGAGCATCTGGTCGATGAATTCCACCAACTGGGCATTACGCCCGTCTTTGGCGTCTCGGCGGAGCACCGCGTGGGGCTGTACGAAATGCTCGATCTCATTGTCGGTTCGTTCCCGTCAATAGAGGAACCGGAGCCGCTCGCCGAAGGGGAAGAGGCGGTCACGAAAACGCCTCCCATCAAAGTTTCGATCATTGGCCGTCCCAATGTCGGCAAGTCGACTCTGATCAACGCCATTCTGGGGGAAGAACGCGCCATCGTCTCGCCTGTCGCCGGCACTACGCGCGACGTTGTCGATGAGTACATCACGCTGAAAGGCGTCGACTATCTTTTCATGGACACGGCCGGCATCCGGCGTAAAGGCAAGACGCACCTGATGGCGGAAAAGCTGAGCGTGGTGATGGCGCGCCGCCACATTCGCATGGCCCACGTCGTGCTGTTGGTGATGGACGCGACCGAAGGCCCGCTGGGACAGGACGCGACCGTCGCGGGCTACGCGCACGAAGAGGGCCGCGCGCTGATTGTCGTCGTCAACAAGTGGGACGCGGCCCCCGACAAGAACAAAGCCAAGTTCGAAGAAGAACTGCGCGATGAACTCAAGTTCCTGGAATACGCGCAAGTCGCGTTTCTATCGGCGAAAACCGGCAGCGGCGTTGGGCAGCTCTTCGAGATGATTCGCAACGCGCACAAATGGGCTTCCCATCGCGTCGGCACTGGCGAACTGAACCGCTTCTCCACCGGTCTCACCCTTGAACCGGACACGCGGATCAAGTACATTACGCAGGCCTCCATTCGCCCGCCGACGTTCATCGTCTTCCCCGACAAGAAGAACGATTTGCACTTTTCCGCCGAACGCCAGTTGATCAATCGTTTGCGCCGCGCGTTCGGCTTTCAAGGCACGCCCATCGTCATCAAGACGAAGTTCGCGGCGAACCCCTTTGAAGGCATGCGCCGCAATGAACCCGCCAAGCGGCCGCCGCGCAATACCGAACAGAAGTCTGTGAAGCGGACGAAAGGAAGTTCGGACAAGACCAGTTCGCCTAAGCAAACTTCGGGTAAAGCTCGCGCGAGCAGGGCCGGTTCCACGAAGTTTGGAACCGGTAAGAACGCGGCGCGCAAGGCCAAGAGCGGGACCGTCCGCAATAAGCAGAAGACGAAGAAGCAATAGCGCGGAACAGCCGCCCCGACACCTTGTATTCACCGCCACCGGGAGGTATCATGCCCGCATTCCACCGGTGTAAAAGGGGATCTCATGAAATACTGCTTCGCCGTCGTTCTTGCCTGTGTTTCGGCTAATGGGCAAAGCCAATTCGCAACCCTGGCCGGGACCATTCGCGATCCCTCCGGAGCCGTCCTTCCCGGCGTCCAAATCAAGCTCACAAATTCCGACACCGGTGAGATGTGGAATGCCCAGACCGCTGGCGAAGGCGGGTACGCGCTCCTGCTTATCAAACCCGGCGCCCGCTATCAACTTGACCTTGAAAAGCCCGGTTTCAAGTCCTACCGCCGCACTGAACTCGTCATGGAAACCGGCGGGCAGCATCGCATCGATATCCCGCTGGAACTCGGCGCGCAGACCGAGCGCATCGTAGTGGAAGCCGCCGCGCCGCAACTGCAAACGGAGACTTCCGTCGTCGGCGCCGTGGTCGATAACCGGACCATCGTCAACATGCCGTTGATCAACCGGCGCGCCGCCCAGCTTGCGCGCCTCACCGGTTTCGTCGTCCAGAACGGGAACGGCTCCAACTTCACAATGGCCGGAGGCCGCGGCGATAATGCCAACTGGACCATTGATGGAGCCAACGCGCAGAACGTCCTGCTTGGCGTCCAGACGTTGAACTTCGATCCTCCCGTTGAATCGCTGCAGGAGTTCAATGTCAGCGTCAGCAACTACTCGGCCGAGCTTGGCCGCACCGGCGGCGGCGTGGTTCAAATGACCACCAAGAGCGGCACGAACGAATTCCACGGCTCGGCCTACGAGTATTTCCGGAACGACGCCCTGGACGCCCCAAGCTTTTTCGCGGCCACCATGCCAAAGCTTTCGATACAATCTGTTCGGCGCATCCATCGGCGGGCCTATCCGCCGCGACCGCACTCACTTTTTTTTCAACTACGAGTGCCGCCGCCAGATCGACGAAACTACGCTGATTCATAACGTGCCAACGCCCGCCAACACGCGAGGCGACTTTTCCGGAAGCACCCGCATCATCCGCGATCCTGGAACTGCGGCGCGAACTCCGTTTCCCGGGAACCTCATTCCGGCGGGCCGCCTCGACTCCATCGGAGTTAAGGTCGCCGCCTTTTATCCCGTGCCGAATGTTCCCGGCCAGCCATCGGGCAACGCCAACTTCCGGACCAATGGTTCCACTAAGGAACCCAGCGATGTTTACGTCGGGCGATTGGATCATGTTTTCAACGCCGCCAACCGCGCCTACGGCCGTCTGCTCACGAGCGCTGGCGGTCCGGTAGATAGCCCGGTCTGGGCGACGCCCGGCACCGATCCCTTTCACCGCACCCGGGAGAACGGTTATTACAATGCCGCGGGAACGTGGTTTCATAATTACCGTCCGGCCTTGATCAACGAATTTCGCGCCAGCTTCGACCGCCGCAAATTTATCAACCGCGTGGGATCGGCTTATACGAATCTCAATCAGACTCTCGGGCTCAAGGGAGTGAACCCGCAGTTCGGCCCGCGCGTCACGGTAGTGGGTTACGCGCAAATCGGCGAAGGCTCAAATCATGAACGTCTGCAAGTGCCTATCTGGGGCATTCACCTGGTCAATCACGTCTTGTGGGTGAAGGGTACTGTTCCGCCACGGGCCGTTCCAGATGCAGCGCCAACTGGCGGCCACCTGGGCTTTGACGACGGGATGGGTCGGCACCAAGGGTACCGCGTTGTTCATGTCGCTTGACGGCAACCCCACCGTTCCCGGGAATAATAGTAACGG
>Ga0163151_10002986_pt1 | contig 25112 bp, 20 predicted proteins | sample OliLakLV19MP5IB2_FD_145596 | JGI IMG/M metagenome (GOLD analysis project Ga0163151, IMG submission 145596) | Freshwater microbial mat bacterial communities from Lake Vanda, McMurdo Dry Valleys, Antarctica - Oligotrophic Lake LV.19.MP5.IB-2 | ecosystem: Environmental > Aquatic > Freshwater >...
AAGACCGATCAAGTTGCCATTCGAAACAATTGAAAACAAAAAGGGCGTCCGATTGGACGCCCTTTCTTTCGATAAAAACGGCGATTATTTACGCAATACCTTAGGCTTGTAGCCCGTTGGAACTGCAAATTGATCGGCGCCGGGTGAGGCTTTCGCGAAAGTTTTCAGATCCATGCCCGCCTTGCCTTTCTTTGTCGTGGTCTCGGTTTTTACTAAGTAATTGATGTCATCACCGGTCCATACCTCGCTCTTTCCACCTGGAATGTCGTACTCCCAGCCGTGGCACGGGTAACCGTTTTGGATTTTTGTCCCGAGCGACTTGGCGTTGTTCTTTTGGGCGGATTCGGCATCGTAGATTTCCGGACCGTTTTTCAAAGTTACCTTCATAACCTTCTTTTGAGCTTCAATCAGTGTGACAGCCTTTAATGCCGGATAATCCATAATAGTCACGATCTTATGCCCGGCGGCGCCGGATTCGGTTCGCAAATGACCCTTCCCGTCAGAAATCATGCGAATTTTGCTTGGGCCTGCCGGACCGAAGGTCGTGTAAGTTGCGTCAAATGATGATTTCGGACCTTCCAAGGCCGAAGCCGCGGTGCTTGAACCGACTGCGATAGCCAGCGCGGCGATAACCGACAATCTGTTGCTCATTCAATTACTCCTAAATGCTGCGCGCCAGCCGCGCTCTTTTACAACAATGCGTCAGCATAGCACGGCCACTCGCCGTGCCGCAGTTAGACGCCAATGGCTTTGCCGTGAAGTCTTCGATCGAGGTATGCCTATGACTAAAGGTTCATATGCCACCAGATACGGTGCCCATGGTCCTTTCGTATTGATGAAACGGATGATTACTGAGCAGGCATTGTCATCAGCTTATAGCTCGCAGGAACAGCAAATTGATCTGCCCCTGGTGTGGCTTTTGCGAAGGACTTCAGGTCCATGCCCATCTTGCCTTGAGCTGTTGTGGTTTCGGATTTCACCAAGTAATTGATGTCATCGCCGATCCACACTTGGCTCTTTCCACCAGGAATGACGTACTCCCAGCCATGGCACGGGTGACCGTTTACCACTTTTGAGCCGAGCGATTTTGCGTTGTTCTTTTTGGCGGATGCGGCATCATGAACTTCGGGACTGTCTTTCAAAGTCACTTTCATCGCCATCTTTTGAGCTGCCATCAGAGTTGTTGCTTGGTTCGCCGGATAGTCCATGATAGTTACGTACGTCTGTCCATTGGTGCTGGTCTCGGTCCGCATGTGACCCTTGCCGTCGGAGAGCATACGAAGTTTGCTTCCGCCAGACGGACCGGAGGTGACGTACGCCGCGTCAAAGGAGACTTTGGCGTAATCCATCCCGAAGGCGGTAGCGCTTGATCCGACTGCGATAACCAGCGCGGCGATAAGCGACAATCTGTGGCTCATTCTGTTACTCCTAAATGCTTCGCGCTGTCGCGCCTGTACACAACAATGCGTCAGCATAGCACGGTCTTTCGCTATATGTGTTAGGTAGGCGCCAAGCTCCCTTGCCTTTAATTCCGAAATCGTTTCCTTTGTATCGCTATTGTTTGAATGCCACTAAATACGGTGCACTGATCCGTCCCGTCGGATTTGATCAACGATGGGTGATTATTGACCAGGCATTTTCACTAGCTTATAGTCGGCTGGAACTTCGAATTGAGCTGCGCTGGGTGTAGTGCTCTTATACGTCGTTAGCTCCATGCCGCCCATACTGCCGGTAGAATTGGTGGTCTCGGACTTGACCAAGCATTTGATGTCATCGCCAATCCATGCTTGGTTCGTTACGCCGGAAGCGCTGTATTCCCAGCCATGGCAAGGGTGACCGCTGATTACTTTTGAGCCGAGCGATTTAGCGTTGTACTTTTGGGCGGACTGTGCATCAACCACGTGCGGAGTATCTTTTATTGGCACTTTCATGGCCGTTTTCTGGGCTTCATTGAACGTGGTATGGATTTGCGCAGGCCAATCCATGATACCGAGGAAGTGCCTCTTCCCTTTGACGTTCATTTCGCTCCACTCATGACCCTTTCCGTCAGAAATTACGTGCATGGTTATTCCGATTGAAGGACCAAACCTCGAGTAAGTCGCATCATATGGCGGACCATTTTCGGCGAACGCAGTGGCATTCGAGCCTACTGTAATAACTATCGCGGCAATTAGAGACAATCTGTGGCTCATTCCATTACTCCTAAATACAGTTGCGCGACACTTAGGATACGCAGTGTAGGGGCGGCTCGTGAGCCGCCCGCAGTTCAACTATGGACGATTGGTGAGCTGCAGGAAGCGGGCATCGTTCCAGAGGTTTTTGAAACCAATATCCTGCTTGGCGTGCTCTGGCAATCCCTTTGGATTCAGTTGCATTGCCTGTTGCAGATCCTGCAGAGCGGCATCGCTCCTGCCTAGCTGAGCATTGCAACAACCCCTGTTGTACCAACAGTCTGCATATTTTGGATTAATGGAAAGCGCTTTATCGAAGTTTTGCAGTGCCTCGTCGTTACGGTTCAGCAAACCGAATGATATTCCGCGTAAATGCCATGCTTCTGGAAAGTTCGGATTGATTGTCAAAGCCTCGTTCAGTGCGGTGACAGCTTGATCTGGCTTGTTGCGTCCAATCAGCTCTTTTGCTTCTTTGAACCACTCAAGTTCAGTTTTCTTTTTGTCACGCTTATGCATGAGAAACAGAAATGCCAGCAAGGCGACCACTAACCAGCCAGAATTCTGTTTGAACAACTTGTAGCCAACACTTGAGAGTTGATCAGGAACACCGAGCATACCAGCTAGTAAATCCGTCGCTGACCAGAGTGCACCATTGACTGGTGGAACAGTCCACATCAGCAACAGAATTATCCAGATTGAGTAGCTGCTGAAAGCATTGGCTGCTTGTCTGACAGACTTAGGCAACCATGGTTCAACCACTCCATATCCGTCGAAAGGTGGAATCGGTAGCGAATTCAATATGAATGAAAACACAAGCAATTGGATCAAAAATGCCATACCTGCCCAGGCCATTGGTGGCACTGCGGCTGGGAAAGTGTGCAGGAGAAATGGTAACGCGACAACCACGGCAGTCATTGCGCTGGCTATTGGTCCGGCTGCCGACACGGCGCTGGCCCACAAACGCGACCTTAAGCGGGAGTGATCGATATAGACGGCTGCTCCCGGTAGAGCGATGCCACCAAGAATGAGAATCAGCACGGGGAAGAACAGGGTCATGCCGGGGTCTGTGTACTTAAGAATGTTAAATGTAAGGTAGCCCTTGTCTTTAACGCTCGTGTCGCCACCACAGTAGGCAACAATGGCGTGACCAAATTCATGAAAACAGACTGCAAATATCCAGCCAACACAGACTATTACTGCAACTTCCAATTGATTATCACCAGATTGACTGTCTTATATTGTACCGCGTTCTTGGATGTGATTGCTGGCAGCGGCTGGTTAGCAATTGAGCGGTTGGAAGATGGTGCCGTATGTGGTGGCGCAATTAAGGAACGATTCCTGTCGGGGATGAATTTCTGTAGCCTATAGACGTATAGATTGACAATCGGGACATATGACGTCGGCCAGTTCCGCAGGGAACCGGAAGAAAGGCAATGCGTCAGCTTCGGCTGAAAGAACAATCAGGAATTTAACCATGAGTTCTCAGCGCGAACCCGAGACAGTCTCCTACGATGCCCTTTTGCAAACCATGTTTCAGCGTTCAATTGCTGAGCTGCCTGATGATGACCTGGTTTATTTCCTTGACCTAGTACAGCGATTGCGCGATCTAAAGAATCGCACGGAAGCCGAGGCCTGGTGGTCCAGATTCTACAAATAATCGCCGTGGCTTGATTCTGCACTCCTTCCGCCGATACACTAGGAAGGGAGGTGCCGATGGCATATTTTAGTGCGGCAGAATTGAAACTAATGGCGGACGCTGGTGTTATTGCACCGGCAATCACTCCAGAGATGCTCTCCTACTGTCGCTTACGTTATGCATTGATAGGCGCTGGATTGCTCTATTCTGTACTTACGCTCTTTGCCTTGCTGCACTCTGGGCTGGCAAGGAAGCTGAGTGATTTTTGCGCGCGATTAACGAGAAACAAATGGCTGCTGGTCCCGCTATACTACATATGCCTCGCGGTTCTGATAATGCTTATCCGCTACCCGTTTTCGTACCTGGCCGGGTATCAAGTAGAACATTCATACGGACTTTCGCACCAAAGCTTGGGTGAATGGCTATTTGACCTCATCAAGGCTAGAGCAGTGGATGCCGGACTTACAGCGTTAGGCTTCACGATCGCCTTTGGTCTCATTGATAAGTTCCCAAAACGTTGGCCTGTAATTCTGTGGTCTGTCTTGGTACCACTAATTGCCGCAGGTATATTCCTTGCGCCACTACTGATTGATCCGTTGTTTAACAAATTCACCCCGATGCCAGCAGGTCCGCAGCGTGATGGTATCGAAAGGGTTGCTGCTTTATCAGGAATTCCGAATGCAGCAATTTTCATTGTCGATAAGAGCCGCCAGACAACGAAGCTGAATGCCTATGTGACTGGCTTAGGTTCATCTACACGTATTGTGATCTGGGACAACACCCTGCAGAAATTGCCGCAGGACCAGATCGAAGCTATAGTCGCCCACGAAGCTGGACACTATGTTTTGGGCCATATTGTTCTTGGCTTCGCGCTAACTTCCGCCGGGCTAGTGGCTTTGCTACTATCGGCACAAAAACTTGGGCCGCTTTTTCTCAGTCGGCTTCCGGTGAGTTGGGGAATTCGAGGATGGACAGATCCGCAGGCTATCCCGGTGATTCTTCTCTTTATCACTGTTGGATCCTTCATTTTTGCGCCTGTCGAGAATGCAATTTCCCGGGAGATGGAGAGGCAGGCTGACGCATTTGGTCTCAAGGTTACGAAAAACCCCGTGGCTATGGCTCGTGTGTTTGTATCGCTTTCTCAGCAGAATCTTAGTGAACCGGCACCACCAGCCATCATTCAATTTTGGTTCTTCGGCCATCCCTCGTTACGTGAGCGCATTTTGTCTGCACTCCGTCCGCATTGAGTTTGAAACGCCATTGAAACTGGAACATAACCCGTTGGGGTAGTAGTTGTGAGTCAAGACGCGCTGGCAATCGGATCACTGTTCGACGGCCGATATGAAATTCGCGCTATAGCTGGACAGGGTGGAATGGCGACCGTTTATAGGGCCTTTCATCAAGGTCTTGGGCGCGAAGTTGCGCTCAAAATTCTCCGCTTCCATACGGAGATCGAGTCCGAACAAATCAAGCGTTTTCAGCTTGAAGCTCACCTCGTATCGACTCTGGCACATCCGAATATCACAGCAGTTATGTCTTTTGGCACTTACGAAGGTGTTCATTATGTCGCCTTCGAGTACCTGGAAGGATTGTCACTATCTGATTTTGTCGAGCTCAATGGACCCCTATCGTTTGATCAGTTTATCAGCGTGATTACGCAGGTTTGCCACGGGATGGAATGCGCACACGACAAAGGCATTGTTCATAGAGACCTCAAACCCTCAAACATCTTTTTGTTGGGTGAAAAGGGTGGCACTAGAAGAGCCAAGATCTTGGATTTTGGGATCGCGAAGGCTCTGCCGGAAGCGAGTCTTGCTGATCAAAATCTCACGGGCACGGGCAAAATTCTCGGCACTCCGATGTATATGAGTCCGGAACAATGTAATAGCAAGCCAGTTGATTTGCGCTCGGACGTCTATGCTCTTGGTTGCGTGATGTTTTACTGTATGTCCGGAAAACCGCCATTCGATGGGGATTCTGCCTACGAGATTCTTTACTTGCACGATAACAATACGGCACCACAAGTGGTGCTACCCACTGGCTATCCCGCTGACATGGTGGCAGTGGTGTCACGATGTCTTGAGAAGAAACCGGAACAGCGCTATCAGACCATGAAAGAGCTGAGAGAAGATCTTGAGGCGCTGCAAGCTGGCAAAACGCTCCGATTAGCAAAAAAACGGAAATTGCCTATCGCTGTTCCTCGGCTAGCACTGCTCATTGGTATGCTCTTGTTAGCACTTTGCGGCTGGTTGATCTTTCGTGGGGCACCCGCGGATTTAGATATTGTGCATCATTGGACGGAACAGCAACTGAGGTCTGGTTGGGAATCTGGTTCGTTTGAGGATTTGTATAAGCAGATCCGGGTCTCTCATGGAGCCGGTGAAACAGAGTGGCCAGCCCATCTCGTGCAGCAAGCTAAACCGTGGTTGTCCAGATTTCCCTGTATTCCAGGAGCTAACGTCTATCAGGAAGTGATGAATAAAGCAACCGATGCTGATGTTCGCTCCGGTTATGAGTTAAGCATTTGGCGTATTTTGAGATCCATGCCGGAAAATGAGTATAGTGAAAGAGGCCACGACAGTCCTCTTGCCGCTCTGGTTCGCCTGCATGATTCTTCGTCCCGAGAGAACTCAAAAAGCAGCCGCGATCGTAAACGAAGGGCTTGCAAGGAATTGGTTGCTAGGGGCAATTATTTTCTTGATCGCGATCAAATTTCAGCAGCGGAGAGTATTTTTGATAAGGCAATAGCCATTTCCGAGCCGGTTAACCGCCTCGGCGATGAACTTTGGGAGGCATGGTTCTGGACCACTGGTAGTTTGTGGTGCCACGGTCAGACCAAAGAATCATTGAAGGTGCTTGATCATTTGCTGAAGGCCGAGACGGTGGCTCAAAGTTCAGGGACCCATGTTCTTCATGCGATGCTGCTGCGATCGCAGATCCTTGCATCAGATGGAAATTATTCCGACAGCATGTTGACACTGCTCAAGGCGGAAAGTGCTATAAATCTAGTGTCACCTCCTTCTGTACAAGATCTAGCTGAGCTGCACTTTGATCTTGCCGGCGCTTACGCTCATGCCAACAATAAAGCTCGAGCGCTTAAGGAACTGAAAAGCTGTATCGCGGCATATAGCGCATCACCTAATCCAGCCCTGCGTTTGCAATACGTTAACTTAGTTGGAACGGCGCTCAATGTATTAGGTGACCACTCTGCAGCAAATGCACTATTTTCAGAAGGCGAATCACTGTACGGTCAAATCCCACGCAACTTGCAATCATGTCCATTTGATCTTGCTCGTGCCAATGCGTTGTTTCGTACAAAACCCAAAGAACGAGCATATGAAGCTGCTGGAACATGCCTTAGAAAGGTAGCTGGAGGATTGCGTTCTTGCTTTCAGCGTTGGTTATTATTCGTCCCTATGGAAATGAGAGTTGTCCGTAGAATCGACCAACACAAAGCGAAGGAGAATTCCGATGATAATGCGAATGCGATCGAACAGCGGTTGCAGATCACATTCGATAGGGCTTCGTGGCACGGAAGTACAGGCCATATGAGGCTCGCAGCTGAAGATCTCAACGAGGCCGCTAGCATCCTAACGGAAGTGGGAGATAAAAATGGTGTCGCTGAAGTAAAAGCGCTGTCCGCGAAATTGGCGGCCGAAATCGGCTGGATGCACTTTGCTGCACAAGCTTATTCCGACCTACTGGAGCTGAATGTTAACCCGTTTTATAACATGCGAGCCAATCTCGGACTTGCGAAGATTGATCGCCGGCGCCTTGATGACTCGAGCGAGGAAAGGCATCTTGATGCAGCGGCAGATGAGCTTGTAAAGATGCCTGTTTTGCGTGATAACGTTCAACCGGAATTTATTGCTGAACGATGCAGTCTATATGCTCGGTTAAACAAATGGGACAAAGTATTGGAAGTTGCCGATGCCGAGCGTGCACTAAGCCGTCATACCAAAGCATCGCTGGGAATAGAGTGGTTGCGACAATGGGGTGAGCCATATTCGATGGCCCTGAGGAAACACGGACGGGATAGCGAAGCAAACGCCATTTTGGACCGCATTGATCATTACGAGAAGAACACCAAAGCGGCTGGTCTACTTCCAGAGCTACCTCCCGACGTCCGATAACAGAACGAAAATCTGAATTCCCGGGGTATATTAGGCATCTGAGAGTGGAGTCGTAATGGCGAAGATTCTAGTTGTGGAAGATGATGTTGACTTGGCCGCCATGGTCGTCGACTGGTTGAAATTCGAGCACTACAGCGTAGAGCTTGTCTATTCCGGCACGGAAGGTTTGGACCGGTTGCAGTCATCCGAATACGACGCGATAATTCTCGATTGGGAGTTGCCTGGGTTAACTGGCATAGAAATTTGCCAACAGTTCCGTGCAGAAGGTGGCATTACCCCAGTAGTCATGTTGACCGGCAAGGACCTGGTATCCGACAAATTAACTGGTCTGGACGCCGGTGCGGACGACTATCTAACAAAACCATTCAATATGAAAGAGCTGTCCGCCCGATTAAGAGCGGTTCTTAGAAGACCCGCAGGATTGCTCGATAACGTTTTGAAAGTCGGGCAGTTGGAGCTCGAACCAACAAAATACCTTGTTCGCAAGGCCGGCGTTGAATTGCAGCTCCTGCCTAAGGAATTTTCCTTGCTGGAGTTCTTTATGCGGCATCCTAACCAGGTTTTCAGCGCCGATGCTCTGATCCAGCGAGTCTGGATGTCCGATTCGGAAGCTACCGGCGATGCGATTCGAACCTGTCTCAAGCGCTTACGCAAGAAGCTGGACGATAACGACGACGCCAATCCGATTATTCAGACCGTCCACGGTGTTGGCTATCGATTGCGTGCCTGAACTGCGTCAGCCGGGTATATGGTCTGTAGCGTTCAAGCGAAGGACCAATGCGGCTCAACTTATCTCTTACACAGAAAGGACTCCTCCTCGTTTCGGTGCCCTTGGTATGCGAAATAGGCTTCGTCGCCTATCTATGGGGCCTTGTAGAGAAAGCTGACGTTGAAATTAAACGTCAAGAACATGCCCGCGAATTACTCACGCACATGAACTCCCTTACCCGCAAACTCGTAGAAGCGGGTACGACTGCCGGCAGCTACAGCTGTCCGATTTTTCTCGGTCACTATGCTGATGTGCTCGCCACGACAACGACCGAATTCAGGGCGCTGGAGGATCTCACAAGAGACAATCCGAGCGAATTTCGCACTGTCAAACAAGTGGAACTTCTGGCCGATGAAGGCGTTTCATTAGTTCGACAAGGACGGAGCCTGTTGAAGCAGGGTCAGGAAGGACCTGCCAATGAGCTGCTTGTTACCTCACTTAAGCCATTGATCCAACGACTTTCAGCGGAAACTGAGTTGTTGACCAATGAGGCACAGCACGATTCTGACCGCGGACCTGAAGCTCGAGCGCGCATGCAGAACCAAGTTCGCTATACGCTTATCGGTGGCATCGGATTCAATATACTGGTGGCATTTTCTCTGGCAATTTTCTTCATGAAAAACATCAGCCGCAACGTTGCACTGGTGATGGATAACACGTTTCGATTGGCGCGCAGGCAACCTTTCAATCCACCTCTTACCGGCACCGATGAGATTGCACATTTGGACGGCGTGCTGCGGGAAATGGCTAAGGCTCTTGAGATAGCCAATCACAAAGAGCGAACAATCTTTGAAAATGCGCGCGACATGATTTGTACGATTGCCGGCGGAGGTGTGCTGGCCAATGTAAGCCCGGCTTCTGCCGACATTCTTGGATATGCTCCTGAGGAACTTGAAGGTCGTTGGATAGTTGAGCTCGTTTCGGAACAGGATGTAAGTCGCACGATTGAACTATTGAAGAAACTTTTAAAAGGGGATGATAATCAATCCTTCGAACTGCGAATGAAGCATAAAGATGGAAAAATTGTCGACTTGTTGTGGTCAGCACAATGGTCTCAGGAAGAGAACTGTCTATTCTGCGTGGCTCACGAAATTACCGAAAGGAAAGTCGCTGAAGAGTTGTTGCGCACCAGTGAAGCGCGCACAAGGTCGATTTTGGAAACAGCACCGGTCGGGATTATCGCTCTCGATACAAACGGTGTATTTCAGTTGGGTAATCCGGCAGTTGCCACCATGTTCGGGCTGGATTTGGCTGATATTGGTTCTCTAACACTGCACGACGTAATGCAGGTGGCGAAGGAAAAGCCGGCTGAACAATTTTTAGACGATTGCTTGAATAAGACTTTAGTTCTGGAAGGACGCCGCAAGAGTGGTCATCTATTTCCAGCCGAGATCACTGTCAAACAGCTTGAGTCCATTAGTGGACGCCAGTACCTGATGGTTGTACTGGACATTACTGAGCGGCAGGAAATTGAGCGGTTGAAGCAAGACTTCGTCGCCATGGTAAGTCACGAACTGCGGACACCACTGACCTCAGTGCAAGGCTTCTTAGATTTGCTTTCAGTGGACGGATATGGCACCATCACCGATAGAGCCAAGAGCAAGTGCGATGTAGCTAGTCGTAACGTGTCGCGGCTCATTGATTTGATCAACGATATTCTTGACGCTGAGAAAATGGAGTCCGGCAAGTTCGAATTCCGATTTTCGGAAATCTCCATGCAGCGTGTGATCTCTAAGTCTCTGGATGCAGTTAGAGATTTTGCCGACAAGAGCGGAGTCGCAATTGAGATCAATCCAGGTGATGGCTCAACAATCGCTGACCAAGAACGCATTGTGCAGGTAATCATCAATCTACTGTCAAACGCTATTAAATTCTCGCCCAAAGGATCAACAGTCGTTTTAACTGTTGAGGAAACACCTCGATATATCGAAGTGTCAGTTACCGATTGCGGTGTAGGCATTCCGCCAGAATTTCAACACACTGTGTTCGAGCGATTCTCCCAGATAACGGGCGGATCGAAAAAACACAAGGGTAGTGGGCTGGGGCTAATGATCAGTCGCAAGATAATCGAACAGCACAACGGGCAAATCGGTGTTGAAAGCACCGAAGGGAAAGGAAGTCGCTTCTGGTTCAGGCTTCCAACCATCATGAACCCAGTCGCTGTGCAATAGCTGCTCGTCGAACTTCTCAGTCAAGTCCGTGTTTCTTTCTCCACCTCACGCATTAGCTCGCACAGCCTTTCTGCAAGATTGACGATGTACTGAATGTCTTCTGATGAGCGCCCAGCAACAGCCCGACAACACACTGCTTGAAGGAGCAATTCGTAGGAAACAAAGTTTGGAAAATGAGATTCCATTTGACTACGCCTCGGCTTCAGATGGAGTTATGACGCGCACTGTCAAATCCGGTTCCGCACAGCGGATGGACTGGCTTACTCAGTGGTAGGGAAGGGAAAGGCTCTTCTCTACACCGAATAACAGAGTTCTTAAGACATCATGTGATTTGCCAGGCCGAACAGTCCTGCTTAGTGGCTTTGCGCAGCCGATGCGGTAAAATTCTGAATTGATTGAAGTACTCAGCCGGGAGAGTCGTATGCTATTTAAGCGTGAAGCAAAGACGGTCCGTTTTCTCAATGCCGATATACCAGAACCGCGAATGCTGCTAGATTTTCTGGGCTTCGAGAAGCATGTAATGCAGATTCGTGATAAGCGCGGCGCGCAGATTTGGCCTGGTTGGTACGACCACGCAGCCTATTACATAGTTGATCTGCCGCCAGAAAAAGTCTTCGGACCTGGTGAAGAAGTTTCGATTCCACCTTGTGTGAAGGCCGGCGACTACGAGTTCGAAATTGCCTGCATAATCGGGGATGACGCGCTCATTGACAATGAGAAGGATGCGCTTGAGTTCTTCAAGCGCAAATGCTCTCTGACCATTCTAAATGACTGGTCAGCACGTGATATTCAGATGAAAGACATTCAGGGCTTAGGGCCGAACAACAGCAAGTCGATTGTTGGTAAGAGCTTTGGGCCAACAATCGTTCCTGCATCGCAGTTCAAAATGGATGAGAATGGCGTCCTGGACGTGGAAATGGTGTTGACAGTAAACGGTGAAGAGCGCAATCGCACTAATTACAACACCATTTATCATGAAAATCCAACCACGAAGATGCAAGCGGCATGGTCATTCCCACGCATCATGGCTTGGTTGGGTCAGCAGAACATTATGCTCCATGCTGGCTATATTCTTGGGTCCGGTACCGTAGGAAGTGGCTGTATAGCGGAGTTCACTGCCAAACTCGACCAGACATCGGGCGCGGAAATCACACCTGCTCGCTATCCTTGGTTGAAAGACGGCGACGTTGTTCGCATGGAAGTACAAGGAATCGGCGTACTTGAAAACAAGGTGAAGGTTAACGCGCTCGCTCAAGTTCGGTAATCATCAGCCACGAATATCGTTTACAGATCTATGACGCTTTCTTCAAGCAATAGAAAAATTGCCCTCGGAGGGAGTCGAACCCTCAATCCCTTACGGGCACCGCATTTTAAGTGCGGCTCGTATACCAGTTCCGACACAAGGGCGCAGTGATCTATTTTACACTTAGCCCCTACCTTCTCGGCAAGGTCTAAGCAGTTATCGTATTCTTTCGAACGTGCCAGCGTCTAACTTGTTGAGATCTATTTCGGCGTCGAAATCCGGTTCATACGTTTTGCTCTGTTGTCTCCAAGCCCATACGCCAGCTAAACCCCAGACAATGGCCGTGATTGTTGTTATCAAGCGCTTGCCGTGGTTTGGATCGTGGACAAAATTTCCTGAGAAACTCTGCATCAACATGGTCATTGGATCGGTCGCACCAGGTAGGCTGTGACGAATCCATGTCAGAATTTGGACTGCTAGAAAGCTGATTGTGAGCCAAGCTGCAAGAGATGTCCAATTTGGCGCGAAGCGAATTCTTGCTAGCTTACGACCGACTTCCTCGTGCGAAATTATAGCTACAGGGACGAAGAGATAAACGGAAATAAGCGTCGAAACTATCAGGCTGATTACGCTGGAAGCCTGCTCCTTGTCCCAAGATTGCATTAAGTAGGCAAGTGCCATCAACAACCATGTGGACGCAGTTACTTTCTGTACGGCCCCAAAGAAATCTGACTTGCGTCGTTTGAACAAATATACGGCTGCGGCGATAACAGCAGTAGTCCAGGTCAGGCTCCACAGCAGAACATCAACAGCAATTTTTGCACGATCATTCTGATATCTAGCAAGGAGCACGGCTGCTTCCGCATCCCATCCGAAGAGATCGAAGTATGCCGTACGGAACGTTCGATAAGCGTATGTATCGTGGAAGGTGGCGATTCTCCAGCGTAAGACATGTCCAATCTGTTCCTGTGCCACTGCTTGTACTCCGGCGAACATGTTGTAACCAACGGCACCAAATACGGTGTCGCGATTATGCTCGGGAAGCTCTAAAACAGCCGGGTGTAAGAAGTCCGGTCTCTCGGCGAATTCTTCCCTTGCCCAGCGACGAATGGATTCGAGCGCGGTGAAATTCTTTTGAATGTATGGCGTCTGAACCAGGATCATCGCAAGCTCGTATGACTTGACTATGCGGTCGATGAGCTTGGTATCACCGGGGTATTGAGCTGTGTAATTCGGCAGTTGCTGTTGGGGTGTGACGAACTCCAATTGCGCCGGTCGTGGTTTGACGAAGTACGTCAGTAACCAACATCCGACCATGGCTGCTACAGCAAGAGAGATTACCTTGTCACGCGTCAGTTTCATTGCTGCCTACCGAAAGAACCTTGTCTGGCCTACGATAGCGCAATTGCTAAGATGCAAACAGCTGCCTGCTTTAATGAAAATTCTTTGCAAATTTTGCTGGATTACGCTGCCCACGGGGGATTTCCACCATTGTGCACCTGGTACGCCTACCCCTATTCTTAGACTGACCTCACATAGCGAAGTATCATGCCAAATCCAGAAGACTTTAAAGGCGCCAAGCCAGCTGCAGCTAAAACTGATGACGTTGCGAACAGTCGGTTGTACGACGGTGCATACATCAAACGCTCTGGAGATAACGATTCGACGCCCTTTGTCCAAATACATCCCAAAAAACCGGCGGATCAGCCGGCTCCCAAGGTTGCGGATCAGCCTGCGAAGACTCCAGCGCAACCGGCGCAGAATGGGGGTGCTGCTGATTGGAGGCTGACCCCGAACGATGTGCGCATGCCATCGGCCGCATGGCATGATCCATCCAAGACGCAGTGGAACGGTAAGAAACAAGACGTTTCACGAACCGAGAGCGGGACCTATTTTCAGAAACGTCCGGGATTTGTTGGTACACCGGAGAATCCGGCGACTACCCTTCATAACCGCCCGGGCGTTATCGGACCGCCTGCAGATCCACTTAAGTCACTTCCTGTCGTTCGTGAGCTCCCTCCATATCGTCCGGAAATCCCTGTTCAGCCCATTGTTACGGTTCCTGCTGAAACGAAGCAGCTCACAATGCCAACCGACGCGGCCGGACGTCAGGTCGGACCGGTAATCATCACCGGAGCTGGTGATTTAAAGCCTGCAGCGCCAGTCAAATCACCTGGCTTTATGATCGACCAAAATATCGAGAAGAACATAAAAGAAGAGCGCGCTGAGAATCAGTCGGGAATCTCGGCCATGTATGCGGCCGGATTTGTCGGTGGATGCTTGATTGGCGTGAAACGTGGCGGAATACGAGGTGCGGCTGTCGGAGCTGTAATCGGTGTCGCTGCCACATTTGGGGCGAAGCGTCTCTTCGAATAGTTGTCTAGTCGTGTTCTCGAATGGCTAAATGATTCAGCTGATGGACCATTGAACTGGTGCACGGGTGAACTGGTAAACGAGTGAACCGGTAGACGAGTGGACTGTCGGACGAGTGAACCGGTAGACGGGTGAACTGTCGGACGGGTGAACTGTCGGACGAGTGAACCGGTAGACGGGTGAACTGTCGGACGGGTGAACTGTCGGACGAGTGAACTGTCGGACGAGTGAACTGTCGGACGAGTGGACTGGTAGACGGGTGAACTGGTAGACGGGTGAACTGTCGGACGATTCGACAATACGACTGTGCTAGCTATTCAGTATCGTTCTGACATGATAAGTTCTGAAATGGCGCGGCAGTCTGTGCCACAGGAGCGATCGTCATAACTATGGCTGTCGTACACGAGCCGGCAGTCAACTGTCGCGTCATCCATGATAACAAGGGTGTGTTCCTAAGGCGCCTGAGAGTCAAATGCGCACCTGTTGAGGTATTCTTTAAAATAAGCATTCTTTAGGCGGTCAGTTTTGGCGAACCACTTTCTCATTCTTGGAATCGACGAGGATGCGTCGGAAAGGCAGATTGAGGACGCTTTCCGTTATCTCAGCAAGAATTTGAATCCGTCGAATTTTGCCGCGGGTAGCTATGCCGAGACACAAGCACAGTGGTGTTTGTCTCGTATTATTCCGGCCTATCAAACTTTGCATGATCCACATTCCAGAGAAACAAGTCGCCAGGAAGCTCTTGCGGAGAGGGCCACGCCTTTCAATCCCGAAGATCTAAAACCCTTTCTCGGTCACATCTGTGTAGCCGCCGGCATCATCACGCTCAAGGATCTTACTGATGCGGTTGCCAAACAGGCCGATATCGACCTACCTCTTGGACAGATACTGCAAGAGCAACAGCTGTTATCGCAAACCGAGCTCGACGGTCTGCTGATGGGACAGCGGCTTTTCGGCGCCCCTAATCGCCCGTTGGATGATGTGGCTAAAAGACTTGTTGCTCTATCGGCTGTGACTAAGGACATGATCAAAATAGTCATGATCGATCAGCGCACCGCTTACCTAAGTTCCATTTCCGATCTGTTGCTCAAAAGAGGTTGGTTGAATGAACGCATCCTCCAAGTGATCACAGACCAAGCGCAAATGGTGTCGACTATCTGATTACTCGTCAGGACGTCATAAAAACGCTCAGAACGACGATTCCCAAAAGCCGCTACTGGTGAGCGTTACAGGGATCGGCTTTTGGGGATGAAACATAATATACATTATCAGACCGTCAAAACGTCGACGACGAAGGTCTTTTCCAACAGGACTGGGCTCGGGCGTTCGGCGTATATAGATAATCGGTTCTGATGATTGTTCTTTGAACTCCATAACGTCATGCAACGACGGTCCCATCACCGAAGCGTAGAACACACAGGCTGTTTTGCTTCAGAAAGTGAATCGGTACGGCAGGCATGTTTAACCATTCGTCTTGCAATGCCTCGACGTCTGAATTCTTTGAGTGTGTATACGCTGTAGATCATGTTGATACCGCAAGCTTTGAAGTGACTCGCGCAATATGCCGGGCTCCGATCGAGTATCCAACAAACCATCGTTGCCCTTCCTGGCTGACACAGTTTTGCAAACCGTAGTTGGCTAGATCACTTGCACACGTATGTGGCTTCGGGGTAAATCGGCAAAATTTTTCCTGTTGTGAACTATCCACAGGTCGACAATACGACGGGTCGGCAATGCTAACGCTAAGCAACCAGGGTCAAATTCTTCGGCGAGCCCTTAAACAGATTAGGACCGCTCCGCTGAGTGAGGGATAGAAAGAGAATGCAGTCTTACCCAAAACTCTTGTTCGGAGTACTGCAGATCTTTTCGAAGGCGGAGGCGAGGGTTAGTGGGGAACCAGATTATTTCAAAACTTTCCTGTTGTGAACATTGGACATGCCGACAGTACGACAAGAACAATGGTCGACGATAATACTTGTCGACAGGGTGACGAGACGAACTGTGGAACAGTCGAATTATCTTAAGGTTCACTGTCCGAACTTTGCTCATTGAAAGATTGAATATCTAGTGGTCAATACCGGCACTGAATCGGTGGCAACGCTTGCGCAAGTTGTGGGGTTGGTCGCGGCACCATATGCAGTATCACTGCATATGGGCGCGTGACATCGTCGGAGCACTGGCTCGCATGTGCTCTCGGACCACGTGCGCTAGCTATCTGTATTACAAGTGTCCGAGTGGCGTGTTTTTGCGCGTCCCACACCATAGACTAGCCACTGGTCACATTTCTCTTGAAGCTCCTGGCGCTTCACCGGTTTCGCTAGGTAGTCGTCCATGCCACTGGCGAGGCACTTATCAGTTTCGGGCCTCAAAATTGCTGCAGTTACCGCGATGATAGGTGTGCGTTTCTTCAATGGTTTTTCGTATTCACGAATTTTCGCTGTCGTCGTGTAGCCATCCATCTTAGGCATCATGCAATCCATCAAGATCAGATCAAATGTCCTGTTGGTTGCCGCTTCGAGGGCTGCTTGACCATCAGACACTACCGTTGGCGAGAACCCAAGGGTTTGCAGTTGTAGCAGCAACATTCTCTGCAGAACTGGATTGTCTTCGACCACTAAAATGCGTTCGCTTCGCACGGGAGCGCTGGGCTGCACTTCGCACACCTTTGGTGTTAAGGCCGGTGGAAACATTATCTCGCACCAAAAAGTTGAGCCTTTCCCTTGCTCGCTGGAGACACCAATTTGACCGTTCATTTTCTCAATTATCCGCCGGCACAAGGCCAGCCCAAGTCCGGTTCCTTCATACCTTCGGTTCAAACCATCATCAACTTGCACGAATGGACTGAAAAGTTTTCTCTGCTCCGCGGAACTTATTCCAATGCCTGTGTCTGAGACTTCGAATCGAACCACTACACTTTCATGGGTCGAGTGCTGCACCCTGGTCTTGAAGTGAATGTCGCCCCGGTCCGTGAACTTGATGGCGTTCTTAATTAGCTTCGTAATAACCTGGCGCACGCGTCCACAGTCGCCGAGGACGAAGTGCGGAATGCTTTGATCTGAGTCTACATAAAGTGCCAGTCCCTTGCCAGCAGCTTCGGCAGCGATGGCTCTGACCGTATCGGTAATTACAAATGACAAGTTGAACGGGCTCTGGTCAAGTACGCACTTTTCGCTTTCAATTCGGCAAATCTCAAGTAAATCATTGACTAGTTGCAGCAGTGATTTCGCTGAGTCTTGAACCGCTTGGCACAGGTCTTGCTCGTGGGAAGACAGGTCGCCCTCATGGAGCAAATCGTTGAATCCGAGGATTGCATTTAGCGGTGTGCGCAGTTCGTGGCTCATGTTAGCCTTGAAAGCAGACTTAGTTTTGGAAGCGGCGAGAGCTTCATCACGAGCATCAGAGAGTTCGCGGATCTTGGTCTCTAAATCGTGATCCAAACGGGACAAGGAGTCCTTAGCTACGAGTTGTTCAGTGAGATCCTCTACGGCCAGGAGGAATCCTGTGGGACAGCCTTTGGGATCTTTTAGTCCAGAACAGCGCATCCGCGCAAGAATACGACCGCCTGTCTTTCTGCAAAATTGGGTCTCGATGCAGAAATGGTTGATTTTCCCTTCAGCAATCCGCTTCAGCAAGACGCCTGTCTTTTCCTTACTGCTGCCATACATGAGGTTCTGCAGAGGACGGTGAAGCAGTTCATCATCGCTGTAATCCAAGAGCGACGCAAAAGAACGACTTACAAGTTTGAGAGAACAGTTCGCATCAGCCGCCGCCAGAGGCACAACTGCATCGGTAAGAATGTGCTGAGCTCTATGCTCGGCCTGCATAGCACGCTCATGTGCGGTGCACATTTCGCCGTGGGTACTTAGAAGATTGGACATCGTTTGCATACAGTAAATATCAGCGGGGTGAAATTTATCCAACTGCTTTGACAAGACCACCAACGCTCCACGTGCTGTGCTGCCAGGCTGACAGCACAGAGGAACGGCTATGCCGCTCTCAATTTCATACTGGCTGAAGTATTCAGGAGGAGCGAAGCGCGTTTCGCCGGACATCTTGTGAATGAACACAGGCTTGTTTACGGCGACCGTATAAAGCGCTAGCGATGGTCTTGCGTCCATGTTGGACGCTGTTTGATTTGGTTCCCAGCCCCAGGAGGCAACAGCTTTGCTCTCGTCCTGACTGGTAACTTCGTAATAGACCGCGTACTCCGCATTGAACATGCTGCATGCCGTTTCACAAATGCGCGCCATGAGAACACTGGTGGAAGATTCACCGAGAGCTAGAACGCCAAGCTCGGCTAGTTTCACCTGCTGCTGCGTAAGTCGTTCCAGACGCATTGTGCGTACAGCAATTTCAGCTTCAATTGTCTGTGTTGTTGCAACCAAATGCTCTTCCTCATAGTCAATCAAGATGCCTAGCCAGTTGGTTACGCATCCCTGTTCATCATGAATTGGTGTGCCGCGCGAGAGGAACCATCGGTATCTTCCGGTACTACCTCTTATTCGCAGGTCACTTTGAATTTCACTGCCCGCTTGAATGGCCAACTGCCAGTGACTTATGCAAGAGGGCAAGTCATCCGGATGTACCAAGTCCCGCCAACCGCCGTTAGTAAGGCGATCTGGAATCAAGCCCGTGTAGTCATAGAACCGCTCGTTGCAATAGATCAACTCTCCTTGTTCATTCGTAACCCACACTATTTGCGGCAATAGGCCTGCCACCTGGCAGATTGCCGAACTTATATTCTGGTGTTCGTTCTGCATCGTTCCGCCCGCCTTCTCAAATGACGTGTCTGCTGTGCACGGTTTTTGGTACCAGACGGCTCAGTGCTGCCTGTCTAGTGGAGTAGTACCCAAGCCGACGCGTGAGCTGCGATGAATTGGCGGCTGACTGCTTTTTTAGGGATACTCAAGGCTTCTAAAAACTCATTAGCGCAGGGACAAGCTGCTCCAGGAATCAGAAACCACTGCCGACTATTCGGCCTGCTGCTTTTGTCGATGGCAGGGACATCGGGCTTTCAGCCTTTCTTTCAAAAAAGGTATTAGGCCCGTTGTATCGCGATAACCGTGAAAAAGGCGTGCACTCGCCGATCGGTGGATATACATTATGCGTATTCATCATTCTCAACAGTCTTGAGACGATCGTCTCCTTAGCATCATGATCGGCATATACTAAGTCCAGTTTTCGCCCTTACCTTCCTTGTACATTCGGGATAAACTAAAACTGGCATCCATCGGAAACCTGAGAATTAGATCTGGCCGAAGGTTGCAAGATGGCTTTGAATCACTCGATGTCGCGGACGCCGATCCGTGTTTTCATAATAGAGCCGCACCATTTAGTACGTTTGGGTCTAATAAGCGCTCTGTCAGATGATCCTGGCATTGTCTTTGTAGGACAAGCAGAAACTGAAGCTGCGGCGTCGTCGACTTTAGAAGGACTGTCTGTCGATGTCTTTCTCCTTAACGATGAAGATGGCCCAGCCGGTTTGGATACCTGCCGAAGGCTTCGAGCAGGAAATTCTGAAGCTGGCATAGTCCTTTTGGTGGCTGATTCGAACTCTACCTCTATGCTCAACGCCATTGATGCAGGAGCCAATGCCTGTTGCCTCAGGGATATAACTGCACATCGGCTCATGGCTGCAATTATTGGAGTCAGTTATGGCGACCTCTGGGTCGATTCCCAAATTGCCTGGCAGTTGATGGATAAATTTCGCATCATAGGAAACGCTCAACCATCAGCCACCGCACAAAAAAGCGACGCAGACTGCTCGTTGGTCCGCGCCGGTTCTAGTGATGACACAATCTTCTTAACTGCTCGAGAAGGTCAGGTTCTCAAACTCATCGTTCGTGGTCAAACAAACCAAGCTATCGCGGATTCGCTTATCATTTCCTTAGCAACCGCCAAAGCACACGTCAGAAGCATTCTTTCCAAATTGGGAGTTGATCACCGGACTCAGGCAGCCGTTGAAGCTATGCGCCGAGGGCTGGTCTAGGTCCGGTGGATTCATTTATCTTCCAGCGATGACTGGTTCTCGCGAAATGGCTTCCATTTTGTATCCACGCCCTTGAATGGTTTGGATCATTTGCTGGGCAGACCCTTGATTGCGGAGCTTCTTGCGAAGTAAGTTGATGTGGGCGCGCACCGTATCTGATGGCGCACTATTTTGATGCCACACCTCGTGCCACAACTCTTGGGCGCTAACAATCCGTCCTTGATTGCGCAAGAGGTACTCCAACACCCGAAATTCCATCGGGCGAAGGCGTAAAGGCAGATCCTTAATCATCACTTCTCGAGTTCTAGTGTCGAGCGTGAGCTGCTCGCACGCTAGGGTCTGGATGTAACCGCAGGGCTGTCTTCGCCGAATGGCAGCTTTTACCTTGGCCGTTAGTTCCCTACCTTCAACGGGTTTCGTCAGGTAGTCATCAGCTCCGGCATCGAGCATGCGCTCGCGATCATCAGGCAAGGTTTGCCCGCTCAATACGAAAATGGCAGATCGACTGCCACCGGCTCTAAGTTCCTTGCAAATGTCCAGCGTGCTGAACAGCGGCAAAGAACGATCGAGAATTACAGCGTCGTAATTGTTGCGGATAACGAGTCTGTACGCTTGAGCGCCGTCGAGGGCTTCGTCGATTTGGAAAATAGTGTCGGTCAAGTAATTACTAATTGCCCGAAGCATTGAAACTTCTTGCTCAGCGACCAAAATTTTGAACATGTCGTACTGTCCTCTATCCGTCTAGTAACGCCCAGAAGCCACTTGAGCCGCCTGGGGCCGGTTGCAGTGAGCCTGAGCTCAATATTGATTCAGCACGTTCGCGAAGCACGGCCGCTTCCGCACGTTTACCTTTTAGTCGTGAAACCTTTGCCAAGCAAAGCGTGACCATTCCGGTCCTATAATGCGAGGTACCATATAACTCTTCGGAGATTTCCAGAGCTTGCTCTAGGAATCGTTCAGCCATATCGAAATCGCCGTCCAATTCGTACTTTAATGCCCTACGGTTGAGATTCCTAAGGCTCTTGGTTTTATCTACTTGCGCTGGCCACCAGGAGCAAGAAAACCATGTGGGAAGAAATTCGTGTGTTCGTGTCAAGGGAGTATCTAAAACTGTTCCTATTAAGGAATTCTTTTTTGACGCCAGGGCCCTGAAAGATTGTGTGTGTTTCCGTGGGGACTCCGATGTCATCTCTGCGTTAGTCATGTTAATCACCTCACACGCATAGCATGGCATACGGTATAGACATGCATAATCGTCCGAGTGGCTAAATACCCGATATCCAAAGGACAGTCTTGAGTTTTACTTTGCATTAGTAAATTTTCCGATTCGCCTGAAATGCAGTTTCGGAGCGGTTCGCGAAAGGGACACAAAGTGGAACTCCGAAGACGGCCGGTTGCCGGAGTCACCAAACGTGGTGGCGCAGGTTGTGAGCCAGAGTTAAACAAGTTACATCAAGAAACTCTTATCAGGCTGGCTCTGGCGGGCTGAGCTGGTTTATGGGCGCTACTTGCAGCTTTTTGGCGTGTAACAATTGCAATTACATTGCAGTCTACGATGCCACTCCTGTGTCTAGTGGACTGTCATGTGCACTCGACTTTGGCTAATCAGGTGTGAACGATGAAAGCACTAATTGTGGAGTCTGATTTAAATCTCAGCGTCGAAATGACATGGGCGTTACGGAGAGCAGGATTCGATGTAAAGGCTGTCTCTGACCCGCGCATGGCTAGTATGGAAATAATGACATTTTCATATCATCTATTGGTTCTTGAGCGCCTATGGACTAGCGAGGACTGTGCGAAATTGGTGTACGACTATAGAAATGATGGTGGCACCGCAGCAATACTGGCAGCAAGCTTTGACAGCTCGATCGATTGGGAAGAAATGATTCTCGATGCTGGCGCCGATGACTTCTTCAAGAAACCGTTCCGCATAAGTTCATTGGTGGCACGCGCCAAGACATTGGTGCGCAATTGCGAAACCCAAACTGCAGCTGAGCGTGTGTTCAAAGTGGGACACATAGCCCTGGACAGCGTATCCGGCAGGGTCACTCGTGGTAACGAGGAATTGCATCTGTTTCCAATGGAATATTTGTTGCTTGAATTTCTTATGAGACACCCGAATGAATCGTTCAGCAGTGCTGCGCTGTGCCAGCGTGTTTGGAAGGATAAACCCTCTGCCTCATCTGAAACTGTGCGCACACATATCAAGACATTGCGTCAAAAAATTCAACCAGGTGACTACGCCGAAATCATCAAAACTGAGCACCGCAAGGGCTATCGATTAGTTAGTTGACTCCGAATGCGTTTGCTGATTTTTTCACAACACTAACGTAGATTCGGATCATTGGGGCTGAGTCGGCCAACATATTTTTAGCTGCTCGGCAAGAAGTACTACGTGAAAAAACTAAATTGCCGTCCGCCATGGACGGCCATTCATTGCTGCTTTAGGTGCCATATGAAGAAACAAATAAAGCGTCGCTGTGTCTCACTCTTATGCCTGATTGCCTTGCTTTCAGCGTTTAATCCTATCAGGTGTTTCGCTGCGGACACTCCCGAGCAGCAGGCACCACTTACTAATGTAGTTCAAGATCCAGTTGCGGCTACGCCACATGAAGTGGTGTCGACCAGTATTAGTGGTGACAACATAGCTGTCACTCTAAATCTCCATGAACTCATTACTAACGAAACACAAAATTTCACGATACCAGCTGGTTCTTCAGCTCTTCACGATGTTGCAACCTTGGGCAACATCGTAATCCCAGGAACCTTCGAGAATCTGGGCAACCTGTATGTTTTCTCCTCGAACTCAGCATTTACAGCAGGTTCGATCCAAGCTGGAACATTTATCAATAGCGGTCTGATTTCCACTACGCTACCTGCATCCATGGCAGCCCAGGCTGTTACAGCGCCAATTGTATTTTCGATTTTGGCCAGCAATTCTGTGATCAATAGTGGTGTCATAGACATCTCTGGGGCCTTGAATGTTACCGCCACAAACGTAATTCAAAATATTGGAGCGTCGGCGGTAATGCAGGCAACTGGTTCCGTGATGCTGCAGACTGCCAACTTACTCAATACTGGCGTGATTACGTCAATTTCCCAGAATATACAGCTCAATCATGTGCTCGATGGTCTTCTGGTGAACGCCCAGGGCGGACGCTTCTCAGCCGGTGTTGATATCCTAACTGGCTCTGACGTCACAAGCAAACTCACAACATCCATAACTGGTGGTCAGTGGTTGGCTGACAACCTGAGCATCTTATCCGGAAGCGGAACTGTTAACGCGTTTCTGGACAGCACTAACGCCACGGTCAATGTGACTGCCGCCAATTTGCGCCTTGGAACTGAGACTGGTTCATTGCTTCTCGGCAACTTGAACCTCACGGGCGACCCAACTATCTTCAGCACCGGTGATATTCAGCTTTCCAGCATTGTCACGAACGGCGAGGATCTTGCTGTGGTTGCCGGCGGATCGATTTCTACCAAACTTCCAAACCTGGTTCTGGATACGCGTGGCAGTAATGGTGGTGACATTTTTCTGTTGTCCGGTGCGGTATTCGACGTGGTTGGCGGACAACTGAATATTATCGGTAGCACAGGCAATGGAGAGATTGCCCTGGGAACTAGCAGCAGTCTTCTGTCCGGAGGTGTCGGCGGTGGCACTAATGGAAACGTTGTACTGCTTATGAATGGTCCTGGAAGTGGTGGCATTACAGTTGGGACGATCGATACAGGAACTGCTGTCGGCGGTGGCGGAGATGTTCTCATCGCCAGTAGCCAAATGCCAAGCCTTTCAGTAAACGTTGCCACAGGCACGGTCACCGGTGATACCTCAGGATTGACTCTATCTGATGGTCCAATCGTGACTGGAAACGTCTCTGCAGCTGGCGACATTTCGCTCGCCAGTGGCGGCTTAATCCGTATTGACGTTGAACTGTCAGCCGGGTTGTTGGTAGCCGGGACCGATACTCAGCATTCCATTTGGTCGGACTCGATAGTGCATCCGGGCAACATTACCATTCACTCCCAACAAGGCATCGACATTAAACCGGGAGCTGTCCTTAGGTCTGTTGGTGGAAACATAGTCCTTACCAGCGATGTGGACATTATGGTGAAGTCGACTGGTAACACCGGAACCTTGTTTGAGGCGCTTGGTGGTTATGTGGCAATTCAGGCCCTTGGTCCACTCGACATCGCGAGAGGCACAACTTTGCGCTCTCTTGCTGTTTTCGATTCCAGTGATCCAACCCAACATCGGGGAGGCGGAATTGGTCTTTTCAATGACGCGCCTTATGTCGATGTAGTTCAAACATTGGACCTGACGCAACATAACAAGCCGGCATTGAATTACGTTTTTATCGACGATACGGTCAACAATTGCGCAGGATGCAAGAAGAACCCGGAATTGTTCTATCGAGCAACCAATAACGGCTACATAACTGTAGATGATCTGAAGCCTCGACAAACTGCTGATCACATCAATATATTTTCTTCGACCATAGATGCAGACAACGCAGTTGTGATCATTCGTCAGCCGAGGGGCCCGAGTAGTGACAATTTGCACCTTCACGATGTTTCCATTCAAGCAATAGCTAGCAACCCGCCGCCGATTGACCCAGGCAACGGT
>Ga0163151_10002987_pt1 | contig 25111 bp, 23 predicted proteins | sample OliLakLV19MP5IB2_FD_145596 | JGI IMG/M metagenome (GOLD analysis project Ga0163151, IMG submission 145596) | Freshwater microbial mat bacterial communities from Lake Vanda, McMurdo Dry Valleys, Antarctica - Oligotrophic Lake LV.19.MP5.IB-2 | ecosystem: Environmental > Aquatic > Freshwater >...
ATCCGCATTGTGGCTCAGCATCGAATAATCCCGTCCGCATCCTTGCTGCTCGCATTCCGGTTCAGCACTGGCCCCAGGAGATCAAAGGCCTTGTCCAACCCATACTTCGTTTTCGACGGCAGCGGATTCTCACGCCGCAGCAGTGCATAGGCGCAAAAATCAGCCATTTGAACAAAATAGGACGACCGCGAATCCTTGAAAAAGATGTCCTCCACCACTCGATCCAGAGGCAAATTCTTCGTTTTACTTCCGTCCTCCCACGCCCCAAACTGGCTCTTGAGCGGGTTAAAAACACTCATCCGGCGCGCCAATCGAGTGTATTCCACTTCCTTGCCCTGGTCCGAAATAATCAATGCCTGGCTGCTCGCCCGCTCCATCGCCTTATTAATCCGGTTCAGCAGCCGTTCAAACGCCCAGTCCTCCTTCGCCCGTGGGCAGCAGGCGTTCATCACCATCACCCCAGGCAGCAGGGAGACCATCGTCAGGGCGTCCTTGAAAATCTGGCAGCGTCGACCTTTCGGCACTACCCGCTCCGTACCCAAAGAACCCCGGCCGGCCACAAAGTGCGTCGCATGCAACTCCACTCGAATCGGAATCCCGTCCTGTTGCCGCAAACCCACACGAAAGTCGCGGATCATTGCGAAACTCGCCCGCCACTGATCCCCCGGGATGGCGATCGCGGAAAAAATCGCATTCTTCTCGTCCTTGGAATCGTCAATGTAGAAAATGTGCATGTCATAAGCAGTATTCGATCAACGGGACGATCTCAACTTGCGTCCCCTTTGCTGCCCATGCCCGGATATGCTACATTTAAGTTGCTTGACCGATCCCGCCTTTAGCGGCGGGGGTAGGCCTTGCTTCTGAAAGTGACGGGCCGCGACACACGTCGCGGCCCGTCTGCATTTTGCATGGCCCTTCGCACTCGCGAACACCCTCATCGCGGTGGACCTCCCCGCTGTAGGAGCTTCGAAATGTTGTGGTTCTCGCTGTCCGCCGTAAACTGCGGCTGATGTGTAAAAGGTTGCACAATGTAGTGGGTCTCTGCCCGTCCGGCGTCAACCAAAACCAGCGCCAGGATGTAGTCGGCGCCGGAATTCGCCGCCACCGTGATTTCGTTGTGCGTGATTGTCACAACGTCCGCGTCGGCGCGCCTCCCCTTCACTTCGATGAACCGCAGCCGTCCGGTATCTCCGTGCCGCGACTCGATATCGTATCCCAGATTCTTGTCGCCCACATCGTGCGGCGAATGGCCCAACAGCACTTCTGCCGCCATCACCACCTCGATCGCCCGCCGCTCCATTAGTTTTCGTGCCGCCGCTGATGCCATCTCCACCGGCTCTCCGATGGGCGCCAGCAGCCCGGCCGGTAGTATGATCGCCCCTCCGATCACCACCGGCGGTAACGCCGAAATCTGTCGTTCCTGCTCCAGTTCCGCCATTCGCTTCTGCAACCGCGAAGCCAGCTCCTCCGCCCGTTGCCGCGCCTTCCCGGAATTGATCCGCGCATTTGCCTTCCCGGCGAGTTCCTGGTCCTTCAACTGCATCGCCCGCGTATCCCAAAACAGGATTTCAGAACCCAGCCGCGCTTTAACGGCATCTTTCGTCCGCTGAATCATCGGATCCCGCCGCGCCCGAACCTCCCCCAAATGCTGCGGGACTAAGGTTGCTATCGCGTACGAAGTTACCGTCTGGTCCAGATCCTGGCGCAGCCAGCTCTGCCCTTCCAAAATGAGTTCCACCGGCCCCCGCTCCGCATCCGTGATAGGCCGGTAATTCAAATACGGTGCATAGCCGGCCTCCTTTGTTGACCCGTCGGCCCGCATCTCGACAAACTCCATTTGCCGCGAAATATGTCGCCGCCCGCCATCCCGCGTCGGACGCCCGTCCTGAATGGCGTGGTCGAGAAAGAATAATGCTCTCGGCTCTAACGACGAATCCGTCGGGTCCACCAGAATCGCCCCCCGCCGCAACAAATCCCGGTTTCGTTCTAAAATCAGATCCAGCGTCGCCGCTAGTAACGGATGCCCCGGGGAAACAAAGGAGGCCAGCGGCTTGCCCGGCACCGTCGTTAGCGATTTTTCAAAAGTCACCCGTTCATAAGTACCCAGCACCGGTTGCGCCATCCCAATCAACCGGTCCCTCTGCCGGACCAGGGCCGGTACATGTGAGATCTCAAACCGCCGCGACTCCCGCTCATGAATTGCCCCTCCCAACGATCGAAACGCCTCCAGGAAAAAACTCTCGATGAAATGCGGCTGCAGCCGTCGCGCTTCCGCCCGTTCCATCTCCTCCCGAATTCGCTGCACCTGTGACGTATCCATCGAATCCGCCGACAGGGCCCGCTCTTCCAACAACTGGCGGCAGCGGTCCCGGTCCGTCAGGTTATCCACCTTTTGTTCCAGTTGCGCCTTCACTTCCGGTTGATCCCCATATCGGATCGCGCGGATTAATAGATCGCGTAACCGCTCCTCCCGGAACAACGCGCCCAGTATGTCGAACACCCGCCCATCCAGCGCCTTGCGCTCCTCCTCCAATTTGTCCAATAACCGATGATAGACATCGCCCTCCCGGGTCCCTTCGGCCAGCAGGTTCCAAAGGTGGCAAACCTCGGTCTGGCCAATCCGGTGAATACGCCCGAACCTTTGCTCCAATCGATTCGGATTCCACGGCAGGTCGTAATTCACCATCAAATGCGCCCGCTGAAGATTGATGCCCTCCCCCGCCGCATCCGTCGCCAGCAAAATCAGCGTGTTCTTGTCCTGCTTGAACGACTCTTGCGCCTTGGCGCGCTCCTCCCTTCCGACGGCGCCGTGAATCACCACCACCGCCCCCGGCTGTTGCAAAAGATTCGTCAGCTTCTCTTCCAGATAGTTCAACGTGTCCCGGTGCTCCGTAAAGATCACCAGTTTGCGCCGATGACCATGCGCGTCGAACATCTCCGCGTTGTCCTGCAGCAACCGCGAGAGTTCGTCCCACTTCCGGTCCAGCCCGCTGCGCCGGACACGCTGCGCCAATGCCTCCAACTTTCGCAGACTGGCTATCTCCGTCTCCAGTTCGGCAATCGTTTGCGCGGCCGTCGCCTGGTCGGTCAGTGTCTGCTCGGTCGCCTCACTCTCCGCGTCCGTCGAGTCATCCAGGTCATCAAGTTCCTCGTCCGTCAGCAGCGGTATATCGAGCGATAGGCGTGCTTCCCCGCCACGGCGCAAGGTCTGCTCTTCCCGCAGCCTTTTCTCCAGCCGCTCCCGCCTACGGAATAACGACCGGTAAATCGCTTCCGGTGATGAAGCCAATCGCCGTTGCAGTACCGTCAGCGCAAATCCAACCGTCCCCTTGCGGCCATCGGCAGCCAACTTCTCAGCGCGATTGAACTCCTCGCTTACATACTTGGTGACGGCCTGATAGAGCGCCAACTCCAATTCCGACAGCTCGTACGAACTCGTATTCGCAATCCGCTCCGGAAACAATGGCCGCCCATCAAACTTCAATAACTGTTCCTTGATCAGCCGCCGCATCAGGTCGGAGGTATCCATCGAGTGAATCCCATCCCGGTACTTGCCCTCGAATCGATCCCCATCCAGCAGCGCCATGAACAGTTGAAAATCTTCCGGCTTTCCATTGTGCGGCGTCGCCGACATCAGCAGGAAATGCCGTGTAATCCCACCCAGCAACTGCCCCAGACGATACCGCTTCGTATACTTCGCCTCGCCCCCGAAGTAGGTCGCCGACATCTTGTGCGCTTCATCGCAAACGATCAAATCCCAGTCCGTCGCCTCTAACTTCCGCTGCACATCCTCGTTCCGGCTCAGTTTATCCAACCGGGCAATCGCTAATGGATTCTCCGCAAACCAGTTCCCCGTCCGCGCCGATTCCAACTTGTCATTGGTCAAAATCTCAAACGGCAAATCGAAGCGCTGTGATAACTCGTCTTGCCACTGCTCCACCAAACTGCCTGGACAGACAATCAGGCAGCGATGCACATCGCCCCGGACTATCAACTCCTTAATCAGCAACCCGGCCATGATCGTCTTGCCCGCGCCAGGATCGTCCGCCAAAAGAAACCGCAGCGGTTGCCGTGTCAGCATCTCACCATACACCGCCGTAATCTGGTGCGGTAGTGGATCCACTTGCGAAGTGTGAATTGCCAGCAATGGGTCAAAAAGGTGAGCCAATTTTATCCGATTCGCTTCGGAGACTAACCGGAATTTCGCCCCATCCGCGTCGAAAGACCAGGGACGTCCGGCCTCGACGATTTCAATCGACGGCTCCCGGTCGCGAAACAGCAGCTCAGAAGCCGGCTTGCCCTGGGGATCTTTGTACGTCAACTCAACGGCCGCGCTGCCATGCCAGTGGACATCCACAACCGTGACTAGGCAATCGGCCAAAATGCCGCGCACAGTGGACCCGCGCTTTAGTTCTTCCAGAAGAGCCATAACTTGATAATTAATTACATCTATTATGGCCCACACGATGAAGTCTCCTTCGAACCGGCGACGTTCAGCCTGGGAAAATGACCGTCTGTTGTAAATAAAGAACAACGGCGTCTACAGGGATGAATTCAAGCGTATGGGATTCAGCAACTTCCGATACCCCTTCCGCGCGGCTCTTCTTGATGGAGTGGAAGATTTTATGGAGTGAACGTGCAGTGGAAGCCCACCTTCGGTTTAAGCAGTATTAGTTTTGCTCAGTCCGGCTAAGCAAGAGCGGCCATTCGTAACCCCTCTTGTCGCTTGTGCATGTCAGTTTTATCGCAAGACCACTTACCGCTTGTCCGACGTCACGCCTGCCGGAAAAGGTCAGTGTGCGCACCTTCCAGTGCCCGCCCGCGCCTCTTTATCGGTCAGCTTCGCAAACTTGTGCTCGCGGGTACGATTTGAAATGCACCGGCAGCTAAGTTAGTTTGCCGACTTTGTCGATTTGCACCGGTTGAACAGGGCGTAGGCCTATCGCTACATTGTAACGAGCCTGACGCCGCTCTCCGGTCCGAATGAGTGCTTTCTTCTCGACGAGATCTGCAAGATCACGCGTGGCGGTTGCAGACGGCGACTCACCGCCAGCGCCTCGCGGTAGGCCGACAGCGCGCCGACGAGATCCCCTTGCGTCAGCAGCACGTTGCCGATACCTTGCTTGACGACCGAGCGTTCCCTGACCCACTCGGGCGCGGCGGCCTTGGCGAGCGCGAAACCCGTCAGCCAGCCGTCGACGGCGCCGAGGGCCTGCTTAACGCCGGCGAGACGGCCTAGCTCGATGAGCCGGTCACCCAGGTCGTACAGCGTCCAGTTGACCAGGGGATCCCAGAGTACCTGGGTGTCGTCCGCGCGGAGGAGGGCGGCCAGATGCTCCAGTGTGCGCGTGATTCCCCCAGGATGGTCTGAGACTGGCGCGGGGGCGAGGGCGAGGGCTGCTTTGAGACGACCATGGAGCCAATTGCCGAGCGCGGCGCGAACTTCAGGGTCCGAGCCCACTTCATGGCGGGCGAAGCGATACCCGAGGACGTGGGTGAACTGCCAGTGGTCCGGATCCGTGGACGGACGAAGCAGGGCGCGCTGAGAAAGCGTGCGGAGGGCGGGGCGCGCTGGATTGGGGCTGGCCACTCCAGGCCCTTGCAGAGCGGCTTCCGCGGCGGCGGTGGGGAATGGGGCATGCGCGACCAGAGCCACGGCGGACAGGACGGCACGTTCCGCGACACTCAAACTTCTGACGCTGCGGTTGAAGAGCCATTCGAGCGTATGCGGGGCCTTTTCGGGATCGGCGAGGCTGGGGAGGCGTTGGCCGCGCCAATCGGCGACGAAGCTTTCGGGATGGTCATCCCCGCGGATGAGCAGATTGCCCGCCCAGGTGAGGGCGAGCGGATGACCTTCAAGGAGCTGCAAGACCTGTTCGCGGATGGCGGGGGACAGTTGCCGTTTGGTGAGCGAGTCAAACAGTTTCGCGGCGTCGGCGGGGTCGAGCGCGTCCCGGAGTGTCACGCTGTCGGCCGAGGGGGCCTGGGTGCTGAGGCGCGTTAGCAGCAGGCGGCGATTTTGGGGCGCGAGGACGGAGAGGAGTTCCGCAATGGAGGGGCGACCTTCCTGGCCGTCGGCCTCTTCGCCGCCTTCGATGACGATGAGCAAGCGGCGGCCGTTACAGGCGGCTTCGGCGCGGGTCCGGGCGGAGGATTTTTCCATGAAGGACTGGCCGGTGAGCTTGTTGGACAGGGTATTCCAAACGAGTTCGGACTGGGCGCGGAGCCCATAAAGGTCAAGATAGACGACGCCGTCGGGAAAGGGGCAGCGGGCGAGGGATTCAGGGGTCTCGCCCACGACGGCGCGGAGGGCGATGGCGGCGAGGGCGGTTTTGCCGAGGCCGGCGGCCCCGACGACAGTGGTATTTTGGCTCTGTTGGAGCCGGTGGGTTAGGACCTCAAGCTCGGATTGGCGGCCAAAGAATTCGGTGGCGGCGGGGGGGAGTTCGAGAGGGGCTTTGCATTGGGTGACTGGGGCCGATGCCGCGGCGACGGGGGCGTTGTTGGCAAGGACATGATTCTTGAGGAGTTTGATGGCGGCGAGATAGACGTCGTGCTCGCGGCTTCGCGGTTTCGCGATTGAGAAATGGTCCTCATCGAGGGCTATCGGGTTGTCACCGCAGCCGGGCTGCGACGACCCTGGGTCGACTATAGTTATCCCTCTGACAGGACGGGTTTCGTAGTAGGTGGCAACTTTGATGCCGTTGTTCGGCGCGTGCTCGCGAAACCAGTTATAGAGGTTGAGCAGATTGGGGTTGTTCGCGCGGAGATCTTCCAGTGTGTCCGTTGTGGCGAACAGGAGGCCGAGGTTGTCCGCGATCGAGCCTAGACTGGATCCGGCGTGCGGAGTGGCGAGAAAGAGGATTGCCCTGGTGAGGGAGAGGACCTTTTTCTTGTCCGGTTCTCCGGAATCGCTGGCATCCCGCAGGAGTTGTTTGAGGACCAACCCGCCGAGGCTGTGGCCGATGAGGAACAGTGGCCGTTCGCCGAGACCGTTGAGTACCAGTTGGTTCAGGACCTGACCGCCGCGGATGGCAAGCGCCATGCCGTGGCCGGCCGAACTTTGGGAGGAGGAGAACACGCTTGCGAGGCGCGGCCATTTTGAGGGACTGGCCGGGTAGTCAAGGGACCAAACGCCGACATTGGGGAATTCCTCCGAGAGCCAGTGGAGCCAAGAGGTGGAGTTGTCGGGGCCGTAGCGCCAGGTTGCGTCCGCGCCGCCTCCAAGGCCGTGGATAAATACCACGTCGGCCTCTCTGTCCGGCTTGTTGGAGCCATTGATGGGGTGCAGTTTACTCATCGGCTTAGTTGACTATGCAGGGAATGTTAGCATGGCGATGCTCTGCGGGGGGCGGTAACGGATTCGGTGCGCCAAGTGACCGAATTGACGTACGATAGTGCAGCTATGTCTCAAATCAAAGGCCCGGCCATCTTTTTGGCACAGTTTATGGGCGACGCCGCGCCCTTCAATTCATTGCCCAGCATTACCGCCTGGGCGAAGTCCCTTGGATATAAGGGCGTTCAGCTTCCTTCGTGGGACAGCCGGATTATGGACTTGGGCAAAGCAGCCGAGTCGAAAACCTATTGCGATGATTTGAAGGGCCAGACGAACGGCCTGGAGATCACCGAACTGGCTTCGCATTTGCAGGGCCAGTTGGTGGCGTCGCACCCTTCATATGACGAGATGTTCGACATCTTCTCGGCGCCGGAAGTTCACGGGAACCCCGCGGCGCGATGCGAGTGGGCGACGGCGCAGTTGAAATTAGTGGTGAAGGCTTCGGCGAATCTGGGGCTGACGGTGACGCCGTCGTTCTCCGGCGCGCTGATGTGGCCGTTCATTTATCCGTGGCCGCAGCGGCCGGGCGGAATGGTGGAGGAGGGTTTCAAAGAATTAGCAAGGCGGTGGAAACCGATCCTTGATTGCGCGGACGAGCATGGCGTTGATTTTGCCTATGAACTGCATCCCGGCGAGGATCTTTTCGATGGCGCGACGTTTGAGACGTTTTTGGAAGCGACGGGGAATCACTCGCGCGTACACATCAACTATGACCCGTCGCACTTCATTCTGCAGTGCCTGGATTATGTCGGGTTTATTGACGTCTATGCGTCGCGGATCAAGGCATTCCATGTGAAGGACGCGGAGTTCCGGCCATCGGCGAAGTCGGGAGTTTATGGCGGGTATTTGGGCTGGAAGGAGCGCCCGGGCCGCTTCCGTTCGTTGGGGGACGGGCAGGTGGATTTCAAGCAGGTGTTCTCTCGTTTGACGGCTGGCGGGTATAGTTCGTGGGCCGTATTGGAATGGGAATGCTGCTTCAAGGACAGCACGCAGGGCGCGGCTGAGGGGGCTCCGTTTATTGCGTCGCATTTGATTGATGTGCCGGCGAAGGCGTTCGACGATTTCGCGGGCGCGGATTCGGATTCGGCGCGGAACCGGCGGATTTTGGGGTTGGGGTGATGTACGTGGCGCAACGCTACGACGTCTCTTTGAAATCGCTGTTCCTGCGCGAGGGCGACGGCATTATTCGCAGGTTGCTCTTCGGCGGCAAGGTAATTGAATTCCTGGCCACGGAACAGCCCAAATCTTCAACCATCGCGCCGACCTTGTTGTTCGGACTGAAGACGGTTTGCTTCATCATGTCGAGTTTCAAGCCTTCAACGAGTCCGGCTTCGAGATGCGGATGCTGGAGTATTACGGCTATCTTGTTCGCGTCCACAAACAACACATCACCCAGGTGGTGCTTTATCTCGGCAAGGAACCGTTGCGTTTGCAATGTGCCTTCACGTCCCCGTCAATTGACTTCCGATTCGAGATAGTAAACCCGCGGGAGTACGACTCGGAGCCGCTGCTGGCTAGCGAGGATTGGGCCGACAACGTACTGGCACTGTTGGCGAAAGGTGAACCGGAAAGGGTGCTGGAGGTGGTCTTGCGCCGTCTGCGCGTCATGAAGAGTGAAGACCAGGAGGTGGCCGTGGGCACGCTGGTGCTGCTTTCAGGCATACTGGGAATGGAAGAAACCGTAAGCGCCAGGTTGAAGGAGGTCGGCATGATCAATGTGATGGAGAACAAGGTTTTGGGTCCGCTGATCCTGCAACGGATGGAGCAGAAGGGCCGCAGCGAAGGCAATCAAGAAGGCAGACAAGACCTGCTTCAGGAGCAGTTGAGTGAGAAATCGGGTACTCTGCCCGTGTGGGTTGTGCAACGCCTGCAGGCCGCATCCGCTGAAGACTTACACACTTGGGCCAAACGCATCCTGCGCGCCACAACGCTCGAAGAAACCCTGCGGTAAATCGGAAAGCAGCGGTATTCCAAGTACGGCCATCTCCCTCGTGCGCCGGTGGCGAGAAAGGATTGTATAATAGCAGGCACTATGAAGCAAGTTCTTCTACTGAGTTGCGGCGCGGCCGCGCTGCTTTTCTCACAGCCCACGCTGCCGATTAAGCTGATCTCGGAATGGGCCAAATTGCCGAAGGGGATGCACTTGGGCGAAACCTCCGGTGTGGCCACCGATAAGGACGACAACGTCTGGGTGTTCAATCGCGGGAAGGCGCCGGTCCTGAAATTCGACAAGACCGGCAAGCTGTTGGACGCGTGGGAGAACCTGCCGGTGACGTCGTCGCATGGCATTAAGATCGATCCGGACGGCAATGTCTGGACCGTGGATGTGGCGGCGCACTCGGTGAAGAAGTGGGCGCGGGATGGACGTATGCTGATGCAGATCGGCAACCCGGGCGGCGCGCCGGGGAACAACGAATCGAAGGACGCGTTTAACAGGCCGACGGGTATTTCCTTTGAGCCGAACGGGGACTTCTGGGTCTCCGATGGCTACGTGAATTCACGGGTGGTGAAGTTCAATAAGAACGGCGAGTACATGATGCATATCGGCGGGAAGAAGGGTACCGGGGATGCCGAGTTTGACATTGCCCACGACGTTGCTTTGGACGGCCGCGGGCGCGTGTATGTAGCCGATCGGGAGAACAAGCGGGTGCAGATTTTCTCGCCGGAAGGCAAGTTGATCAACAAGTGGACGAATCTGGGATCTCCTTGGGGGCTGGCGTTTAGTGCCAAAGAGAATGCGTTCTATATTTGCGACGGGTATGCGAACAAGATCACGAAGGTCAATATGGAAGGCCAGGTTTTGGGCACCTACGGGCAGTACGGGAAAATTCCGGGGCGGTTCGATTTCGTTCATCATATGGCGGTTGACTCGAGCGGGGCGATCTACGCGGCGGAGATCAAGAATTGGCGGGTGCAGAAGTTTGCCTGGCAGAACTGAAATTCCGCAACGCAGGGAGCCCGGTACAATAGAGGTGTGGCGCTAATCGACGAAATGCGGATGGACCGCACGGTGATGTCCGTCGTAACAACTGACACCCCGGCGGATGCTAACGCATACTGGCAAACCAAGTCGATGGAGGAGCGCTTGGAGGCGTTGGAACTGACGAGGCAAGTGTTCAATGGCTACGACCCGCATACCACCCGACTTCAAAGAGTTTTTGAAGTTGTTGAAGGCCCATGACGTCCGCTTTCTGCTTGTCGGCGGCTACGCGGTAAACGCATTCGGATATATTCGGAATACGGTCGTGGATCGCGGCCACTCTCGAGAACCAAACGCGAGTCGTTCAAGCGATCCGTGAATTCGGTTTCGCGGCCACACCGCTGAACGTGTTCGATGGCCCCAAAGCCATGCTTCGCATGGGCAATCCGCCATTGCGGATTGAAGTTCTGAAAACCATTTCAGGGGTGGAATTCGACAACTGTTGGGAACGCCGCGGCCCGCCCCAAAGACATCGCCGATCTCACCAACCTTCCCTAAAGTGATAAATTGGCAGCCCGCCGCTTTTTCTCCGCAGTCCCAGTGGCTGCGGTCCGGCCGTGGGGCGTGACGGCGGCGAAGGGGATCGCGCGTTGGTAATTGCGCGACTGGCGCCGGCATCGATTCGCGGCGTCGACAACGAATAGTGGCCGCAGTTTCCGGAAGCTGGCCTTGACAAGTTTCGATACCGCGGTCGAGGTCACGTCGTAAACTGCGATACACTTTGACAAGCGGATGGAGAGTCGAATCCGGGTACTTGTCGCGAAGCCGGGGCTGGATGGCCACGATAGAGGCGCCAAGGTTATTGCAAGGGCACTCCGCGACGCGGGTATGGAGGTCATTTACACCGGCCTTCGGCAGACGCCAGAAATGATCGTCCACGCCGCGATGCAGGAAGATGTTCAGGTGATTGGCCTATCGATTCTCTCCGGCGCGCATTTGGCAATTGTCCCGCGTGTGCTGGAGCTCCTTCGGCAGAATGAGATGGAAGATGTTGCTGTCATCGTTGGGGGGATAATTCCCGATGAGGATAGCTGGAAGTTGAAAAAGCTCGGTGTGGCGGCGGTATTCCCGCCCGGCTCTTCTTTGGAAGAGATCGTGTCGTTTATCCGCTCGGCTGTCAAGCCGTCGTGAAGTACGGCACTGCCAACGCCCGGCGCTAGGACCCTATAAATGCAGGAACGCCAGAATATAGCTGTATTCGTCGATTACGACAACATCGAGATCGGTGTGAAAAGCACGCTCCGCCGTGAGTTTGCCGTTTCGCTTTGCCTCGATGCACTGAAGGAACGCGGCGACATAGTCGCCAAGTTCGCCTACGCCAACTGGGCGCGCCAGGAAGGCGCGGTACGCCAGATGGCGGAGAATGCCGTCCAGATGGTGCAACGGCTACCATCCCCCCGAGGGGATAAGAACGGCGCGGATATCAACCTCGCTCTGGATGCTTTGGAAATGGCCTTCACGCACAAGAACGTGAACGCCTTCGCCATCATCTCGGGCGACAGCGATTTTATCCCGCTCGTGAACAAATTGAAGGCCTACGGCAAGACGATCTTTATCGTCGGCGGTAAGGCGTTCACTTCGACCATCCTGCAGCAGAATTGCCACGAGTTCATCTCGTATGAATCGCTGTTGGTGGACGACCCGAAACTCCAGCCGCAGAATGCGCCGGCAAATCGACCGACGCCGATTCCGTCGGCGACGGCGCTTTTGGCGGCCACCACCGCGGCGGCCGCCGCGGCTTTAGAGAAGGGGATTCCGCCGCCACCCCCGCCGCAGTACGGCGACGCTAACCGTCGCGGGGGCCGCGGCGATCATCGCCGACCCGCTCCGCTGGAACTGCCACATGCGCTGCCATTGGTGGAGCGCGCGCTGGCCACGCTGCGCCGCCGCGGCGTGCAGCCGCAGTTGGGGCTGTTGAAAAGCACCATGCTGCAACTGGACCCCAGCTTCAATGAACGCGCTTATGGCACCGGCTCATTTTCGGATTTCGTCGACAAGCTGGAAACCAATGGTTATCTGGCCACAACCGGCCCCGAAGGCCGCAAGACAATTGAAGTGAAGCAGGTCGCCGAATCCGTCGCCACACCCAAGAAGGAAGAGGCGCTGCCGCTGCTGCGCCAAGTTGTCGACATCTATAAACTGGATTTGGAAGACGGCGCCACAGCGGATATTCTGGCTGGCTGGATGACCAAGATCCACCCCACGTTTGACGCGCAGAAGTATGGATTCCAATCGTTCGGCGAGTTCCTGAACTTCGCCCAGGACAACTATCTGGTTCGGGTGGAAGCCGACGCGGTGCGCGGCCTGATCGCCTATCCCGGCGCCGAACTTTCGGTTCCGCGAACGGTCGCCGAGACGCCTCACCGAATCAGCGTCGCCGCCGCGGCGGCATCGTCCGCGGGCAGTGCGGAAGCGCCGGGCGAAGCGGTCGCCGCGCAACCGGTGGAGGCACTGGAAGAGGAAGAAAAGCCCAAGCGCATGGCGCCCCGAAAACGCACGGCGGCTAAGAAGGCAGCCAGCACCAGCTCCACCACGGTTCGCCGCCCGCGCGCCCGCAAACCGGTGGAGTAAAACATGATCGAACGCTACAGCATTCCTGGAGCCGTCGCACCGCGTGGGCCATATTCCCACGCGGTGCGCGCCGGCGACTTCATTTTCGTTTCCGGGCAAGGGCCGCTGGATCCGGCCACTAATGACTTTTCGTTTGGCCCCATCGAACACGAAACCCGCGTCGTGCTGAACAACATTAAACTGATTCTGGAGGCCGCCGGGGCTTCCCTGGCCGATGTGGTGAAGTGTTCCGTATTTCTGCGTAATGGTGGCGATTTCGCCGCTATGAACGCTGTGTACGGGGAGTTCTTTGGTGAGAACAAGCCGGCCCGCACGACGGTGGAATCGAAGTTTGCCAATCCCACGATGAAAGTGGAGATTGACTGTATCGCTTACCAGCCGAAGGGCTAAGGATGAGCGGGGCGCCGGGCGGGGACCTGGGCTTCTCCATGTACCTGGTGGAGGACGCCTGCTTCACGTTCGGGAAGGGCCGCTGGACGGCGCAGGATGTTCACGAGATGTCGCTGATGAATCTGGAAGGGAGTACGCGACTATAATGACGTCAGCGCGCGTGATGGCCGAGTTTCTGTAGAGATCGTGGACTGGCCCAGGGGCCGAACATGGCGCTGCGGCGGTTCCGATGGTGGACCGCGAGGGGGATCACGGAGCACGGCATTAACGGACTTCGCGTCCGTAAAAACCTCCGCCACATCCGGAGCCAGGACCACGACGACAGCGGACACGCGCGGACGGCCTGCAAACCGGTTCGGCTTGGCCATTGCGTAGTCGAAACGATATTCAGAATTGAGACCGGTGCTTGGCCTGGGAGTATTCGGTTTAGCCGGCTTCTTCATACGCTCTCTTCTCTATCCGCGTTTACTCCTTCGCGCTAATGATCCTGACTCGATCCGGCATCCGTTCGGTGAAGCTAACCAGGAGCAGGTTTCCCGCCAAGGAATGTCCTATGATAAGTTCGCACGCTTCTCCTCCCGAATGATCGCGATAAATAAAGATCTTCGCCAGAGTGTCGTCGAAAACGGTACGATCTCCGGCGAAGCTAACCCCGTGTTTCCACTGGTTCACTCGTTCTTTACGCGAGTCCCACGCAAATGCTAACGCCAATTTTCAGCGTACCAATTCCTTCATAGGCGCAGAGATTTGGCGCCGGTGGAAGGTCACCACAGCGGCACGCCTTCCCAGCAAGGGTGAGGTCGCAGACCCAGCGCCTTCATCACCGTTGGCGCCACGTCAATGCTTCGCGGGCGGCCGGTGATCTCGCCTTTGGAGATACCGGGTCCGGCGAACACCAGGGGCGTCTCGAGTTCATTCGTCGTGTCGTTGCCGTGCTTGGTACCTGTGCCGCCGTGGTCGGCGACGAGGACGATGAGCGTTTTTTCGATCGGCACCGCGGCGACGAGTTGGCCGATCAACCCGTCGATTATTTCCACGGCGGCCTTGTATTCAGGGCCTTCCCACGTCTTGCCGTGGCCCGCGTGATCGACATCGTCCAAGTGAACGAACAACAGCAGCGGCTGGTGCCGTTTCCAATACGCGATGGCGGCGGCGGTGGCCTCGGGCGATCCCTTTACGTGCTGAACATGGGAGGCCGAGTTCTTCTCAACCAACCGCCCGAATCCCGGCCAATCATGAATCGCGGCCAGCGCGGCATTCTGGCGTTGCTCGTGAATGACGCCGAAAATGCCGGGGAAAATGCCCTCAGACCCCTTGCAGGCGGGCTCGATCTTGAAGTTGAACCGCTCCCAGTCGTTCGAATGCACGCCGTGCATCTCCGGTCCCGCTCCGGATAGCAGCGACATCCAATTCGGGGAACTCACAGTCGGCATCACGCCCCGCGATTTGAGCGTCCACGCGCCGCGGTCCATCAGTTTGTGAATGTTCGGTATGGCCGCGTTGCGAACGCCGTCGGCGGAGAGGCCGTCAACGCCGATGATAAGGACATGGGATATGACGGCGAGTAGAAAAGTCATCGCAGGTGCGTATACACGGAGCGTTCAAAATCGCGGAGCATGCCCATAGCCGCGTCGTCGCAGAATGGCAGGAAGTTCATCAGTAGCACGGCGCTGATGCCACGGTTGGGATCGATCCAGTAGAACGTATTCAGGAGGCCGGCCCAAGCTAAACTCCCGGCTGATCGCCCGCCGTCGTACGCCTTGGGATTGATCAGGAATCCCAGTCCAAAGCGGCCGGTTTCCCCGGGGTGAAAGTCGACGTCGCGAGACCGTTGCGGCATGGTGGTGCGAATCTTCCCGGCGTCCAATTGGCCTGTTTGATTCGACGCCATCGCCCGCACGGTACGGGCCTGCAAGATCCGGATTCCATTGGCGGAAAGACCACGCCGCAGTATCATCTGCGTGAAGCGAATATAATCCTCGGCGGTGGAAAGCAGTCCGCCACCGCCATTGAAGGATGCCGGAGCGGCGGGCTGTACGCGAGGCACTTCCCGCAGCACGCCTTCCGTATCGCGCTGGTAGCGGCTCGTCATCCGGTCAAACTTTTCCGCGGGGAGCAAAAAACTGGTATCCTTCATGCCCAGCGGCTGCAGGATTTGTTCCTGGAAATACGCCTCCAAGTTCTGTTTGCTTACGGCTTCGACGATCTTTCCCACCCAGTCGATGTTAGTTCCATAGTGCCAATGGGAGCCGGGCTTGTTCACCAGAAAAGGCTTATCGAAAGTACCGAGTTTAAGAATCAGCGGGTGGTTCCACGCGTAACCGAATCCGGCTGGGAGCCGGGCTTGTTCACCAGAAAAGGCTTATCGAAAGTACCGAGTTTAAGAATCAGCGGGTGGTTCCACGCGTAACCGAATCCGGCGGTGTGCGCGAGCAGTTGGCGCAAAGTGACCGGATATGGCGCCCTTCCGAACCGCGGTTTTCCAGCGTCGTCAATACCTTCCAAAATAGGCAGGTCCTTCAACTCCGGCATATGCGGGTGCGCGGGCCCATCCAGTTCCAGCGCGCCTCGTTCCACAAGTTGCAGCGCTGCGACTGAGGTGATGGCTTTCGTCATGGAAGCGATAGTGAAAATCGAGCGTCCGTCCGCCGGGACACTGCTTTCCGAATCGCGACGACCATGCGCGGACTGAAGGAGTAATCGCTCCTTATTCGCGACGATTGCCACCGCCATGGGAATCTTGTGCCGCTCTACCGCCGCCTGAAAGGCACTATCGAACCCCGGCGCGGAGAACGAATACTGTGTTGCGGCGGCCATGCCGAGGGCGACGGCGCTGCGGCGATTGAGCTTTCTCATATCGATTAAGGATCGCACGCTATTTTGCGCTGCGCGATTCGGATAATATTGTTCTGCGATGCACCGTTGCCTGAAATTGATTGAACTCGCGCCGATTGTTTGCGGACTGGCCGTGGGACAGACTTTCCCCCTGGAAACCATGGACGGTTTGAAGCCCCACAAAGCCAAGGTGGAAGCCGCTGTCCATAAAGGCAAGAAGGAAATTCGCGTCACCGGGATGCCGGGCGCGGCCGGGAGTGGGAGCCCGCTACTCCTATTGCCGGTGAAGGATTTTGAGAGCGGAACGATTGAAGCCGAAATCAGCGGGGAACCCGGCGCCGGCGCCGGGCCAGGCGCGCGTGGTTTCGTTGGCATCGCCTTTCGTATTGGGGAAGACATGGACAAATACGACGCCTTCTATCTGCGGCCTACCAATGGCCGCGCGGAAGATCAGGTGCGCCGCAATCACTCGGCGCAGTACATCTCTCACCCCGCATGGACGTGGCAGCGGTTGCGGAAGGAGGAGCCGGAAAAGTATGAGAGCTACGTGGATCTGGCGCCCGGCGAATGGACCCGCGTGCGCATTGAAGTGGACGGCGTGAAGGCGCGGCTGTACGTGCATGGCGGCGAACAGCCGGCGCTGGTGGTGAGCAACTTGAAGCAAGGCGCTTGGAAGGGCCAGGTCGGCCTGTGGATCGAGCCGGGTACCATCGGACATTTTCGAAACGTAAAGGTGACAAAGAAATGAAACGACGAGATTTTTTATCGCTCGCGGCCGCTCCGGCGCTGCCCGCGCTGGCCTGGGCGCAGGAGAAGAGCAAGCTCAAGATCACGGACATTAAGATCGTGAGGACGCGGCCGCGGAAGCCGTATCCAACGTATAAACCCGCCGATGGCGCGTGGTCGACGCAGTTTGTGGAGGTCGCCAACCCCATGTCGATCTACCCTGAATTCAAGCCGCGCCGCGATCTGTTCGCCGCCACGAATGTGCCGAGTTTCACGGTGGAAGTGACCACCGATAAAGGCATTAAAGGCTACGGCAACGGCGGCCCCGGCGGGGGGCAGATTGTCACCGGGCATTTGGCCAAATTGATGATGGGCCGAGACCCCTTCGACATTGAACGTAACTGGGACATGTGCTGGCGATCCACAATGTCCTACGGCCGCATGGGCGTGACGATGAATGCCATCAGCGGCTTCGACATGGCCCTGTGGGACATCGTTGGCAAGGCGCTCAACATGCCCGTCTATAGGCTGTTGGGGGGGTGAGACAAAGGATCGCGTACCGTCCTATTGCACTGGCAACGACATTGAACAGCACGTGGAATTCGGCTACAAAATGTTGAAGCTGGCCATTCCCCACGGCCCAGCCAGCGGTCGCGCCGGGATGAAGGAAAATGTCGACCTGGTCAAACGCGCCCGCGCCGCGCTGGGCCCCGATGGGGAAATTATGCTCGACTGCTGGATGGCGTGGACGGAGCGATACACGATCGAGATGGCGGAGATGATGGCGCCCTACCGCGTGTATTGGATGGAGGAGGTGCTGCAACCGCACGACTACGCCGGGTTCGGCCGTCTAAACACCACCATCAAATCCACCCGTATCGCCACGGGCGAACACGAATATGGCCGCTACGGGTTCCGTTATCTGATGGAGGCCAATGGCGCGTCCATCTGGCAGCCCGACATTCAATGGTGCGGCGGTCTGACGGAACTGCGGCGCATTTCGGCGATGGCGTCGGCCTACGATATTCCCGTGATCCCGCATGGCGGCGGGCTGAACGGATCCATCCATTTCACGATCGCCAACGTCAACGCGCCCTGGGCGGAACTGTTCCTGCCCGCGCCCGGCGGACCCAAAGAGGTCTACCAGCTTTTCGAGGAAAACTACAGCATTTCCCGCGGACCGGATGGTATTTATATGCGTCCGCATGAGCGTCCCGGCTGGGGCTGGGACATTGAGGTTGCCGGGTGACGCTCGCGCTGGCGCTGGTTGTTATTTCGCTTACGCCGTGGCCCGATCCATTTGACGCCGAGTTCCTCCGTCAGGCGCCTCGGGCGCAGGAAGTGGAGTTCCGGCCGGCGCCTTCGCGCGAATGGGTTCACGCCGTACGAAGGATGCGGGAAGACGCTCCAGCTAAGCAGCAATACGTGCAGTTTTTGAAGGATCTTTACGGCTACAACATCGGCCGGTTGAACGAAACTTATGGCCTGGATGCCGGATCATTCACTGAACTGCTGACGTACGATTACCGCCGCCTGGACCCGCAACGGCAGGCCGTCCGTCGCGATGACGACGCCTTTCTAAAGACGCTGATCACGGCCGCACTCGACGCGGCGCGGGAAAAGCGATAATCTCTCGGAGACAATCCTATGAAAATAATGTTCACCGCCGTAGCCTTATTCGCCCTGCTGGCGTCCTGTTCTTCGAGTCCGGAGAAGCCTACGGAAGAGAAGAAAACGTTAGTCTCGACGATGCCCGCCGATCAACCGGCGGGAGCGGGAGGGATCCTTCGGCTTGACCCCGCTTTCGACGCCCTGGTTCCCGTTACCGCGAAGATTGAGAAGGTGGCCGGCGGCTTCCAGTTCACCGAAGGGCCACTTTGGTTCAAGGAAACCGGCAACTTGTGGTTCAGCGACGTCCAGGGAAACGTGATCCGCCAGTTGGCCCCGGATGGCACTGTCACCGAAATCCTGAAGCCCGGCGGCTATGACGGCTCGGATGCGCCCGCCGGCTCCTTCATCGGTCCTAATGGAATGACCTTCGATAAAGACGGAAACGTGCTGATCGCGCAGCACGGCAACCGCCGCATCGCGCGCCGCAACAAGGCCGGCGTGTTGACAACGCTTGTCGACCGATTTGAAGGAAAGCGGCTCAACAGCCCCAACGATATGGTCTATAAGACCGACGGCTCGCTGTACTTCACCGACCCCCCGTACGGCCTTATCAAGCAGGATGAAGACCCGAAGAAAGAGCTTGCCTTCAATGGAATTTATAGGCTCCAGGGCGGCAAGGTGTCGTTGCTGCACAAGGACATGACGCGCCCGAATGGCATCGCGTTTTCGCCGGACGAACGCTGGCTGTATGTCGCTAATTCGGATGCGGCGCGGAAAGTCTGGATGAAGTTCCCGGTGCAGGAAGACGGCATGCTGGGTCCGGGCCGCGTGTTTGCCGACGTGTCCGCTGAAACGAGCGATGGGCTGCCCGACGGGTTAAAGGTAGATGGCAAGGGCAACGTCTGGGCCACCGGCCCGGGCGGAGTCTGGATTTTCAGCGCGGACGGCAAGCATTTGGGCACCATTAAACCAACCGAAGTGCCCGCCAACTGCGCCTTCGCCGAAGACGGCGGCGTGCTGTGGATGACCGCGCGCACGTCCGTCTACCGAATCAAATTGAAGTAAAGAGGAGAAATGAAAATGAATCGTCGTAAAGCTGTTATCACCGCACTCGGATCCGCCGTTGCCTTGAACGCGCAATCGAAAAAGGCTGCCGAACAGACCATCCAACTGCACGTCGATATGATGGTCGACCCGGCCAAAGAGAAGGACTTGAAGAAGAACTTCAAAGAAATTTTTAAGCCCGCGATGGCGAAGCAGCCCGGCTTCCTGCATGTCTACATGCTGAAGCTGCGCGAGGCCAAGGCGGGCAAGGCTCCGGAGGGCGCGAATTACCGTCTCGTGATCAACTTTAAATCGGAAGAGGACCGGCTCAACTGGGTGAAATCGAACGACCATCAAAGCGCGTGGCCGACGATTGAAGGGACTTTTAAGGTGAAGGGCTATACGGCGATTCTTTACGATCAGCTATGAGCCGGGGAACGCTCAGGGCTGACGACGCAAAGATTGGCACGCCCTGGCGCGCCGACGAGCTCGACGCCATCGTTGCCGACTACTTCGACATGCTGATGGCAGAGATCGTCGGGCGCCCAAATGTCAAGGCTCATCACAGCGCGGCCCTAATGGCGAAGATCGGGCGCACCCATCGTTCCGTCGAGTTCAAGCATCAGAACATCTCCGCCGTTCTTGACGAACTAGGCATGCCGTGGATTTCAGGCTACATGCCGAAGCGGAACTATCAGAATGCCATCTTCGGAGCCATCGACCGTTACTTGAGCCTGCGCTCTGAGGTATTCGAGTTCGTTCCGGCCCCGAAAACGGAAATCGCTGCGCCGGCGGACCTATTTGTTCAGCCTCCCGTTCTGATGCCGAGTGAGCCGACACCAGAAGGCTTGCGCCGTCTGGTAAGAAAGTTCGATCCGACTGAACGGGATCAGCGGAACCGCTCTCTCGGCCGAGCTGGTGAGGCATTCGTCGTTGATGTCGAGCGCCAAAGACTCGCGGACTCGGACCGTAGAGATCTCGCCCAGAACGTTCGGTGGGTAGCGGCGGAGGATGGAGATGGGGCTGGCTACGACATCCTGTCATTCGACCCCAGGGACGGTTGCGAGAGGTTGATTGAAGTTAAGACGACGAATGGGTCTGCGCGGACACCATTCTTCTTGAGCCGAAATGAGCATGATCTGTCGATGGAGCGTCCCGCCGCCTGGCGAATCTACCGGGTTCACCTTTTCGCCAAGGAACCGCGGATTTTTACCATCACGCCACCGTTAGAAGGCGTAGTGAGTCTCGCTCCTGAAATTTGGCGAGCGTCATTTTGGATGTGACGAGTTATGAATGCGGCGCCTGCCGAAGGCCTGGCAGCTATCTAATCCCGCACCAGCCACTTCGCCGCGTTCCGCATCAAACGTTGCATCATCGGATGGTTCAGCGCTTGCGGCGTATGCCCGGGCGAAAGATACACGAACCGTCCTTTGCCCATCTCACGCCACCAACCGCCCGCCGCGGCCAGGTTGTCCGGCGCAATGGTCCGCAACAGCAGGTGTTCCTTGTCCAGATAGTACTTCACCGTGTGCTGCTCATCGAAGGCAATATAATCGGTCACTCCCGCCGTCACCGGATGCGATTTGTCCTCCACGCGCACCGTGAAATCGTACGGCTTCGGATGGCCGCCGTAGTCGCCGCCGAACAGCTTGTAGTAGAGCCCGCCCTCCGGGTAAATCCCCTGCGAATTGTGCAGCGCCAGGAAGCCGCCGCCGTTGTGCACGAAGTCCCAGATCGCCTGTTGCTGCGCCGGCGTCATCCATTTCACCGGCGGCTTGTCATATCCGTCGGGCCAGTTCATGCCGTCGCGCAGAATGACAAGCAGTCGATGCTCCTTCAAACTCTCCGCGTTCAACATCGCGACGTTTTCAATAAACGTCACCGGGATGTTTTCCTCCATCAGCGCTTTGGAAAGCCCCTCGCGAATGTAGACGGGGCTGTGGTACCGGTCGCCCACCAGCGCTAAAGCGCGCGGACGATTCCAGGTTTGGAAGGCCGCGCCAGTGTTCTGTCCGTACAAAGTCCCAAGCAGGAAAACCAAAAGAAATAGGCGCATCGCAACAGAGAAGTTATCATAGCGGAGGTGCCTGCGGGGAAACCGGTTCTACAACTCGAGACCTATTTCCTCTTCCCGTTCGTTATCGACAAGGAAGTGGTCGCCTCCGCGCACCCTGATTTCTGGCCGCCGCTGCGGAGTTGGATCGACGGTCTGGACGATTGGCTGCGATCCGAAAACTGCGCCACCGAGGCGCCCATCCGCGCGCGCCTGGGCGGCTGGCGGCGCGCCTCCTACACAGAATTCGATCTCGACTCCAGCGCCTATCAGGACATGGTCTTCTTCCATCCTTTCGTGCGACGCGTGTTCTTCGACACCAAAACCAGTGACCAGGCCACGCAGCTTCGCGTCTACGAAGTGCTGTTGCCCGAAACGCTGCCGCTGCTGTGGGAAGCGCATGACGTGCGCGGCCGTGCCTGTTCCGTCCCCGTCACCGATCTCCGTCTGTTCCTGTTCGCCAACGGCGTGGGCATTCTCTCCATCGGCGTCGAGCGTGGAAACTGCACGGTCCGCGAAGCGTTGTGGATGAACGAAATGATGCGCAAGGTGTATCCGACCAGCGGCAGGCAGCGCCGTGAAGGCCGCGTTCCTACATTGTCCAGACTCGCCGCCGGCAAGGAAACTCTGGCCCAGGAGACCTTCGAATCGGGCGCGATAATCCAGTTCCAGCCGCCGTTGTCGAAGGTGATCCAGGGCCTGCTCTATTTTCTCAAGTACGACACGCTAGAGTACGAGCAAATCTTCGACGAACGAATGATCCCGTATTCCTACATGGCCGTCGACCCCGAATTCGGCACGCCGGAAAAACTGGAGCAGCTCTTCAGCCGATTCCTCTTCGTCGATCGCGACGGCGACGGTTTTCGTTATGACGCCGCCTTCACCCGCGAACAGATGCGCGAACACACCTACACGCGCTGGGCCCACGAAGGGACCTATTATGGCTTCACGCGCTATTCCAACGTCACCCTCGCGCTGGGCGTCGCCGACCGCGGTCTGCATCAAGCGCAAGAAGGCAACCTGATTGAGCGTATGTTTACCGGCCGCTATTACCTTATGGCCATCGTCGCGCTCTTCTACCGCGCCACTTTGCTCGATTTCGCCGAAAGCATCGCCCTGGTCTCGCGCCGCTTGTATGAGAATCTCGCCGTCGGCCGCTTGGAACGCCAGAACATCGAAATCGCCACCGACCTCCGCAACGAGTTCCTGAACTTTTCTAACTACTGGTACTTCGACGAACTGGCCAATAAAGACGAGGAAATCGAGCACTTTCAAATGCAGTGCCGCGCCTACCGCGTCGAGGAACTCCGCGCGCAGATTGAACAGGAACTTGCCAATATGAACGCCGCGCTCAATGAGCAAAATCAACATCGCAGCACCGAGGCCGTCAACCGCCTGGCGATGCTCAGCATGTTATTCGGCGCCGGCGCGGTGTTAACGGGATTTTTCGGAATGAATTTCGGCCACGTGTTTGAGCGCTATCTTTTCAGCCCGGATGCGGCTACCGTCGGCTATCACCTGGGCGCTGTCGCGCTCGCGACGCTGATCACGCTGAGCATTTTCCTGCTCGCCGTGTACCTGGTGGCCACGAATTGGCGCGACTACCGGTTTATATTGCGCGCGCACACCGCCCCCACTAAGCGTCACCGCTGGTTCAGCCTCCGCCTCAACGGGTGAGCGTTACTTATCCCGCCCGAACTTCGGTTCTTTCCGCGTTCCGGTGATCTTGATTTTTGTATACAGTCCCGCTCCGTCTTTCGAGAAGAACCGATCCACCGGCTTCAACGCCCACCGCTTCCAACCGGATTGCGTCTGTGAAAGTTTGGCCTGCAGCCGCAAATCGCCGCGAAAATCCATCTCCTCGGTGTCGGTATTGTAGCTGCCGTTCAGCTTCAGATCGGCGCCCGGAATGCCAAAAAGCAAGTCCTTTAGCGTGATTGATTCGTCGGCCATAGTGAACCGCCCGCTCATGACGGAAACCACTTGGTCGATCGCTTCGTTCTTCGGTTGACCCTGCGCCTGGCGGCTCATCTGGTCGATACGGTCCTGCATCGTAGACCGCAGGAACTTTGCGTCCTTGATCACAAACTCACCATTGAGCCGTAGCTTCTCAATCACCTTTCCCGTTAAGGGCGGCAGCAGTATCTTACTCTTCATCTGGAGCACGCCGGACATGAACGGTTCCGGTCCTTTCATCGCCAGCAGCAACAAGTCTTCCAGACGGCCGGCCGGCATGTTCACATCAAGGGCAATGGTTCGCCGCTCATCCCCGTCATGCTTCACGACTCCGCCGCTGGTTACGAACGAGGTTTTGCCCAGCCGCCCATGCACCGGTTTCAGAATCGTGTTCCCGTTGGTGCCATCGACCTGCACCTCAAACTTTGCGTACAACGGCAGCTTGTTACCGGAAGTCTTCAGGAAAAAATCGGGAACCGTGGCTTCCCCGTTGGCCAGAAAGTCGTTCAGCTTACCCTTAAAACGTCCTGTGGAATTGAGGACGCCGCCGATGGCCTTAAAAACCGCCAGATTCGCGCGTTCGAACTTATAGTCGCCGTCGAGTGCCGTATCGCCTGGCTCGGCCCGATCCCAAGGTCCGAAATTGCCGGTTGCCTGCACTTCTCCCGGCGGTTTGGCATTTCTCAGTTCCGCTTCATACCGCATGGGAGAGTTGACGCCCGCGTCGATCAATCGAACGCGGTGCAAGTCGAACTCCAGCGGCACTCGTTTCTTATCCCTGGGCGAAATAATAAGCTTGGTGTTCGTGATTACGATCTCGCCGATTTTCACATCCGGCCCGCCGCCGCCGCCCTTGCGCTCTTCGCTCTTCGGTCTCTCCCCTTTGGGCGGAAGAATCAGATCGACGTCGTCCATCAAGACGGTCGTCACGCCTTTATGCGGTTCAAACAATTGCCCGAGATCCACTTCGAACCGCATTGACCGTATTCTCAGCAAACTATTCGCGTTCTTTTTCAGCGAAATACCCTGCCCCGTCACGCTGGCCAGAACCCCGCGCCCTTTCGTAAGGTACATTTTCACCGGTGAAAGCGCCGGAATGTCGATCCGCAAATCGGCGATTTCGACATCCGCGTCAAAACGGTCGCGCAGATAAGCCACGGCTTGATCGCGAATGTAAGGCTCAATTTTCGCCGCGTGGCGTTTGGCAAGATAGAGCAAAGTCAGGCCGCCGGCTGCGGGCATCCCGATCAATCCCGCCGCCAATAACCACTTCGTTCTACGTTGCATTCTTTGTATTAAGTATATGTTATCTTTGCCTCACCGGCGGACCCTTGACTCCCGCGCATTGAGGGTATAGACCCCTGTGGGTTTTTGTTAATCTCAGGAGTCTGCGCAGGCAGTCCAGCCTTGTCCGTTGGTTCGCATTTGCCGCCCTCGCCGCTACGCCCCTTGTCGCCCAGGAGGCCCGCGGAACCCTTCTTGGACGCGTTTCCGATCAGTCGGGCGTCACGATTGCGAGCGCCAAAGTGGAGGCCACAAACGTCGATACCGGCGTCCGTTTCTCGTCTGTTACTAATCGATCCGGGGACTATGTCTTTCCCCTTCTGGT
>Ga0163151_10002989_pt1 | contig 25106 bp, 18 predicted proteins | sample OliLakLV19MP5IB2_FD_145596 | JGI IMG/M metagenome (GOLD analysis project Ga0163151, IMG submission 145596) | Freshwater microbial mat bacterial communities from Lake Vanda, McMurdo Dry Valleys, Antarctica - Oligotrophic Lake LV.19.MP5.IB-2 | ecosystem: Environmental > Aquatic > Freshwater >...
ATGTTTAGCACCGCAATAACGAGCAAAAGCCTGTTCGAATTCCTCGACAGCCGGACCCATAATGAAACTTGTGCTGGCAAAAATAGAAGCAACCGCAGTATCAATTTCCGCTTTTAGCTCCTGATACTGCAGGGAAAGGTCAAGAAACGGAACGCTTGGCTCTGAGTCGTCCATTTCATTACCTCCCGGAAGACCGATTGCAGGCGCCAGAGTCAAGAATGCGGGCGGGACTGCCGGCAACCACTGCACCGGCCGGAACATCCTTGGTGACAACTGCACCAGCACCAACCATCGCTCCTTCTCCGATTGTCACGTCGCACATAATGATGGCACCGGAACCAATGGACGCACCCTTGCGAACGAGCGTTGTGTGTACGGTCCAATCCGCCTCGGTCTGCAATTCGCCATCTTCTGTGGTCGCACGCGGAAATCGGTCGTTAACGAATATCACTCCGTGCCCGATAAATACATGTTCTTCGATGGTTACACCCTCGCAGATGAAGGTGTGACTAGAAATTTTGCATCGGGGGCCGACGCTGACGTTCTTTTGAATCTCTACGAAAGGTCCAACCTTCGTTTCGGCGCCGATTTTGCATCCGTACAGGTTGACGAAATCCGCAATGTAGCAGTTGTCACCAATGACGACGTTTGCAGAAATCTTTTGCAATGGTCCTGCTTGAAACATCACTTTATCCCGAGTGGGCTGAGAAGCTGCGGCTTGCCAGTCTTTATCGATTGTTCTGCCAGCTCTAATAACCGTACAACTCGTAGCCCGGACTTACCGTCGGTTATTGGCTGGTGTCCCTTCCGGATGCAATCAATGAAATGAAGTGTCTCTACTTTCAACGCCTCAGATAGATCGTAAACTGGAGCGCGCATATCGCCGTAGCGATACTGAATCAGGCTCTTGTACCGCTCACGCTCAGTCTGCGGTTCTTGCATCGTCTCGATGCCCTTATCGTAAACGCGCACCTTCTCAACCTGACTGGAATCATCAAATACAATCATCTTCTTTGAACCGCCGATTGAGATTTGACGGGTTTTTACAGGAGACAGCCAGCTCACGTGGAAATGGGCAATCAGGTCATCTTCATACCCTAACGTCAGATAAGCAATATCCTCAACACCGTTACCTGTATGCGATTTTCCAATAGCATGCACGTCAGTGGGAGTTCTTCCAATCAAGTAATCCATAATTGATAAATCGTGCGCGCCAAGGTCCCAGACAACATTCACATCGGTTTGAAATGCGCCAAGATTTACTCTGACGGAATTGAAGTAAAGCAGCTCGCCGACCTCATCCGTGTCAATCAAATGTTTGACCAGCCGAACCGGACCATGGTAGACGAAAGTATGATCGACCATGAGGACTAACTTCATCTCTTCTGCTATCGCGATCAGCTCCTCGCACTGAGCAGAAGTAGCGCACATCGGTTTTTCTACCAGCACATGTTTGCCGGCCAACAATGCTTGCTTAGCCAATTCGTGGTGTGTATGGACAGGCGTTGCAATAACTATGGCATTAAGCGACGCGTCATTCAGGAGGTCATTATAGTCAGGAGTGAAGTGAGTCATGCGGTATCGCCCGCGGTGCTTACTCAATCGCTCAGGCTCGCGATCGCAAATGTGCGTTACTTCGACGCAATCAATCTCACTAAAGTTACGAACCAGGTTTGGACCCCAGTACCCGTAACCAACTACTCCGACTGTCACTTGGTCCATGTAAGCTGTTCGCCACCCGCCACTACACTGTTTACATCATCTCATGAATCGCTGAAAACGGCACAGCAGAGCCTCAAGCTTTAGGTTGCTGGCGACAAATAACTTGGCTAACGCCCATTGTGGAGGCCAGGGGCAGCAGGGAAGAAGTTGCGTGCCAAGCCTCTGAGCGGCGAAATGCCAGATTGAAAAGCGGAACTCTTTCACTTGGAATGTGTGTTATCTAAGTTAGATCCACGCCTGACAAATACGTCCGCAGCCGTATCTTCAGCACATAGTTTCCATTTTGGGTCATTTCTCAGTCGTTCATCAAGAGGCGTGTGTTTGGCAAAAATGATCCAGTTGATATGGTGCTCATCAAAGTAATTTTGCCAACCCGGGTAGAGGCTGACAACGGTGCCATACCCATAGTAGAAGTCAGTGCCAAAGAAGGAAGCGCGGTCGTCGATGAATACCGGCATTCCCAGCTTGTAGTAAAGGTATCCGCCCCAGTTAACATGGTTGAAACCTTCAGCCGCCGGCAACTTGTTATCACGAATATAGTTGAGAGACTGCACCGGCAGGCGCTGACTATCAAAGCCCGAGTCCATAAAAGTGGAACCAAAAAGCTTGCCACCATTAGCTGCTGCAACAGCCAGGACAAGAACAGAAAATAGTGGCAGCAGATGCATTTTGCACCGAATTTCTGCCGCATCGCTCTGCTCGCCAATGGTATCCCATTTGGCCGCCAGTTTCTGCCACAATGCAGATTTATCAATCGTGGCCAAATCCACACTCATTATTTTGCCTGAAAAGAGTTCGCCGATAAATGGCAGAACAACGATTGCAAATAGCGGCACGTTGCGGACTTCCGAAAGAGCCAGGTGTGCAAAGGCCAAGCACAGTAAAAGCTGTGGGACGGAGACGCGAACTCGCCGCAATGCCAGACCAATTACAGGCAAGAAGAAGAGAAGCTCCAGGCAATTCGACTGGAGCCCGCCGTGAAAGACAGGGGACATATATTCATCGACGGAATGTACCAGCCGACTTGGAGCCAGATACCCAAGGATATTTTGGTGCAAGGCGATTCCGTACGGATTGATGAAGCTGGTGAAGAGTGCTGCCGAAAGCGCCAACAACAATCCTTTCACTTCATGACGGGCATCAGCTCTATTATCTTCTTGAGCGACGAAACTCGCCACCGCTGCCACGATCAGATAGATCGAGATCATGGCAAAACCGGTTACGAATCCCGGATGACAATTGGCCCAGATCAGCGATGTTATGGCAAGTGTCACAACCAGACGCATAGTCGTGATCTGTCGCCGATGAAAGTCTTCCAGTGTTGTCGAAAAAACGAAGACACCGATGAATGTAGCAACTAGCGGCCGCGCCAGCCAATGCACGGTTGAGGCAATGGCTGCAATCAGGCAGAAAAAAAATGTCGCAAAAACATGGCAGCCCAGTTTGCGGCATCTCTCAAACAGCAGTAAAAAGAGCGTTGCGATTATTGTCGAGATCAACAGCGCCACGCCATTAAGCCCGCCGAAATTGTCAGCGGCCGCCATGAAAACATCAAAGAGCCAATAGAGAACTATCCAGGGCTTTCCCGCAAACGTATAAGACAAAAAGTCGTGATAAGGTATGGCGCCCTTATCGATAATGTAGCTGCCTGTAGCCAGATGCCAGCCGCTTGAACCATCGGAAAACACATAATTTGGCAAGAGAGAAATCAGAAACAGCAACACAACCATAAAGAACATGTCGGCCATATCAGGCAACGGCGAAGGTTTTCCTGGCGTTGCACTATCCATTAGCAGCCGACCGTTTTCTTGCGGCAAGGCGCACTTGACTCAACCGCTTGCGCATCGATTGAGCCATTGGTTTTGAATTCTTCGATTTTCACTAAGACCATTATAGTTTGCCCAAAGAATGGCTGCAAACTCTCACGAAAGACGATCATCGACCACCCGGTCGGGTAGCCGATGATACGGGAAAAGACTATTGCACGCAACTCATTAACTGAAGCGTCAGTGAAACCATTGTGTGAAAGGTGTCAATTCATTGCTGAATTGAATCCGACTGCGTAGGACTTCCTCTGCCCCGGTCCGCGAGCGAGCGACGATTCGTCCGGAACCATCAATCACTGCGGAAGGACCGGTGTTAGCGGCGAAGACGAAGTAGCGACCGGTCTCAGCGGCTCGCAAAACCGAAAATGCCAGCATCTGATCGCCGACCATAGCTTCATGGAACCAGGCAAGATCACTGAGGTTCACCAGAAGCTCGCCGCCGTTGCGCACACTGCTTATGCATAATTCCGGAGAGAGCGTTTCAAAGCAAATCAGCGGAGCAACTGCATGATTCCCCAGGTGCAAAATGACAGGAAACTTGCCAGAGTTGAATCCAACACCGGCTGGCGTTGATGTTAGCTTCTGTATCCAATCCGGCATGTACTTAACAAATCGCGGCATGTACTCACCAAACGGCACGAGATACCGCTTATGGTAGACAGCTTCCATCAGGTTTCCGTTGGCTGCAATTCCGAACGCCGAGTTGTACGGCTTGCCATCGAAATCTTTATCGAGAGAACCAATCACCATGTCTCGTTTTCCGTCTTTAGAAAGCTGAGACAGCGCAGTCAACATACCGCGCTCTTCTTTTAAATAAGTAGGCAGTGCACTTTCCGTCCAAATGACAAGACCTGCCGGCGTCCGGTCAACCAACGTTCGATAATGATTCATTAATTGAGCAAGCGAAAACGACCTGGTTCGTTTTTGCATCTCGATATTGATGTTGCCCTGAATCACCGAGATCGATTGTGCCTGACCAATCATTGGTGTAGACATACGCGAGAAGCCCCATGCAACTCCCGCGGACACCATCAACGCCACGATCAGAAATTGAGTTATTGCCGCCGTAGAAGTGGTGGCAGCAAGAGACTTGAAACTTAGCTTGGCAGACAAAGTAGCAATAACATTGGCTACTGCACAATTAAACAGAACGATCACAGCACCAATGCCGATACCGCCGATCCAACTAGCTGATTGCAACACGGGTAACACCTGATACTGCGAATATTCCAGCATCGTCCACGGGACACCCAGCCAATCAGGGGCATTAGCAATTTTGTTCTGCATCAACACCCAAAAAACTGGTATCAAAAGCAGTGCCGGAGCACGCCACTTCTCTTCCACCTGCCGCGGCAGGAATCCACCGCACAGCGGAAGGAACCTAATGCCGGCGCTGATGACAGCTACAATCACCGCCTGATGAAGTGAAACGATAATCCATGCAGCTGCCGATACCAGCACGCTTTGAATGTCGTTGAACCCCATCCAGTTAAGCGGGTGCAACTTTAGGTACCAGCATAGATAGACAAGGTTGTAAGCAAAACCAAAAACTAATCCGCGTAAGAACGCGTCACGAATCCCCGGAGCTGACACTGTTAGAAGCAAGAGCGGAACCAATCCGACCCATGCCAGATACCATTGGTCGAATCCGGGCGCAGACAATCCAAGCACGGCACCGAACACGGCTGCAATCGCCAGGCTGACCTGCAAAGTCATTTTAGATTGCGACGGCTTTTTGCTCGGCGTCACTTTGCTCTTCTTGCGTGATCGCGAATTAGTGGCTGGCATTCAGCTTTGTACCCCTTTCAAAGCACCGTTCCAGAGAATAGATCATAACGCGCTCAAACGAAAGAGCACCGCCCTAAGGCGGTGCTCTGTAGAGATTAATTGCTGAGCTTATTCATCTTTGGCAGGTGCTGGTCTGCCAGTTGGCTGTCGTGGAGCCGGCTGGTTAGCCAGATGTGCACGGACCTTCCCTTCGATTTCCGCCAAGAGCTTAGGATTACTTTCTAAGAAAGTTCTAGCGCCATCACGACCTTGCGCCAGGCGCTCGTCTTGATAGCTAAACCAGGCTCCGGACTTCTTGACGATCTCCAGCTCGGTTGCCATATCCAAAATACAGCCAGATGTGCTGATTCCGCGTCCGTAGATGATGTCGAATTCAGCGATACGGAATGGTGGCGCCACTTTGTTTTTGACGACTTTCACTTTAACGCGGTTGCCATATTCAACGCCATCTTTCTTCAGCGTTTCAATCTTGCGAATATCAAGCCGGACGGAAGCATAGAACTTCAGTGCGTTTCCACCTGGTGTTGTTTCCGGGTTACCGAACATGACACCGATTTTGTGGCGCAGCTGGTTGATGAAGATTACAGTCGTCCCGGTTTTACTTACGATTCCGGTCAATTTGCGCAGAGCTTGGCTCATCAAACGAGCCTGCAGACCCGGCAAGCTGTCACCCATTTCGCCTTCGATTTCAGCCTTCGGCACAAGAGCCGCAACAGAGTCGATGATAACGATATCAACAGCGCCGGAACGAACCAATTGTTCAGTGATTTCCAGTGCTTGTTCGCCGGTATCCGGCTGCGAAATCAACAACTCATCGACATTGACCCCAAGTACGCGCGCGTAGTCAGGATCCATAGCGTGTTCCGCATCGACAATAGCGGCGATTCCGCCACGTTTTTGCACCTCTGCAGCCACATGTTGCGCGAGCGTTGTTTTACCAGATGATTCCGGTCCAAAGATCTCGATGATTCTTCCGCGCGGAAGACCACCGATTCCGAGAGCGACGTCAAGTGCCAACGCTCCGGTGGGAATGCTCTCTATAGCGCCATGACGAGAATCGCCAAGACGCATGATGGAACCTTCTCCATATTGCTTTTTAATAGCGTCCATCGCCAAACCAAGAGCTTTGGTGCGCTCGGCGGATTGCGGCGGAGGCGATGTGCCTTCGGATTTGCCTTTTGCTGTCGGCGTCGGCTGTTCAATCGCCGGCTTTCTCTCTGACTTATCGCCTTGCTTGTCGTTCATGGCTTTGTCGCCCGTTGATTTGTCTCTGGTAACTATTGCCATTCTTATCTCCTATTTATAGACCACTGTGGTGCGAACCTTGCGCATTGTTGATATATCTTGAATATGCGGAAAGCGTCTGCCCATCAGTCTTCGGCGCGTTTCCCTTGGTTATGGCTGCCCGGAAATTATAGCCGGACTATGCCTTCTGGCTGAATTAAAAAGTAACGGTAGCTACGTTTGGCAGCCTCTGGACCGCAGCTCTACTGTTTCAAAGATCCGACCGGGGGTATAAAAACGTTGCTGGCCAACAACGTTGGTAAAGGTTCCACTTAGAAGTACGTCACCGGACGACCAGGAGTTCAATCACTTCTGAAGCTTCGATCTCATGCGGGGGAGGCAATCATGGCATCGTCAGTACGACGATCGCTGGATGGAACAACCAATCTCATTAATTCTAAGAATGACCCGAGATCAGCTTCAAAACCGTCCGGTTTGAGTCAAAGCGAAATATTCGAATGCTTGAGCCCGGCCGAGATGGCTCGATTGATGGAGATGGTGGAAGAGCTCGAAGTACCGAGGCATCATCTTCTATTTGCACCTGGCGTCCCTTCCGAATCGATTTACTTTATAGACACAGGTCGTGTGCGTCTGACGCGCCTATCGCCGGATGGTCGCACTGTGATTCTGGCCCTGCTTGGACCCGGTGACTTCATCGGCGAAGCGGCATGGGAATCCGGAGAGCACGACAGCTACGGCGAAACGCTGGAGGAAAGCCGCATTTATCAGCTCTCACGCGAAGCATTTGAAAATCTTGTCAGGCAGAATCCGGAGTTCGGCTTGCGGCTGATCCAGGTAGTCGGAGTACGGCTGAAGCAGGCGCAGTCCCGCATTGAAGACCTGGTTTTTCGTCAAGTTCCCAGTCGCGTGGCCCGCCTTCTGGTGAGCCTTGCTGAGCATCACGGAAAGGTAACGCCGCACGGTATTCGTGTTGAGTTCCCTCTCACCCACCAAGAGATTGCCGATATGGTCGGCTCTTCCAGAGTTACGGTTACTCAAGTGTTGAACAAGTTCAGAACCAGTGAATGGATAGCAATTGAATCCAAGCGCGTGACAATCCATAATCTGGAAGCTCTGGAAGCTCTGGTTCGCCAACCCTAGTATTGCAACCTGGTGAGTTATAATCATTTGCACGTGTGCTCGTAGCTCAGCTGGATAGAGCGTTGGTCTCCGAAGCCGAAGGTCTTGAGTTCGAATCTCAACGGGCACAATTTTTTTTCAAATGGGTCAACTTAACGCTTTGCAGCGAGCAAATCGTTCGGCTCCTGCTTGCAGCTCTGCAGCCAGCAAGCGGGTATAGCTAAGAATAATCACTCGCGTAATCGGAAATGCCAGACTCCAAACCGCCTTCTCAAACATCGAACACCGAAAGCTTAGCTGCTCAAGATTCCTTGACGCACTATCTCAAAACGAGAGAGGGTGCCCGACATGCTCTGGCACTGTGTTTCCTAGTCGCGTTCGCCAACATAATGTTCAGCTTTTGTCCGGGGCTGCCCCCAGCTTGGTGGCAAACGCTTGTAATGGGTCTTTGGCTTGCCGGCAACTTGACCACCTTGCTGGTCCTTGGACCAGTGATGGTCGCCTGGGTCTATCTTTTTGGCCATAGACCCCGTCGCACCAATAAAGGATTTGTGGCTGAGTGCTTGGCCAGCCAGGAGGCTGCTGTTCCAATTACTTTGCGAAAAGGGGCAACAGCCAAAGGTCTCTTCCTAGTAATCAAAGCCGACACGCCTTGCCTGCCAGGATTTTGGCTGGTCATTGCCTCACTTGTAATAGGTGAAATTGTCCGCTTTCTCAGCAGCGCCATGACCTTAGGCGGCATGGAGTCAGTTTTGGCCTGTGCTTTCGTTGTATCGAGCTTGCCGATTTTTGCCGGTGTCGTTTCATCCTATTTAGGCAGCAAATTGCCGACAGTACGCCTGCCTGCGCTGCGCGGATCGCTGCGGCAGAAACTATCCATTGCCCACCGGTTATCCAGCTTGCTGACTGCCTCAACACGCAATTTGCTTACGCAACAGATTCCCTTCTTGAGCGTGCCATTATCACTGCTGGTTTTTTCCTGCGTGATGGCATTTGCTCCCAGCGGAGTGGGCGCGTGTATTGCCGGCTGGCTTGAAGCTGCTACGCGCGATGCGAACATATCGCAAGCCGTAAATACCGATCCGGCATTTACCGCTGTTGTCTCTGGCTTGATCGCCATTGCCATCGTCACTGCCGGACATACTTATGCCGCTCGCTTGGGAGCAGCCTTTCCACTGTTTTTGCAGGACTTCTTTTCACTCAAGGCCGGCGATAACATCTTAGAGTCCGTCTTTCAAGCAGGCATCATTCCATCCACCAAGATTCAACTTCCAGACAGGTTGCCGAAACTGCGGATGGCCCTGGAGACAGTCCTCTGGCTTCTTGCGTGTTACGCAACGCTATTCTGGCTTGTCGCTTTCTGCCCCGGACCGCTTGGTGATGCCATCAAGACTTGGCTCAGTCACCCGGTGCACAATGGTAATGAAGTGCCATCGATCCTTACTAACTTCAACTTCCGTCTATTCATAGCTTCCATAGTCGCCGCCTATGGAACGGCGCAGATGGCTGTTACTTGTTGCGTGTTTCTGCCCACTCACCGGCTCAAAATTGGCCAAATCAGTTCGCAAGGAATTTTGATTGCAGATGCGCTGCCTTTTCCGCGACTAAAATTTTGGAACCAACTCAAGAGCATCACAATTTCAAAGTCTTGGAATCGCAAGGAAGATCTATTGACGCTTTCTTTCGGACTGGACTCAATTGTACTGGTCATTTCTCAATTGACTGCGGAACAAATGGCAACTTTGGTGGCCGCGGCCGATGAGTTTGCTGGGGCCTGCAAGGTTAACGCACAATTCGTCGCTTTCAGACAGAACCTGGCCCAAAAGGTGAACGGTGTTTCGCTTGCCGATTCGGAGAAGTTTGATTCGTCAGCTTTCGGATTGCATACCGTCGGCGAGCTTGTTAACGAAGGCGCTTATCGAATTGTCCGTAAACTGGCCTCTTTCTCACTTTCGGCAACTTATCTAGCGCGCACCACTGATGGTGACATGGTGGTAATTAAGCAATTTGTGCTACCTGCAGAATCGCAAGCAGCTCAGCACTGTAGAGATACTTTTCAAAGAGAGTATGAAATGCTCGAAAGGGCGACCCATCCGCGCATGACGAAGGTGATTGAGTGCTTCGAAGATGGGCGCTCTACTTACCTTGTGCTTGAGCACATCAGAGGCATCGACCTGCGCAAACTGGTTGCGTCAAGAGGTCCGCGCAGTGAAAAGACGGTCTTAAACTGGATTCGCCAGCTGTGCGATCAGGTGCGACACTTGCATGAGCAAGATCCGCCCATACTACATCGCGACCTCACACCGGACAACGTCATGTTGGATGAAGATGGCAATTTACGCATCATTGATTTTGGTGCGGCCCATGAGTTTATGGAAGGTATTACCGGGACGTTGATTGGCAAGCAATCTTATATAGCGCCAGAACAACTGCGTGGCAAAGCCTCGACAGCCAGTGACATCTACAGCATGGGACAAATGATCTACTTTTTACTTACCGGGCGCGATCCGCGAGCACTGGCTCAAAGCCAGTTGTCCAAAAGCGGTGTTCACGTAAGTGAACGATTGGACAGACTTGTGTCGCAGTGTACAGCCTTTGACGAAAGCGATCGCATTCAAACTGTGGAACAGCTACTTGCCCAGTTGAATGGCCACGCAAGTCTCTCAAATGAGCTTGGCGATTTAACTCCTGATGCTCAGAAGTGCCAGGAGGTAAGCACTCTGGTAGAAGTAGGCTCAAAGACTGAAGATGGACATGGTGAGTCTATAACCATAAAGACAAGGGAAACCGTCAATGATTGAGGAGGAGCATCCCGTTTTAACAACGAAAGAGCAGGACTCCGTAGCTCTTTGCACGGAGCAAACGAGCAATTCAATTTCGGAGACAATGTCTAACTCTCTTACTTCGGAAGCGCAATCCAAGATGGAAGGCGGAAGCACAAACTTCGGTCTTTCGGAATTGTATTCAGCGGGAATTGCTGATTATTCCCTGCGACGCAAGTGGATGTGCCACTTTTTCATGCTGGTGCATACTTTTTTGTTGAGCATAGTATGCGGCTCGAGGAACTTTTTACAGTTTAGCGCTAGCGACCAACTTGAAAGCTCCAGACTGAATCAGAAAGAGCACACTTATGAGAATTACTTGCAAGTATGCAATCAAGACTTTCGCAAAGTACTATGTGCTGCACGCTATGCAAGTTTCGGCGATGCTTGTGCGGCAGTGCCTGTTGTTGCCATTTTCATTTACATGGAATTGTCTGCGCGGCTTGTGCAGCCGGAAGTAGTGCGAAAGATTTGGAGTTATCAATACGATCAGGTTGCCGAAAATTTCTCTGATCCGCGCTGGATAAGAGACACGGCACTTGCTGTCCGTCCGCTGATGCTCGGCCCGCTATTGCTCTGTCCGTTGGTTGCTATTTTGATGATGATTGTGCACTTTGTTTCAACATTCATGCCCGACGGGCTACGGAAGAAAAATGCGACGCCGATGCCTCAGAACGGATTTGTTTTGAAGCAAGACCTTGACGGAATACGGCAAAAGAATGTGCCGGCAACATTCTTTCATTCAGACTTGTTCAGTCCCCTTATGCTCACTTTCTTCGTATTAGGAATTCCCGGTGGAATCTCCTGGTGGATTTACACTCATCTTGGAATAGCTACGTATTTTGGCGGCCTTGCAACTGATGCCCCTGGCCGTGAATTGGAAAAAATTCTCTTCTATTTCTTCCCACTTGGTGCATGTCTTTCCATGTTGTTCTTCCGGTATTACTTTACTTTTGGGATGCACTTCTTCAGCGGCAAATACGATATTGAGGTGCATCCAGATGTGCTGAAGATGCAGCCTATAGAAGGCTGGTTCCGCGACTTTGTCTCACTTGGAGTTCGTTCGCATTTTCCCGTGCAAATACGCTGGAGTGATGTGACGGAAGTTACGTTACTATCAGGCAAGTTAAAATCGCTGGAGCTAACAACGGATAATGAGTTTCTCAGAGCGCTAAGAAGAGTATCTACCTTTTACGAATCGCTGACTTTAAAACTTGGAGCTGAAGGTGAATGCATCACAGTTACTTCTCACAGTCGAGCAATCCAAATTAAGTTATCGAATTTGACGCAAGAAGAGAAGTCTAGCCTCTTCTATGCGCTGCGCAAGAACGCACCATCGATTTTTCTAACTGAGGATGTTCAGAAGGCTCTGACCGGATCAATGACCCTGCAAGAGCCGAGATACACGCAGATCTGGTTCGATGTTTTGAATCATCCGTGTATCAACGCGTCCGCCACAGACTTGCAAAGCGAGATGCGATTGTACAACGATAAATATGTCATTGAAGAGAAGCTAGGTAGCGGCGGACAAGCGCTCGTATACTCAGCGCACCAGAACAATGACACGCAAGTCGTTCTTAAAGAATTTCGCCTGACGTCCGGTGAAGCCCTCAATGTCATGATTGACTCAGCCAAACCTTTTGAGACGGAAAGCACCATACTGAATCAACTAGATCATTGCCAGATCGTCAAAATGATCGACATGTTTTATGAAAATGGTCGAGTCTACATCGTGTTGGAAAAAGTCGAAGGACTGTCTTTGCGAAAGTTGGTGGAAAATTCCGGCGCATTGAGTGCGACCAAAGTTGTGAATCTAGCGAAACAAATGTGCGCGATATTGGAATACTTGCACTCTTTTAACCCGGCTGTGCTGCACCGCGATTTCACCCCGGACAATTTGATTTTGCAACCAGATGGGCAGCTAAAGTTAATCGATTTTAGCGTTTCGCAGACAAGCAAGGATGTGCGGGCAGGCGAGTGTGCGGGCAAACACTCGTATACGCCACCGGAGCAGTTTCGCGGAGAAACAACCACGCAAAGCGACATTTACGCTCTCGGTGCGATGCTATCTTTTCTACTTACAGGTGTGGATCCATTACCCATTTCCAGGTCTTCTCCCATTACCAGCAGGCCGGAAATCTCGGCATGGCTCAACGAGATTGTCGAGAAAGCAACGGCTATCGACATTTCGCAGCGATACCAGTCGGTGCAATGGATGCTTCTCGATCTGGAAGCTTTAGAGGGCAAGTCTTGCGACACTGACCCTGCCGTAATTATTAAAGTAAAGCAGACTTAGGACTCAGGCCAAAGTCATTTGTACCGTGTCCCCTCAAGAGGACCCAGTGGAGGGCAAAACCAACGACGCGGACAGATGTCTGCACGCCATCAATCTTTTCGGAAAGCTAGTTCGAGATTGGAGCGTTAACCATTACGGGAAGGTCCCATTCCTGATGACAAACAAATAAATTGATTGATGCAATAATCTTGGCGGCTGGGTCGGATTTGCCAATTGGAACATCCTGCCGATGTCTCTGTCCGAACGGCTGTCAGTCAATCCTGCGGTTTCCCAATGCATGACACTTTCCATGTAGATCTTTTTATAGTGCTCCTCATGGTGACAGCAGCAGTCGCCATAGCAGTGAAATGGGTGAAGCTTCCGTACGCGATTGCCCTTGTTATCGTCGGCTTACTGATCGGTGTCTTTCATCTGTTGCCAGCAGTTGAGATGACACCAGACCTTATTTTGCTCGTCTTCTTACCTGCCCTGCTGTTTGAAGCATCCTGGAACATTGACATCAGAGAGCTGAAAGAAAATTGGTTCCCAATCCTGTTGCTGTCGGTGCCTGGGCTAGTTATCTCCATGGTCGTGGTTGCTGCTTTCATGCATCTGGGGATTGGTATGCCGCTGATGGCGGCTTTGCTATTCGGTGCAATGATTTCGGCCACCGATCCAATCTCAGTGGTAGCTCTGTTCCGCAAATTGGGCATGCACAAGCGCCTGACTATGATCCTTGAAGGAGAAAGCTTGTTCAACGACGGGACCGCCGTTGTGCTTTTCAAGCTCATTCTTGCCCTGGTAATTGCCAACGCCCAGTTCTCGATTACAGAGACAATCGGAAGCTTCTTAATGGTGGTGATCGGCGGCGGCGTCATCGGTTGCGCGTTGGGATACGCAGCATCGAAAATCACAGCCTTCTTCGATGATCATTTGCTAGAAATTACGCTTACAACTATTCTTGCGTACGGAGCGTTCCTCGTTGCAGAGCAGTTGAAAGTCTCACCCGTGATAAGCGTCGTAGCGGCGGGCATCGTCATGGGCAATTATGGCAGCAGAGTTTCGATGTCAGCCACCACCCGACTGGCTGTCAACTCATTCTGGGAGTATGCAGCATTCCTCGTTAACTCACTGGTTTTCTTGCTCATTGGATTGCAGGTAAAATTCGACCTGCTGCAAAAATATGCCATTCCGATAGGACTTGCCATAGTGGCGATCCTTGTATCACGGGCAATAGTTGTATACGGTTTGGCGCCATTCTTTTCAACAAAAATCGCTCCTGTTCCGTGGAAGTGGCGACACCTCCTTTGGTGGGGAGGTTTACGCGGTTCACTTTGTATGGCATTAGCGCTGAGTCTTCCCTCCTCTTTGCCGTATCGAGAAGAAATACTTATCACCACATTTGGTGTCGTTCTCTTTACTCTTTTGATCCCCGGATTGACCATCGAGCCTTTTGTCAAATTCATGAAAATGAACCCGCAAGATTCGAAGCTTCTAGCTTACAAAGAACTCAAAAGTGTGCAGATGGCAAACACCAAAGCGATGGACTTTCTGGAAGGTCTTCACAAACAGGGAGCGACTACTGAGCAGGCCTATGAGCGGCTAAAAATTGAAATCAGCGAATCCCAAATACAGACAAAGCAGTCTATAGATGAGCTTCACGTCGCGGACGCCTCCATACAAGAACTCGATTTCATCGAGGTGAAAAGGAACTTGCTAGAGTTGCGCAAAGACTATCTGATGATGCTGACCAAGGAAGGACTCCTTGGTCAAGAAAGCCTCGATCGGTTAAGGCTGGAGATTGACCGGGAAATTCATCGACTGGTCGACAAATCAGAATGAGCACTTCCAGATTTGAGTCTGACACCAGCCTTTTCCCGAAAGCAAAGCACCAAGGGAGGTACTACCTTAATGGTCTGGTTTGAGCTGCTCGTTTGCATTGCTACAATTCTCGTTGCTGGGACTCAGCTTTCTAAGTATGGCGATGAAATTGCTGAAAAGACCGGACTCGGGCGAAGCTGGATCGGACTGATTCTACTTGCCACCGTCACTTCACTGCCGGAACTCATTTCCGGTGTAAGCGCTGTCACTTTGAACAATTTGCCAGATTTAGCTGTTGGCGGCCTCCTTGGAAGCTGCCTGTTCAACATCGTCATCCTGGCAATTCTGGACCTTGCCGCCGGCAAAACCCCGCTGTCCAGTCGTGTTCACCACAGCCATGTTCTCTCGGCCGGCTTCGGAATCATTTTGCTCGCCTGCGTTTGCATTGCAAAGATTTACGGCAGCCCGCAGTTCATTTTTGGCTGGGTCGATCCCTTCAGTATTGTGTACGTTGCCATCTACGCAATAGCCATGCGAACACTATTTCAGTTTGAGTCAAGACGCGCTCTGCAGGAAATTTCCGAGGCAACCGTCGAATCACTCCAGCAAGGAACATTGTTCAAATCGGCTTTGCTTTTTGCACTCTTTGCCGGATTCATCGTAGCAGCTGCTCTTTATTTACCGGATGTGGCCGATCGCATCGGCAAGATAACTGGAATGAGCAACACCTTCATTGGCAGCTCCCTGGTTGCAATTACAACCTCGTTGCCTGAAGTAGTCGTTTCAGTATCTGCCGCCCGGATGGGTGCATTCGACATGGCAGTTGGCAATGTCCTCGGAAGTAATTTGTTCAATGTCGCTATTCTCGGAGTTGTGGACATGTTCTACACAAAAGGTTCATTGCTCGCTCAGGCATCCAATCAACATGTTCTTACTACTCTCGTTGCGATCATAACCACGGCAATTGCTGCTATCGGCGTCACTTTTCGCGCCGATAAGAAACGGCTTGCTCTGACGTGGGATTCCATCGCCATCTTGGTTTGCTATTTTGCTGCTACCTATTGGCTGTTCCTGGCAAAGTAATCATGTGTTGGTCTCAGTTGAGAACAGCAATGCCGTCGCTGGATTGACTCCAGCAGTCAATGGACTCTACATATCATGATCGACTGGCGGTTCGTCGGATGCAACCGCTGGCTCAACGTCACCAAATGCAATATGCGCAATAGCATCGGTGACAGTGTCATACGAATTAGCGAAATCGATTCCTAGCTTTGCCAGAGTTGATTTGGTCGGGTCCGACAGCTTTACAGCAAGCACGTCGATACCTGCCCGAGCCCAATCACCCAGCGCCTCTTGTAGCGCAAACGCGCCAGACAGATCAGCAAAATGAACGTTGGCGAAGTGCAAGATAATGTACTTGGCCTTTGGCCCTTTCTCAACAAGTTTTTCTAAGTTCGTCACTTCTCCAAAGAACAATGGTCCATGAAATGAATAGACGAACGTTCGCTCCTGTATTTCTAAAGGTAGCGATTCGACGACAGGATAGGCTTCCGGCATGCTTGAGACAGGATCAACATGCATCAATTCTGTATCAGACATTTTTTTCGCGAAAAGCAGGGAAGCTACCGCTAAACCGGCGATCACAGCGATGATCAGATCTACGAAGATCGTATGCAACAGAACTATTACGAGGACGATCACGTCTTCTTTCGGGGCTTTGCGAATTAGCCGGAGCGCACGATAGTCAATTATAGAAACACCAACACTGATCAAAATGGCAGCAAGGCAAGCCAGCGGAATTTTCTCTGCAACAGGTCCCAAACCAAGCAATACCGCCAGAAGAAGCAGCCCATGAGCAGCACCGGACAGACGTGTTGTCGCACCACTCTTTATATTTATGACACTACGCATAGTGGCACCAGCACCGGGTAGACCACCCACAAGACCGGCAACGAAATTGCCAATTCCCTGTCCGATAAGCTCTCTGTTGCTGTCATGTTTCGTTTTTGTTAGTCGGTCAACTACCACCGAAGTCAATAGTGAATCGATAGATCCGAGCGTCGCCAGAGCTAAGGCATTTGTAATCACCACATGCCAGTCGTTCAGCGAAAACCAGGGAATTTTCGGCCAGGGAATGCCGGCCGGTATCTGGCTTATCGTAGGCACTTTGAGTTGAAAATAGGCAGCGACAAATGTGCCCACTAAAAGGGCCAGAAGCGCTGCAGGTACCCTTTTGGTGATGAATGGCGTTACATAGATACACACAAGGCACAGAAGACCCAAGCCAAAAGCCTGTAGGTTAGCGGATTGGACAGCTTCCGGGAGGGATTGCAAACTGCCCAGCACCTCGCCTGTTCCTGGCAATCCAACAAGCGGCCGCAATTGCAAAATGATGATAATGATCCCTATGCCGCTCATGAAGCCAGATACAACCGGATAGGGTATGTATTCAATTAGCTGGCCGGCCTTCAGTAGTCCAAAGCCTATCTGGCACACTCCAGCCAATATAATCGTTGCAAAGATCAATTCCGGATGCCCAAGATGGGCGCTGACCATCGCAGCAATCACAACGGTCATGGGCCCGGTCGGTCCGGAAACTTGGGCTTTGGTACCCCCAAACAGGGCGGCAAGAATTCCACAAGCTATAGCGCCGTACAGTCCCGCTGGTGCTCCCAACCCCGAGGCCACTCCAAAGGCAAGAGCAATGGGTAAGGCAACGACGGCTGCAGTTAAACCGCCAAGCAGATCCCCGGGCACATGCGCTAATTTCAATCTATCGAAGGTCATCACGCATCACTGCCTCGGTAGGACGCCAGCGGACATTATTGCGGCTCAAGAAGACCTGGTATGTCGCGCACTTCGATGCGCTTTGCTTTCATGTCCACTGTCGGGACAATCGCTTTGACAAACGGGATCAAGATCGTCTTACCGCCTGAATCTTGCTCGCCTTGCACTTCCAGCAAATCATTTGCGCTACCAATGATACTGATCACCTTGCCGACCAAAGCACCATCGGTGGTGAACACCGACATGCCGACCAGGTCACTTACCCAAAACTCTTCTTCAACCAATGGCAGCAGCTCTGATTCTTTGGCATAGACCTTAGCGCCTTCCAGATCCTCCACAGCATTGCGATCCATCAACCCATCGAACATCATCAAGAGCATGCGCTTATCAAGTCGACAGGAGCGCACATTGAGCATTACATCCAGGTCACCGGTCGGACTCATTCCCTGGGCATACTCGATGCGGACTGATTTCAAATCCACCAGCATGTCCGGGCTGTTTGTTGACGGCTTTATTTTTACTTCACCGGCAAGGGCCTGAAAACCGAGAACTGTTCCCACAAGGAAATCATGCGAATTTTTCATTGATTGGCCCGGAAGCTATTTGGACGTTACTTTGTGGATTGGCTTGGCGTCTTCTTTCCAGCGCTTGAAGAGGCTGTGATCGAATCCGAATTGGTCGAGCACTCGACCGACCACGAAGTCTATCATGTCCGAAACGGACTGAGGCTTATGATAAAAGCCTGGCGAAGCACAGGCGACTGTCGCGCCGGCTTCAGAAAGAGTTAGCATGTGCTTGATCTGAATCTGACCAAATGGCATCTCACGAAGCAATATCGTCAGCGGTCGCTTTTCCTTAAGTGTCACTGCCGCCGCTCGGTGTATCAGGCTTTCGGTCAACCCACTGGCTATCGATCCCAAAGTGCCAAGGCTGCATGGGGCAACAGCCATACCCATTGTTCTATAAGAGCCGCTGGCAACGGACGCTCCGTAATTTTCCAGCCGGTGCAATGTGAGCGGCGAATCCGCAGGCAAACTCAAGTAGGTGATCAACTCCGCCTGCAAGTCCTCAGCAAAAACCAGATCCATTTCTTCACGCATCACTTGCAGAGCGCCGCGTGACACAAGCAGCTCTACCGGATGTTCAATTTCGAGAAGATATTGGAGCAGACGCAGACCATAGACAGAGCCGCTTGCTCCGGTGATAGCCAAGACAAATGGCAGCTTGCGATCCACAATGGTTTCCTATAAAGATCTTGGCTGGGAACCCATTGACGCTAGAACGAGTCGGCGGGAATGGACGGGTTGCCAGTTGATGGTGGTGCTGAATAGCCAGCTGGTGGCGCGGAAGAACTGCCACCAAATCCGGGGCGTTGGTAGGATTCGTAGGGATTACTGGCACGGCTTTGAGGTTCCGCCGCTGCTGGTCGTCTGGAAGGTGGTGGTAAAGTCTCCTCTAACTCCTCAACTGAGCTAACAGGTCCGCCCATATTTGGGGTGGCAACACCAATCTTGAACGGCGCCGACAACCTCACGGTAAGCGGTGAACCGGAATAGATGTAGTAGTCTCGCCCTTTTAAAACGAGGGAACGAATGGTCAACTCATCCCGACGATAGCCTTCGTCACCGGCGCCAAGAATTGAATCTTTGAGCAGGTCGCTGCGCTTCACAACATTAGGACGCCGGTCCCCGGAATCACCGCGAACCGTCTTTGCGCGGTTGATGTTTACAGCCTCAAAGCTGGAAGACGAACCCATATATGCAATCCCCGTACCATGAGGAATTGCTGGAGTGTGGTGCCCCTCTCGGGTATCAACTTCACCAGCGAGCGATGCTACTAGCGGGTGCACAACACCGTCTGGAGTGCGCAGTCCGGATACTTGAACTCTCAATTTGCCGCGTATGGATTTTTTGTTCTGGCCCCGCTTGGGGGGCACATTCGATGCCGACACTGCCTCCACAACTTCACCAATGATTGAAGAACCTGCCGGCACAATAACATCGCTTCCATTCAACAGTACCGGGCTGGACATAGTAATGCTGAATGCCGTGCCCGGGCGGCTGCGCGAAGAACTAATAGTGGTATCAATACGACCTTCCCAGGTCGTGCCGATGGGTACCAACACTGTTTTTCCGTGGGTCGAAGATGGTGCGCGGTAGAACTCATCTGGATCACTGAGCCGTTTGGGACGGCTCGGTGGCGCGGAACTTTGCGCTTCTGCCTGATGATAGAAACCGGACACAAACCAGGGCGTGACAATTACTGTCGCGCAAAGCAGGGTCCTGATGGCTAAGGCTTTGAACATAAGGTCCTCTACAAAGAATGACTTTCAGGGGGAGTAGCCGGTGATGCGGATTCCGAGGGCTTCCGTTGGCGACGAATGATGTGAGTTGCATAAGCCAGAGACAGGCACGCACCACCTGCGATGACTATCATCAATATGATTTTACCGACCCCGGTGGCAACGGTGAGGAAGCCTGGAAACATAATCAAACCGGCGGCTGCCACAACTAAGGCACCGCCGATGAACTTGATAGTTTCGATTTGCTTGGGGTTCATATTCAAGGCATCATTCGTCTTTGAGGAGTTTACTTATCCGATCAAGAATCACAGGCGTTACTATCTTGTTGCCGACCCAGTAAGCGCCGAAGATTGCGGCTGGTACCCCGAAAACGCGACCAAGTCGAGGAATAAATTGGTAAAAAAGCAGCAAGGCAATGCCCGAAACGCCGAGAGTAACGATCACACAAATTCGTTGCACTAGCGCTTCTTGATCCGCCCGACTCATCTTGTTGAATGACGTCGACAGAAGCAATTTGTAATTGTGCCACATGCGGCCGATGCCTTGCTTGGAGGCTTTCCACGCTTTGGTCTCGCCAATATTCTGCGGCGGCCGGCCGATTGCCATTGAACGGGAAATCTCATCGTCGTCAGGAGCCGCGTTGACGAACTGCTCAGACGCAGCTCGATCGGTTTTCCTGCCTTTGTTGGAGTTCATCTAACTCTCCTTGCCTAGTTGCTATAGCTTGGATTCCTGCTCGGCACCTTCGGTGTGGGGCCTGCCCTGGACTATTTCTTCCTTGTTTTCGGAGTGCCGAACCGTTCTTTTAGCTTTTCCATCGTGATTTCGACCTCTTTCCTTTGCGGATTGTTGTCGTCTGCAGCTTCCAGAAAGCAGAGGGCATAGTTAATTGCTTGTTCCGGATCCAGCGATTTCTTGTTCTTACCATACACCGAAAACAGTCCGTAGTATGCGTTCGGGTGTTGAGGATCAGCAATTAGAGCTTGTTTGTAGTGATCAACGGCTACCTCCGGAATAGTCCGGGTGGCATCGCCCAGCTTAGTTTGGCGCGCGGCTTCGTTCCTTTGATTCTGAATTTTGTTGATGCCCTGTTCGGCTCGAGGCGTCACCTCGGTTATTTCCTTAGCGAAGTTGAACGCCTGTTCGGCGGACTTAAGGTCGCCGTCGTAATAGGCCTGGTCGCCGAGTGTAAGCAGGTCGTAGGGACTGTCCTTGTGGTTGGTAATGACAGTCTGAAAATGCTGGCGCGCTTCTCGGAAGCGGTTCTGAGCCAATGCTCGCTCGCCCTCATTCAGTTCTATGCTTTCTTGCAGACTGGTGACACCATTTCGCAGGAGCTTGCCTTTGACGTTTTGCTGCGCGACAACGTTTTGCAGCTGATCCATCAATTGCTGCCAACCGGAAGGATATTGTCCTTCTTTCCTGGCTTTGCGGAAGTAGACTCGGGATAGTCCCAGCAAGGCGCCGGCATCATCAGGGTTACTCGCCAACACGGTGCGATACTCCGCTTCTGCAACATCTAGCTTATCTTGACGCAGTGCCAGTTCTGCCAGTTGAGAACGCAAAGGCATGTCGTTAGGCAAAATTTCCAGAGCGTCGTGAAGCCCGGCAATAGCCAGCTCTCCATCGCCGCGAACAGCATAGTATTCCGCCATGTGACGATAAGGCTCAGGATCGTGCGGATCCTGTCGGATGGATTCACGCCATGATGCCAATGCTGCCGGTCCGTCTCCCTGGCGCCGGTAAATATCGCCTTCAACGAGAGCCCAATCGTGGGACCTCGCTGCAGAAGGAATGTTTCTGATCTCCATGAAGGCTTCTTCGTTCTTGCCTATGTTCATCAGTACTGTCGCTTTTTGAAGATGCGCAGGATGGTAATTTTTATCTTGCGAAATAGCTTTGTCTGCCAGTTCGCCGCCTTCCTTATCCTTCGGATCGAGCTTCAGTAGCGCTTGTGCCAGTAAGGTGTTGTTAATGGCATTGTCAGCCAAACTCACCGCCTTGCGCAAAGGTGCGACTGCCGCTTCCACATCATCTTGGGCAATTTTGACCAGACCCAACGTTTGCTGGGCGATCAAAATCTCTTCATTGGAGCTGATGGCTTTCTTGCAAAGTGACTCAGAAGCTTCAAGATATTGATCGCGACGAGCTGGTGAGGCAACGGTTTTGGAATGGACGAAAGAAACGTAACCGGCCGCCGCCATCAGGTTCGGGTTTTCGGGGAAGCTTCCTTTGGCCTTCTTCAAGACCTTCTCGGCTTCGAGGATCTTAGCTGGCCACGACTGCTTTGCCAGTGAAACCGCAAGACCGGCCGACGCATCACCAGTAGTGTCATCACCGAGGAGCGAACGATAGCCTTCTTCGGCCTGCTTGTACTTATTGGCGGTCAAAAAATTGTCGGCATCAGTCAGGCTCGACTGCGCATGGGCAGCAATAAGGTTGTCCGGGCCAAATACGGCCAGCAAACTCAACGTAAGGGCAATGCCAAACATAGTCTTTTTCGAGCTTACTAACCGGGTTTCCGTCATCCTACTTGCTCTTCTTCTCTATTTTTTCGGCCTTTTCTGACTCACGTTTGGCAGCATCAGGATCGTTCATGCTCTTCATGACGTCAGCGAGCTTACGGTGGAGGTTCGCCAGGTTCGGAGCCTTGATGATGGCATCATTCAACTCTCCGGCGGCTTTGACGAAGTCGCGCGCAGAACTGTACTGGTCCGCACGTGAAAGATTGTCTTGCACTCGAATCGTGTTGACTATAATAAGCGCGTCTTCAGCGTTTGGCTCCTTAAATGCTGCAGCTTGCCGATAGGCAACGGCTGCATCGTCCAACAGCGCCTTATCGCTCTGTCCAAGCTTCTGAAGAATATTACCTTTGAGCATGTAGGCATGCCCATCGAGCGGCGCTTTGGTAAGAAGATCGCTGACTAGCTCCAGGGCCGATTGGGGATTGCTGCTCATCGATCCTTCAATTTTCGAATAAGCTTCCAGGCTGCGCACGTCCACAACCGGCTGTACAGGCTGCGTTACGGCAGGCACGCCACTTGTGGCGGCGGCGGTGTTGGTACCGGCGCTCGCTGTTTGCACTCCACCTGCAGGTGCCCCGCCAAGAATTCTGATCTGAGTTGGCAGGTCAGGATCGACCAGTGGATTGATTTTCTCCGCTCGACGATAGGCTTCTATAGCGCCCTGGGTGTCGTTTTGATGTTGCTTCAAGCGCCCAAGAATGTACCACCAGCGTTCATTGTTGGGATCGCTTTCAAGAAATCTGTTGACCTTACTAATGCTTTCTGCCACAAGTTCCGGACCGGCAAGAGGCGAACGAGCAACTGCCTGGTGGAAAGCAACCCGCGCCGGGACAAGCTCCGTGCGGCGGGAATCGAGCTTGTGGCATTGCTCGTAGGCAATCTTGGCGTGCGCGAAATCTCCGGCAAGAAGATAGGCTCCGCCTAGCATCAGGTAATTGTCGAAACATGGCTTCATCTGGCAACCCTCACGGACGACTTCGATGAAGCTGGAAATGGCGTTTCCGTCACTTGGATTGAGAGTAACTGCCCGCCGATATTCAGTAGCCGCGTTCAGCAGTCGCCGCATCCCAACGGAACCGCGTCCGCTGTTCTTTGCCTTGTAGGCGAAATCCTTCAACAAATCGCCCATCTGACGGTGGACCTGAGCCAGGTCAGTCTTCTCGTTGTTGCCCCAGGTCTTCTGAACAGCGATCTTCAGTTCTTGAAAGCCATCAACCGGCTTGTCGGCCTTGATCAGCGTGTAACCAAGGTCGGCATGAGTAGGGCCAGAATCGTTCATTTTTACGCACTTTCGATATTCGACAATTGCGTCCTCGAAGTGCCCACTGACCGCGAAATCTTCAGCGCATTTCTTTCTGTACGACAAATCTTCTGGATTCTTGCCGGCTTTTCTGTAGCAGGCGTCGAGACCATCGTCTGCCGGCAAGTTGTCCGGATCAATGAAAAGGGCGCCGCGAAACTGTTTCATTGCCTCGTATGTCTTGCCGGACTTAAAGAGAACGTTGCCGTACCGCAACTGCGCGCTCGATAAGTTCGTGCGGAAATCTTTATTGCCTGGCTGCATCGACAGCGCAATCTCGTGTTCACGGATGGCATCAGCCCATAGAGATTTGCTTCCTAGCTCCACCCCGCGGTTGTTGTGGTCGATAGGCGAGACCGGGTTGGGAGTTTGCAAAACCACTCCGGAGCCGCCGGATCTACCGGCACTACGAACGCGTCTCTTGGAGGCCCCGTCCGCAGCCTGAGGCAGTAAGGACAGGCATAACATGGCGGACAAAAGAATTTTAGTAAGGTGCTTCATCTGGGAGCTTCCGGAATTGAATAAATAATATGTCTCTAATGACATTTTATCCATAGCTATATCCCCGCTTTGGCGAATTTTTCACCGCTCGGACCAGTGCCGGGCGGTGCACTATAGAGAAATTTTTCAAGAACGTGACTCCGATCAGGAATACGACGAAACGCAGAGCATATCAGCGTCTGCGTTATCCAGCATTTGAGCGGCTGATATGGTGAATCCGCTTTTAAGGTGCTGAACCTGTGATTGTACAGTAGTTCCACTCGACAACCCACAGGGTTATCACTGGGTTCCAATTAATAGAATGCCCAGAGAAAGCCACGGCAGTTCGGGAATATAAAAGATGTATGGCGGGTACGAAGTTGGGCAAAATACCGGATAAAGGATATTGACAAGCCACCAACAAATGATTAAAAATTAGTCACCTCGCCAACTGGGGCTCGATACGTCGGTTTTTCAGGAGGCGCAACGGCGGAATTAGATTCCGTGGACCGGTATCGGTCACACAAATTCTTGTTTTCCAGACCATTTACTACCGATTAAAGAAAACAGAGTCCTCTACTTGCGCGCGTTGTTCGGTCCAAGAGGGTCAAATAGTGAAAGTAAAAATTGCCATTGCAGCTGCAGTTCTCCTCGCTAATTCCACAGGCTTGTTCTGTGCAGTTGGCGCGCAGGGATTACCCCCCACAAGAATGGGCCAGTTTGTCAATCAACCGGGCGATAACCAATATTCGCAGCAAACCCAGCAATCGCGCCATGGCACCACCTACTCAGACCGAACCGGTTCGTCCTCGGGCGTCTTCTACGGCAAAGGCGCTGGCGGCGGTGGTGGTGGTGGTGGTAGCGCAGCGATGGCACCGATGGGACCGATGGTTGTAAACCCCATGATCCTCATGGGTGGCAATCGACCTAAGGTGGATATTTCAATAGAACCTATTTCCTCCGATGAACCGGTACCTCCGCCGGGATTTCCTCCGTTGCCAGAGCGCTTGATCCTTCCGATAGCTGCAATGCCGGGATCTTCAGGCAACTGGAAAAGCAACGGTGGTAGCGGTGGTGGTGGTGGTGGTGGCGGT
>Ga0163151_10002991_pt1 | contig 25049 bp, 20 predicted proteins | sample OliLakLV19MP5IB2_FD_145596 | JGI IMG/M metagenome (GOLD analysis project Ga0163151, IMG submission 145596) | Freshwater microbial mat bacterial communities from Lake Vanda, McMurdo Dry Valleys, Antarctica - Oligotrophic Lake LV.19.MP5.IB-2 | ecosystem: Environmental > Aquatic > Freshwater >...
TTAAATGCCCTAAAAAATAACGATCAAACCGAAGTGCCCGAATTGGCAGTAGCATGATCAAAAATAATTGTTAAGATATTTGCCCCGAAACTTTAGTTAACTGACCTACATCATTTAAAATATTTTTCAAAAACACCTGCTCTTCAGGAGATGCAATATTTAAGTGATTTTCAATTTGTGCCATCATCCTTGTTAAGGGCGTTCTAAATTCGTGGGAAGCATTTGCAGTAAACTCTTTTTGCTTGAGGTAGGCATCACTTATACGCAGCATCATTGAATTAAATTCCTTGCCCAATAAATCAATTTCGTTCTTACTATCACTCCTACTTCGCACCGATGTTTGCATGTTCAACACATTAATCTCCTTAATCTTTTTATGAAAAATATTAAGGGGTAATAGTTGCTTTTTAATGATATAGAACGTAATTAACCATGTAATAATAATAAAGCCAACGCCACTAAACAACAACAAAGAAATGAGGTAACTGAGTTTGCGCTTGCCATAGCTATCATTGGCCGAAATTAAAGCATAATAATCTTCATTATTGCTATCGTAAAACACACCATAAATTTCATTTTTCCCCTCTTTTTTAAAGAAGTCTTTGCTTTCCTTTAACTGTTTCAAATCGGCTATATTCCAGTTTATTTTGGTATCATCCAAACTGCTATAAATCAAATTATACTTAGCATCAAAAATGAGTGTCTTTTCATTATACAATTTGTTGATGGTATACTGATCAATGACCTTTAATAAGTTATTATCAATCTCCTTTACATCCACCAATAACCGAATAGAAAGCAGGGCCTTTTCATTTAATCTCTCCTTAAATTCTTCTTTTCTAAAATTAGAAAAACTATCGATAATAAAGACCGAAGTCAACCCATATAAAATGGAAAAAAATAAACTGATATAGAGTGATATTTTGCTTTTTATGGTCATTTATTCTGCCTTTAAATAATAGCCATAACCCACCTTTGTATGCAGTAATTTTGGTTCAAATTGCTTGTCAATTTTATTCCTCAAAAAGTTAATATAGACCTCTATGGCATTTTCGTTGGTTTCAATATAATAATCCCAAAGCTTTTCGGCAATTTGTTGCTTAGATAAAACCCTGCCATGTACATGCGCCAAAATGGATAACAACTTAAATTCTTTCGGACTTAATTTTATTTCCTGCTCATTGCGTGTTACAGTTTTTTCATCTAAATCTATTACCAAATCGGCTATAGAAATTACATCATTGTTCATTTGGGGCCTCCCTTTTCGCCTCAATAAAGCCTGAATCCGAACAAACAATTCCTGCAAATGAAATGGTTTAACCAAATAATCATCTGCGCCCAATTGAAAAGCATCCACCTTATCCTCTATTGCACCAAAAGCGGTAAGCATCAAAATGGGGGTGATTTTATTCGTTTCGCGAATCAACTTACAAATATCGAGACCATTCCATTTTGGCACATTGATATCCAATAAAAAGGCATCGTATTGCTTTTGCTTTACTTGCTTTAGAAAAAGTTCGCCATCAAAAACAGCATCACATTCCATCCCCTTCTCATTTAAAAAGTCCCTAGTTTCCCTCGAAATAACCAAGTCGTCTTCTAACAATAATATTTTGAACATAGCGCACAATTAACCAAAATTTAAATAGAGAAAAGCCTCTGCTAATCCCTCCTTTTCACCCATTTTTTGCCGAACCAAAAGTTAAGCAAGCTAATGAGAAAACCCAAAATTTAAATAATATTATTTAAAAAAATGCAGTTTAGTCGCAAGTTAATCCATAATTTCTGTTGCAAGTTAATCCATGATTTCTGTTGCGAGTTAATCCATGATTTCTGAAACAAGTTAATCCATTATTTTTGTTACAAATAAATGTTGTTTAGTGAAGGTTTTTATAATGCTTTAGGCATCAAATATTTATCATAAAATTAACTTCGACCCACGGGAACGCACATTTTCGAAATTGATCAATGCTATACATATATGACCCATTTTGAGAAAGAATTCTTAACCAAACGACATTGATTTATAAAGGTTAATGCGGTTATAAATCAAAATAGGAGTTCAAAGAGATATTTATCGAAATAGGACTATTATCGGACTAAATATTTTGTATTTTGGGCATAAATTACCCAGATTCAATTAAAAATTATGCCTTCACATTGCAAAAAATATTGGCTATAACCAATAAAATGATCCGAAAATCACCAAAAATGAAAAAAATCTTATTTTATTTAAAAACCCACGGTACATGGCTTAAATCAACGAATTTGCTGTGTTTTCATTCTTTTTTGAACCCAAAATAAACCTAGAATTTCATAATTTAAATAGTTTTTTCATAAAGTATTGAAAAATAGATTAAATTGCACCATAATTTATATAAAAATGTCAACAGGAACAGTAAAATTTTACAATGATCAAAAGGGTTTTGGATTTATAACACCAGATGATGGGTCTAAGGATGTATTTGTGCACAAAAGTGGAACAAAAACTAATTTGCAAGAAGGCGATAAAGTTTCTTACGAAGTAGAATCAACTCAAAAAGGACCTTCAGCGATCAATGTATCGAGGGTTTAATTAACTAAATTAGCCTTAATTGGCCACAAAGAGTCTTCTATTTAGAAGGCTCTTTTTTTTTGCAAAAAAACCACTTTAACTCAATTTAAACCAATTGTATAATCGGTATAATATTACAAAGTAATCCCTGTTTCACCCTCAAAGCAGTGCGTCGTTTGATACACTTTATACAGGGCCGAGTTCGAATCCCCTTAAGCAAAGCGGCGGCAAATACCCTTAGAACAAGGCCGAGTAAGAAACCCATTAAGCAAAGCGGCGGCAAATACCCTTAGAACAGGGCCGAGTAAGAAACCCATTAAGCAAAGCGGCGGCAAATACCCTTAGAACGTTTTGCAGCTACAAGAAGTTGGCGATTTTTACCACAAATGTTCATACGAAGCACAAATGTTTGTTCAACCACAAAACTGTCATACGAAGCACTGAACCGCCAATTTTTTGTAGGTGCTGTTATGCCCTAGTGCTTCTTTTTTAATGTTAGTCCGCAACTAATAATTTTTCAGTCGATATTATTTTGTTATCTTCAGTCAAAAGAATGAAATATAATCCGCTTGGAAGGTTCTCCCGAAACAATGTAACGGTCTGCCCCGAAATATTTTTTAATTCTTTTACTGTCTGCCCGAAAGAGTTGATAACCGTGAGAGTTGCGTTACTTAAAAGATTGTCTGTATGCAAAGTTATCGAGAAACTAAAAGGATTTGGATAAACTAATAAAGAATTTGAGTTTTGTTCAACAAGGTTTATTCCTGTAGTCGAACAAGTATATGGTAAGTTTTGAAGGTCTGCATTTATTTTCACCCATCTTTCTCGCACAAAAGTTTTGAGCCCTGGCGAATTTTCTCCAAGATAATTTTGGTATCCATATCCTGCACCATTATCAAATTGTGTGTTAGTTGGTTCTTTTTTGGTATCGGTGTATGTGGCTGTTTTTATTTGGTTATAGAAGTTTGTTATTTTATTATTGAGTGTAGTAGTGTCACAATAGGTGTTTTTCAATGAACACATTGCATCTAAATAGATGTTTTTAAGCTGGGGTATGGTGTTTATTTTGTCAAAAGGACATTTGTTTGAAATTAGTGAAGGAATAATATCAAGCGTATTGGGGTCATAGTTATTCGTATTCCACAAACCAAACGAAGCATTAAAATCCCATGGGATGATTTGCATTCTTTTTTCAAATATACTATCGAAGAGATATAGCTGATTGCCATTAAATTGTAGATAAGAATCGAAATTTAAGAGATACACATTAATGGCTTGATATTTTAAGAAGTCATTCAAATTAAAATATTTTGTAACAGTATCTAGGTATTGGATAGAAGGGGTCGTGCCTAGTATAGTTGTCATTTTTAATAATTGAGGCCAAGTGCTGGTGGGGTTTCCATTATCTACTGTCCAATATGGTATAGATTGGTTGTATACACAAGGACTACCAAAGTCAAGGGTTTCAAAAACTTCAGCATCTTTGTTGTTAAAACCTCTCTTATACAGCTCATCTTTTGCCTCTAAAAGTGTATAGACGCCCCAATAAACATTATTAATATATACTTTGGCAAAGGCTGCACGCAATGAATGCAACCCCATTTGTTTGCAAATGTCATAGGTTAGTTTTTCACGCATTAATGAGGGGTCTTGATAGCTATTGTGTAGATAAAATTTCTTGATGCCATCATATTTCTTGCCACTTACATATTTATTTAAGTTTATTTTTAATGGTTTCTTATTATTGATATGTCCCCAAGAGATATTTCCTTTTGTGGTTACTCCTATGCTGTCCATTACTATTCCATCAATGGTAATTTTGGCTTGAGCGTAAACTCCTTTGTTGGCATAAGTGAAAAAGGTAGAAGTGTCAATATTTTCAAACCTTATTTCGTGAAAAGTAGCATCACTAAATAGGATATTTCCTGTTTGGGCAAAAGAAGATGTAGCTGCCAAAAGCATCAAGAAATGTAATGATAGGTAAAGAGATTTCATATTTTATTTTTTTTGAAAAGTTAATGTTTTTTATGATTGGTCTATTTAATAAGTCGTTTTGTATTTTTAGCATTGGGCATAACAAGGCCGAGTTCGAAACCCATTATGCAAAGCGGCGGCAAATACCCTTAGAACAAGGCCGAGTCCGAAACCCATTAAGCAGGTGAGTGTCCGAAATCTATTAAGCTGGTCTAAAGCAGAAACCCATTAAGCAGGGCGGCGGCCAATGCCTAATCCGAAAGTATAATTGCAGTTAATACCCAAAATCAACTGATTTTGACGGGTGAATGCCGACCAAACTCCCGGACTAAATTTTTTGCCTACCCTAATTAAGCCAGGATAAATGTTTAACTCCACAAAATAATTATGGTACTTATCATTGGGCGAATTACTCATTTCCAAAGAAGCCAAAACAGAATTATTTTTATCCAGATAAATCCCTGCCATGGGTACCAAACTTACATCAATAGGCAAGCCAAACAGCTCTTTCTCCTTTCTGTGCGGTCCTTGCCCAAAGCCAATGCTCCATGCATAGCCATCCTTAAATGTATGCGAAACACCTACCAAACCGCCCAAGCCCATCAACGAAAACAGATACCAATTCTTGGTTCGTGGCACCTTTAACTTAACAGAAAAAAACTGTCCGCAATTGCCCATAAAAGTACCAGGCAAAAGCAACATCGGCTGCCTCGACCAATCACGCATGTGTAATTTCTGACTAAAAAATCGGTTCACCCCTTCAGATTGAAACAGAAGAATGCCCCCTAAATCAAATATCCAAACATCGGCAACAGCATCCACATTCAAGATAAAATTGCCCCCACGCTGCCGCTCTTCTATGGCCTCATTAATTAAGGCAGCACTCAACACCGTTGCGGCCGACAAAACTCCTGCAGCGGGCACCTGGTGAGCCACATACCATTCTTTTAGTCCTGTATAGGTAATACCACCACCAATTAAATGCAAAGTATAATTGGGATACCAATATGGCTTTTGCGAATTGCCAAATGGAACAACCTGCTCCAAAAAGAAATCCTTTGTGCCAAATAGCCTCACATATTTTACCGGCTTGCTCAAATTCTCAAAAATGTTTTCGAAGCGATAGTGATAATGAAAGGGGTCATACGCCAAATCAGCTGTGGTAATCCGCAACATTTCAAATCCCCTGTTTAAAATTAAACTTACTGGGTTAAAGTTACCCTGACTCCCATAAGTTAATCCTTCATAAAAATAGCGCTCTTTCTTTTGGGCTGAACCAAAATTAAAAGTATCGGTTTGAGCCAAAATATCCTTGCTCAAAAAAATGAGAAGGAATAAGAAAAATAAGATCAAACAACGATTAAACATAAAAGGCCAAAGTGATTTAACAGAATGTTATCAAACGAAAATACGCATTTGGTTCAAGCATTAACTTAAAATAATAAACGCTAGTTTTTGACTTTGTATTTTTGGGAACCACACCTTTTGCAATACTTCCACTCTTTTTTCATGCGGCCACAACGGTTACAGCTTTCAATGGCACTCAACTCTGGGTGCCTCAATCGCTGATATAAGTATATGATTCCGCCCATTAAGAACAAAAAAATCATGACCATAATATCGCGTACCTTTTTCATATAAAAGCTAAATTACTGCATATTAAGCTTTATCAAGGTTACCCTAACAACCATGCTAAAACACCTTGTTGCCTTCCACTCATTATTAATAAAAATCCCTTTTACAATTAAAAAATACTTCACATAAATTTCGATTATATAGGTAAAAAAATGTTTCAAATAAATTTCACTCATACAGGTTAAAATAATATGACAAGTATCGTTTAAAAATAGAGCCTCATGTATTACACTAAAGCCTTACACATAAAAACAAAATTGCCTAAAAATAACAGGAGTATCCTTTCTAATTTTCATGAATTTTTTAGTAAGCAATAGATACTTAAATTTAAAATTTAACAAAGTAAAGGTAAAAAAATAAATTGGGTACCTAAACCAAAATTACATGATTTATGTTGGATTTACAATATATCAAATTAAGAATTTAACACGCCAATTGAACCAAAATATAAGACCAAAAAATTGTCAATATTCAATCCAAATTATCCCTAAAATAAAGGGGCCATTTTTTTTGAGGCTTATTTTATTAAACTCCTCTTGTTTGGCTTTTAACATTGCCCTAATCAAATACCTATAAGAATAAAAAAAATCGATGTTACTATCCAAAACCAAATCATGAAATAGTTTTAGTACCATAAATTATATCAATTGGCACGTAAAACAACAATTAGCAAAGCCAACAAATACCATTTCTATTTCAAAATTTATAAAACCATTTGCCTATTTTCGCTAACTTACCCATATTCGTAGGGATAAGGAATAATGATTTTGCAAAAATGTCGGTTATAGTCAGCGGTTTAACAAAAATATATGGCACTCAAAAGGCCCTCGATGGGGTGAGTTTTGAGGTAAAACCGGGAGAAATCCTGGGTTTTCTTGGTCCAAACGGTGCAGGTAAATCTACCACCATGAAAATACTTACAGGCTACTTGCCCCAAAATGCAGGTAACGCAAGCGTTTGCGGTTTCGATGTGAACACGCAAAGTATGGAAGCACGCAAGAAAATTGGCTACTTGCCAGAGCTTAATCCGCTTTATACCGACATGTACATCAAAGAATACCTGCTTTTTTCGGCCAGCTTAATGGGCATAACAGGCAAAGAAGCCAATGAAAAAGTGGAATCTATGATTAGCAAAACCGGACTCAATGCAGAGCTAAAAAAACAAATTAACCAATTGTCGAAAGGTTATAAGCAACGCGTTGGATTAGCCGCAGCCATGTTGCACAATCCCGAAGTGCTCATTTTAGACGAACCTACTAGCGGATTAGACCCCAATCAGGTAGTTGAAATTAGGAACCTTATTAAAGAAATTGGCAAAGATAAAACGGTTATTTTCTCTACACATATTATGCAGGAAGTAGAGGCCATGTGCAACCGCGTTATCATCATTAACAAAGGCAAATTGGTGGCCAATGATGCCATTGAAAACTTGCAAAAACAAATGCAAAAAGCCTATGTGCTCACCGTTGAGTTTAAGCAAGTCATCGACCTACAAATTTTGGAGACGCTAGCGCATTTGGTTCAGACCGAAAAGAACGGAAATACCTATAAAATAAAAGCCACCCAAGACATAAGAGAAGGCTTATCGTTATTGGCTCAAAAGCAGGGCTGGTTGATCCTATCCATGAATTTAGAAGAGAATTCTTTGGAAGATGTTTTCCAATCCTTAACCCGATAGTTATGCTGAGTATTTATATAAAAGAAATTCGTAGTTTTTTGAGTTCGCTCATTGCCTATGTGGTGATGCTGGTGTTTCTATTGGCCATTGGTTTGTTTACTTGGGTGCTGCCCGATTACAATGTTTTTGATTATGGCTATGCCAATTTAGATACCCTGTTTAGCATGGCTCCATGGCTTTTTATTTTCTTGATTTCGGCCATTACCATGCGCAGTTTAAGCGAAGAAAAAAGGAATGGTACCATTGAAATTATTACCACTAAACCTATCTCAGATTTGCAGATTATTTTGGGCAAATACTTTGCGGGACTTACCTTGGTTTTGTTTACTTTATTGCCCACACTTATTTATTATGTGAGCATTTACCAATTGGGCGCACCGGTGGGAAACCTTGATAGCGGTGCCATATGGGGTTCTTATATTGGCTTGTTTTTTCTTAGCTCTTGCTTTGTGGCAGTGGGTATGTTTGCTTCTGCCATTAGCGAAAATCAAATTGTATCATTTGTGGTATCGATGTTTTTATGCTTTTTATTTTATAATTTATTTGAGCTCATTGCCGACTTTAAATTGCTTGGTACCTGGGATTCTGCAGTGGCTGGTTTGGGCATAAACGCACATTATGAAAGCATGAGCAGGGGCGTAATTGACTCAAGGGATTTGATATATTTTATAGGCTTTGATGTGGTGTTTATTGCTGCAACTAAAACGCTGTTTGGAGGTAGAAAATGGTAAAAGAAATAACTGCGCAGCCTTATAAAAGTATGAAGCGTCAACAATTGCTGCAACTGTTGTTAATCATAGCATTGGTGTTTGTGCTGAACCTATTGCTGAACCCATTATTCTTTAGAATTGACCTTACCAAGGAGAAGCGTTTTTCTTTGGGTGAAGCGAGCAAAAACTTAGCAAAGAAGGTAAGTCAGCCCATGTATGTGAAGGTATATTTGGAGGGTGAATTTCCATCTGGATTTAAACGTTTGAGCCGAAGTACCAAGGAAATGTTGGATGAATTTAGTTCGTATAGCAGTGGCAATATTCAGTACGAATTTATTGATCCTTTTTACCAAGCCAATTCTAAGAAAACGGAAGATATAATTGTAGAGCTTGGCAATAAAGGTTTGCAGCCCACCAATGTGCAGATTAAAAAAGAAGATGAATTTGCGCAAAAAATTATTATTCCGGGTGCCATTGTTTATTACCAAGGCAAGGAGTATCCTTTAAATTTATTGAAGAACCAATTTGGGCAAAATCCGGAAGAGGTGATCAACAGTTCCATTGAATTATTGGAGTATGAAATTGCCAATACTTTGCGCAAAGCCACGCAGGGAAAACACAAGAAAATTGCCATTATAGAAGACCATGGCGAATTGGGTAAATGGGACATGGCAGAGGCGCAAGCCATGCTCTCGCAATTTTATGATGTAGAGCGATTGCCCTTAAGCATTCAAGTGCCGCAAAGGCTCAATGAATTTGCTGGCATTATTATCGCTAAACCGCGGTTTCAGATTAGCGAATTCGACAAGTTTAAGATAGATCAATATGTGATGAATGGCGGCAAGGTTTTGTGGTTGGTAGAATCGCAACAAGCCGAAATGGATAGTTTGTTAAAGGAGAATATTTTTGTGAGCAGTACGTATCCAAATTATATTGACGATTTGTTGTTTAGGTATGGGGTGCGGGTTAATGCCAATATTATTCAGGATTTACAGTGCAATGGCATTCCTATTTTAAGTGGCATGAAAGATGGCATTCCACAGCAAAAATTACTGCCATGGCCATTTTACCCTGTTGCACCGGGTAATGAAAATCACCCCATCTCTAAAGGCATAGAACCGGTTTGGTTTCAATTTGCAGGGTCTATTGATACCATCAATAATAGGGATATTAAGAAAACTATCTTGTACCAAAGTTCGCCATATAGTAGGGTTTTGAGTGCGCCAGTTAGGGTAGATTTAAATACCGCACGTTTGGATTTGCAGCCCGAAATGTTTAGAAGAAACAGCAAAGGAAACTTTATCATGGGTATTTTATTGGAAGGGAAATTTTTATCGAGTTTTCAGCACCGCTACGATGCCAGCAAAACACCTGATTTGCCTTTTAAGGAAGAGGTAGCAAACAACAAAATGATTGTAATTTCTGATGGCGACGTGATTAGGAATCAATATAAAAAATCGACCGGCGAGGTTTATCCTTTGGGATTTGACCGTTATACACAAGAGACCTTTGGTAATAAAAAATTGATACAGAATTGCATCGATTATTTGTGCGACGACAGCGGAATCATTGAAATACGGTCGAAAGAAATTACTTTAAGGCTATTAGACAAAGGCAAAGTGAAGAAAGAAAGAAACTTTTGGGTAATGGTGAATATTGGCTTGCCAATTTTCCTTATCTTAGTTTTTGGCATGATTAATAAATGGTATAGAAGAAGAAAATACACGGCATAGAAATGAATAAAAGCACTAAAATATTATTGGCACTTTTGGCAATAGCCACAATAGGCTATTACCTAATTTCGAAACAGCCTTGGCGCACGGCTAATAGAAAGGCGGACGATTTTGCCATAAAAGACACCAATTTGGTGACTAAGATTTTTATGGTAAACAAGCGTGCAGAGCGCGTTTTGTTGCAGAGAGAGACTAATAATTCGTGGACCGTAAATGGCAAGTATTTGGTAGATGAGCAGAAAATAAAATTGTTATTGAGCACACTACACGACATGGAAATTCAGCATCCTGTATCGCCGAGCATGCACAATACCGCCATCAGCATTTTGGCCTCTCGCGGCATTAAAACAGAGGTTTATGAAGGCGACGAATTGGTGAAAATCATTTATATTGGTTCAGAAACACCCGACCAAACTGGCACTTTTATGATGCTCGAAGGCGACGATGATGCTTATGCAATTCACATTCCTGGTTTTATTGGATATTTAACGCCAAGGTTCTTTTTAACCGAAATAAAGTGGCGTAGCAAATTGGTTTTTAATTATGCCCCAAATGAAATTAGTCAGCTACAAATAGATTATGTAAAAACGCCTAAGGAATCCTTTACTTACTTGTTGGATATGTATAATACCAATCCTTATTTGTTAGATAGCAAAGGGGAGCCCTTTTTGGCCGATACCCAACAGGTGAAATTGCTTTTGCATTCATTTTCGCAAAAGTATGTGGAAGGTTTTTATGACGACAGCACCTTTACCATTGACGAGCGCGATTCGCTTTACAAACGCAAAGCATACGGCAGCATTAGGTTAAAAGACAATAAAGGCAAGGAAACTTACCTGCTATTATTTGAAAAGCCTATTGGCGATAAAACCAAAGACCGCTATGATGAAAATGGAAATGAACTTGAAATTGACCCAGAAAAATTCTTTGTGCGCATCAGTGGAATTGACCAAATTGCCTCGGTTCAGGAATATGTATTTAGGAGCATATTAATTAAGAAAAGCACGCTTGCTTTAAAAAATGTTGGTGAGCCCTTTATAAAACATTAAGTTGTGTTTAATCTACAAAATACATGTCTATTTCACCTTTATTTTTAGCCGAAATTTTCCCGCGGTGGGTACAGGCAAAATCATTTTTGATTAACTCGTACGTAGCACCACTAATATTTATTCTACCCGCTTCGCTGTTACTTTCAATGCGACTGGCGGTGTTTACCGTGTCGCCCCAAATATCATAAGCAAATTTCTTAACGCCTACAATACCTGCCACCACCGGACCAGAATTAAGTCCAATTCTAATTTGAAAATTACCCTGGATGGATTGCATGTAATCGCAAATTTCTTTGGCCGCCTTGGTTACCTTATGGGCATGATCTTTTGTTTCCACTGGCAAACCACAAACCGCTAAGTATGCATCGCCAATGGTTTTAATTTTCTCTAAGCCATTGCTTTCAATGATGGCATCAAAGGCAGTAAAATATTTATGTATTTCGGCAACCAATTCGGTTGGACTCATTGTTTCGCTGATACCGGTGAAGTTTACAAAATCTGTGAATATTACTGTTACGTTATGGTAACTTTTGGCTACGGCGCTGCCGGTTTCTTTTAGTTCGTTGGCAGTTTCTTCTGGCAATATATTTAGCAACAAAGCATCCGATTTCATTTTCTCTTTGCGCGTTCTTTTAAGGCCCAAAAAGATGGAACCAGCCAACAAGAGCATTAATATAGTACCAGCTATAAATAAATTGCGCTGCACACTTTTGCTTTTAATTTCGGATAGAGAAAACTCCAATTGTGTTTGTTGCAAATCCTTCTCCTTTCCCAGAACATCCAATTTAGTTGCTTGCAATTGCATTTCCTTTTCAGACAGATTGAGTTGCTGTTGCTTTTCTTGTTTTTCTGCCTTTTCTTTTAAATAAGCCAAGCGTTGCAAATCCTTTTCTTTGTTGCTAATCACCAAAGCTTGTTGTTGCAGAGACAAGGCCTGTTCTTGTTGTTTGGAGACTAGCACTTGTTTTTGTAATTGCTCTTCGGTTAATTGTTGTTGGTAGATTATTTCAGTAGATTTTTTATCAAATTCATACTGCATTTGCTTGCGTGAAATTTGCCTTTTTACCTCTTGTAGCTGTGCACTATCTCTGAGATCAATGTATTTTTTATACGCATAAAAGGCTTTTATAAAATCGCCTTGTTTTTCGTAAGTGGTTCTCAAATTCTCCCATGCCTTCTTCTGCTTGTCTATTGAACCTATTTCGATAGAAATAGCCAAGGATTTTTGTTGAATTTCGAGCACTTTGGTATAACGTTTACTGGGCTTTATACCTTTACGGAGCAATACTTCATCTGGGGCGTCCCTATAAAAATTTCCAATATCCCCCATTATTGTTGACATACTGCCGTTGTTTCCTAATTTCTCGTAAAGGTTTAAAGCTTTTTGGCTATTCTCCAATGCTTTGGGATAGTTAGATAAATTAGCGTAAGCAAGGCCGATATTGCTATTATTAAGAGCCATACCATTTTCATTTCCAGCTTGCTCATCCATTTTCAAAGCCTTTTGAAAATATTCCAAAGCCTTAGAGCTTTCCGATAATCCATTGTAAATGGTTCCAATATTGCTTAGGCTGTTCGACATGCCCGAGTTGTTCCCTATTTGTTCCTCCATGGCTAGTGCCTTCTGGAAATAGTTTAAAGCTTTGGAGGTTTCGCCTAAAGAGCTATAAACACTTCCAATATTTGCAAGATCTCTTGCTACCCCAAATTTATCCCCCAATTGCTCATTCAAGTTTAGCGACTTTTGATAAGAATCTAACGCTTTGGGATAATTAGATAATTCGCCATAAACACCCCCCATATTTCCCATTACAATTGCCATATTCAATTTATTTCCCAATTGATCGAAAAGCTTCAAGGATTTTTGATAATACTCTAAGGATTTTGGAAAATCGGATACCTTTTCATAAACCACACCAATATTAAGAAGGTTGCCCGCAATAGCCATTTTATCACCTAATTTCTCATTAACGGCCAATGAATTTTGGTAATACTCCAAGGCTTTTTCATTATTGCTTATTTTATAAATATTCCCTAAAAGATTATTCGTTCTGGCAATGCCGTGTTTTGCCTTTAACTCCTCATATTTATTTAGCGCCTTTTCAAGATAACCTATAGCTTTTACATTTTCACCTTTGCGATAGCATATATTCCCTATGTTATAGTTGTTGGTAGCAGCACCATATTGATTATTTATTTTAGTGTTTATGGCCAAAGCTTTCTCAAAAAGATCAATGGCTTCGGGATATTGGCCTTTTATTTGGTGGTTCGAACCTTTGTTGTTGTATGCTTCGGCTAATAAAAGCTCATCATTTAATTTTTGAGCTAAGTCAATCGCTTGCAGCCCCGTTTCAATTCCTTTAGCCGGATTTACGTTAGGGTATCCATAAGCCAATTGATTCAACATTTTTAACTTATGCTCATCTTGCTTTAAATATCGCTCATTGGCATTTACCAAACTATCAAACTTTAGTTCTGGTGGCTGCGTTTGGGCTAAACACGAATTTTCTAAAAGTAAAAAACTAATGCCAACCAAAAAGATTTGGGCATGCAATTTTAGTTTGTAGTTCATTTTTTTTAGTTCGGAGTTATTAGTTTTTTAGTTTTTAGTTCCTATGTTCTAGTGCTTAGTTTTTAGTTCTTAGTCCCTATGTTCTAGTTTCTAGTTCTTAGTTCTTAGTTTCTATGTTCTAGTTCTTAGTTTCTAGTTTCTAGTTCCTAGTTCCTATGTTCTAGTGCTTAGTCCCTAGTTTCTAGTTCTTAGTTCCTATGTTCTAGTGCTTAGTCCCTAGTTTCTAGTTTCTAGTTCTTCGTTTCTAGTTCTTAGTCCCTAGTTTCTATGTTCTAGTTCTTAGTTTCTAGTTCTTAGTTCCTATGTTCTAGTGCTTAGTCCCTAGTTTCTAGTTCTTAGTTTCTATGTTCTAATTCCTATGTTTCAGTTTCTAGTTCTTAGTTTCTAGTTCTTAGTATCTAGTTCTTAGTATCTAGTTCTTATGTTTTAGGCTTTAGTTCTTCGTTTTAAATCCTAGTTTTTTTTATACGTCAAGAATTGGATCAAACGTCGATTTTCACTATATATTATCTAGTCTTGGAATTTAAACTAAAAATTTTAAACTAAAAATTTTAAACCTTAAATCGTCAATTTCGAACTAAAAACTTTCATATTAAAACTGTAAACTTAGAACTAATACCCAATAAAATCGCTTCTAACAAAAACAATTGCCACTCATTGTTATATTTTTTGTCGGTTTGAACCAATATAAATGAAAGGAAACGGTTTTCAATGAAAGTAAAGTCCCAGAAAAAAGGCATTGGTTCAAGCCGAAAAAACTTTAGCCAAATGGCGAGGAAAGGCCATAATTGGCCAGCGAAACAAGTCAAATAACTGCCGTTAAAATTAAATAATACCGTTCGTTAAATTAAACTAGTTCAAATGCCAATTTGATTAAAGTATGGCAAATACCAAACGATAAGTTGTTAAATCTGAATATTTTGGGCTATTGCCTAATTATTCCTGAGTGGTTTATTTTCTTTTGCTTGAGGTTTATTTCAATTAGTTTGAACTATTGCCAATACGTTGAGGTGTAAAAGGGATTTATACTGGTTAAAACGAGAATAATAATTGGCTAAAGTCTGCTTGCGAAATCACCGTAAAAGGTTAAATTTGCGGCCCATGGATTATCCTGTCATTATTATTATCAGCATCTTGTTCTCGGCGTTTTTTGCCGGAATGGAAATTGCGTTTATCTCGGCAAATAAGTTATTAATAGAACTCAAAAACAAGCAAGGAAGCACCTACGCACAACTGCTTTCGCCCTTTGTTGCCAACCCTTCTAAGTTCATTAGCACCACGCTCATTGGCAACAATATTGGTCTGGTTATTTATGGAATTTATATGGCCAAATTGCTTAACCCAATTTTGCTTGCGTGGCGACCATCTTTTTCTGACAATGTATTTATTTTACTCACCTTGCAAACCATTATTTCTACCCTAATTGTATTGGTTACAGCCGAGTTTTTACCCAAGGTTTTGTTTAGGATCAATCCCGATAATTTATTAAAATTATTGATTTTTCCATTCATGCTTTTCTATTATTTATTTTATCCAATTGTTCACTTTATTACCTGGCTTTCTAAGTTAATTTTAAGCAAGCTAAGTGGCGATAAATTTAAGGAAAGCACACCCGCATTTAGCAGGGTAGATTTGGATCAATACATTGATCAAATTAACGAACAAGACCTACCAGAAGACATAGAAGTAGATACCGAAATATTTAAGAATGCCCTCGACTTTAGTAACATCAAAGTGCGCGAATGCCTAGTGCCTAGAACCGAATTGGTGGCTATGGACATTGATTCGACCATTGAAGAATTACACCAAAAATTTATTGAAACCGGGTTAAGTAAAATTTTAATTTATAGAGACAATCCAGATCAAATTATTGGCTATGTGCACCAAAAGGAAATGTTCAAAAAACCACAAAGTACCAAGAGCATTTTAATACCCATAGAAATTGCCACAGAAACCATGAACATTATGGATTTGCTCAATAAATTTATTCGCAGCAGGAAGAGTCTAGCCGTGGTGGTAGATGAGTTGGGAAGCACTGCAGGAATTATTACCATAGAAGATATTTTAGAAGAGGTTTTTGGTGAAATTGAAGACGAACACGATGTGGAAGATTTGATTGAAGAAGAGTTGGGTGTAAATGAGTACCGCTTTTCTGCACGATTGGAAATTGACTACCTCAATAACCAATACGAACTTAAAATTCCAGAAGGCGATTACCATACACTTGGCGGTTATATTATTGCCCGCCACGAGAACATCCCTAGCAATGGAGAAAAAATTATGCTCGACAATTATGAGTTAAGCATAGAGAAAGTTAACAGCTCCTACATTGAGACAATTCGCTTGCGAATATTGGGCAAAAACGAGCATTAATTCACGCCTAAAATCTTCTCTTTTTTCCCGTTTATTTCAAAGCCATCGCCAGTCCTTTTTCCTAACATTTGCTGTGCCACGGGCGATAAGGGAGAAACTACCATTACCCTGTTCTCGCCCAATTGCACCTGCCCAAAAGCAATGGCCACCCAATACCATTTATTTTCGGTTTGAACCAATGCGCCAGTTTCGATTATGGACTGAACCGCATGCGCATCAATTACCTTCAACTTTCTGTATTCCTTCTGCAAAGCATCCAATTGTTTGGCGTATAAATCGCGCTCCTGCAAACTCATGGCCCTGCCAGTTTCGTACTTATCACCCATGCTACTTTTCTCATTGGTATTGGCAGATTCCTGCGCAGAAATCATCGCAGCTTCCGCTGCCATCATGCGCTCTTCCAGCAACGCCCCACATACCTCTGATAGCTTAATTTTGCTTGGTTCAACCATAATGGCAAAGATATAGGTGCAGGCCAAAGCACAAACAAAATTCTTTTAAATTTTAAAGTATAATTGGCCATAAAATGTTTGATTGAACCATAGACAAGCTATTTATTTCATTTTTTGCGGGAATAATTCATCCTGCTTGTCGGTCATATTTTTAAATAACAAAGTAAACATTTCTAAAAAAAAATTATTAATTCTAATAAATGAAAATTACCTTAGTAAAATATTATGAAAAACCAGATTCTATTTTGGATACTTTTCTTATTTCAAATAAACCTGTTTGCACAGTTTACCAACTATTATGCTAAACCAACAGGCAATATAGGAACGCTTTCATCATGGGGAACCAACTCCAACGGAAGCGGTACTCAACCAACGTCCTTCTCTGCCAACGACTGTAGATTCTATATTATAAACCGAACTTACACCCCTTTAACGCCCGACTCAAACCTTATACTAAGCGGACAAAATTCTGTTCTGGTAATAGGAAGTAGCAGCATTGCCGCATCATTTATTATTCCACTTGGCAATTCATTGGTATGCGATTCATTATACATTGATAGTGCAGTTACCTTATGGATAGGCGGAAATATAACTTGCCCCAAACCAAAATTTTCAAAGCATAGTACGGTATTGTATTCTGGTGCAATCATGCTGCAACCAGTTTTGCCAGGAGTTTATGGCAAACTTCTTCTTTATAGTTTTGGGGGCACCATGCCTTGGTTATGGCCAGATACCTATACCAAAAAGTTAAAAGGAAATATACAAGTAATAGACTCCCTTTACATTGATTGCATTTTATACTGCGATACCTTTATTGTCACCATTGGCGAATCGCCTGCACAACCTGGAAAAGTTTCTTATAATAATACACTATCTTTAGGTAGAGTTATTGGTAAAATGAAACGCTGGTTTCCAGCAAGCACAACCACAGGCATCCAAGGCCTATTTCCATTGGGAAGCCAAAACAACAAGCACCAATTTTTTTATATTAACCAAAGTATTTCCCCCTCGGTAGGCGGGTTAATTTCTGTAAATTATCAATTGGGTTCACCAGGTATTTTAGGCTTGCCCGTAACAGATACCATTTTTACTTCGCCCGTAGAATTCAACAGAACGGTGCAGGGGTTTTGGAACGTAAAAATAGAAAGCGGACTCACAGGAGCATCCTTTGAAGTAATTGCCAACCCCATTAACATGGGCGGAATTGCCTGGTTAGATGCTTTAAGGTTATTAAAAAGAGACAGCATTAATCAAATTTGGCAATTGTTTGGTGGTGGCTTTAGCTATGGTTCAAGCTCCATATTTCCATATATAGGAATACCCTACGTGCAAAATTTAAATGGACAATACACCATTGCATCAGATTCTTTGCATAACTATTTACCCATAGAATTGGTCTCCTTTAAAGGGTCAATTAACCAACACCAAATTGAGTTAAATTGGTCGACCGCCACAGAAATAAACGCCAAAGAATTTGTGGTTTCAATATTAGAAAACAAGCAATGGACAGCACTCAAAAAAATCCCCGCATTTGGAAATAGCAACACATTAAGACACTACAATTGCACCCTTAATAACGATACAAAAAAAGATGAAGCCCTGCTTCAATTAAGCGCTTACGACATAGATGGTACACTCAGTTTTTCCAAACAAATTCACATTACATCAAGCAACGATATAGAAGAAATAAGCCTTTACCCAAATCCATTTTCCGAGCAAATTCAATTGCAATATTTCGGTTCGAACCAAAACCATGTTGCTGACATTTTTATTTATGACCAATTAGGAAAAGTAACACTACAAGATCATATCCAATTTAATCATATAAATACCGTAGACCTCAATACAAGTAATATTCCAGCTGGATTATATGTAGTTAAAATATTGCAAAATGGTCGAAGCCAAAACTACAAACTAATGAAATACTAAGGTCCTTTTATCAAAAATAATCGGCCATGTTAAAAAACAAAGCACCTGGCTAAAGTAAAATGAAGGCAATAAAAAAAGCAAATAATTGACAGAATTAATCCCTCTCAAATTATTACAATTTATTCTCAGTAGATTTGGTTAAAAAAAAATCGCAGCCTATAGGGTCAACCTGGTTAGAATTAATAATTTCTTAAAAATGCAGGTCAACACATTTTTAAGAAATTATAATAATAACTTTACCGAACTAAAGTCATTTAAATTAAGCCAAATGAAAAAACAAATATTATTTTTCTTTGTTTTATTTGCCCATACGAGCCTATTTGCGCAGTTTACCAATTATTATTCAAAATCAACTGGCAGCATAACTACCTTGGCAACATGGGGCACCAATACAAATGGAACTGGCACATCACCATCCTCTTTTAATGGAAATAATTGTCGGTATTTTGTACAGAACAGATTAAGCACAACTTTTAACGGTGTAGGTAATTTAATTATAGGCGGAAATAATTCCACCCTAATTATTGGTAATGGCCTTATCAATTCGAGTTTCACAATCCCAGTTGGGTATTTGTTAAAAGCAGATTCAATATATATTGACAGTGCGGTAACACTTACTGTGAATGGAACGATGGAAAGCCCTAAGGCAAAATTCTCCTACTTTAGTTCCGTACGGTATTCAAATGCTGGTACCCTCCAGTCCATTGTTGGAGGTTCATATGGTAAATTATATTTACTAGGAATACCAACAAATTCAATGTGGCCAGATGTGCATCCCAAAATACTCAAAGGCGATATTCAAATTAGAAACTTCCTGTTTTTAGAATGCATTTTGTACACAGATTCATTTAGCCTAACCATAGGCGAATCAGTTACGAAAATTGGAACCTTCAATTACGACTTCACCAATTATTGGGGCAGGGTAATTGGCAAAGTAAAGCGATGGGTTCCTGCTGCAACCGGAGAATTTCTTTTTCCATTTGGAAGCCAAGATAAAAAACATCAATTACTTACAATTGAAACCACAACAGCACCAAGTTCTGGCGGATTAATTGTGGCAGAATATTTTTCTTTTTTTGCAGGTAATTCTGGATTGCCCATAATCGATACCCTACCCATTCCAGATTTAAATATAAATAAAATCAATAATGGTTATTATAAAATAGGCGTAGAAGTTGGATTAATAGGCGGAATTTTCCACATTCAAGCAAACCCAATTGGCAATTCAACTATCAATTGGCAATCGGCTTTACGTTTTTTAAAAAGGGATGGCACTTCCAGTAATTGGCGACTAGAACCTGGCACCTATGGCGGAGGATTTTCTGGATTTAATCCGCTTATTGGCATACCAAATATGTTATCTATAAATGGCCAATATGTAATTGCATCAGATTCTAATTTTAACACCTTACCTGTTTATATCAACAAATTTTGGGGCTATTTTGAAGAAAATCAAATTAACTTAAATTGGAGCAGTGCCACAGAAATAAATGCCAAAGAATATCATGTTTCTATATTGGATCAAGGCAATTGGATTTTAAAAGAAAAAGTGCAAGCTTATGGAAATAGCTTAAAAACAAGAAACTATACTTGTCATTTTTTACATGAAAAGAATGAAGCCATCGTTAGGGTAAAATTAGATGCTTACGACCTGGATGGAACACTTAGTTATAGCAGCCAAATTACACTAAAAAGCCAACAAGATATAGAAGAAATAAGCCTTTACCCAAATCCATTTTCCGAGCAAATTCAATTGCAATATTTCGGTTCGAACCAAAACCATGTTGCTGACATTTTTATTTATGACCACACCGGAAAATTGGTAACTCAAGAGTCGGTAAGCTTAAACAATACATTGCTTCCTAGCATTTCAACCAGCCATTTAAACAATGGAATTTACCTGGTTAAAATCTTCGTAAATGGGCAGATGTATTGGTTCAAACAGCTAAAAAATTGCTTATAATTGCAGTCTAATTTTAGACCATGAAAGACGTATTTGTGATAGATGCCGTGCGCACGCCCATAGGAAAATATGCTGGCGCCTTGAGTTCGGTTCGACCAGATGATTTGGCTGCTATGGCCATTAGGGCTTTAATTGAGCGTAACCCTTTGATAGATGTAAATGAGATTGAAGATGTTATTTTAGGGGCGGCTAACCAAGCTGGCGAAGACAATAGAAATGTAGCACGCATGGCTTTATTATTGGCGGGCTTGCCTACTCATATTGGCGGCAACACGGTAAATCGGTTGTGTGCAAGTGGCTTGCAAAGCATCATGGATGCCTCGCGAGCCATTCAAGCTGGCGATGGCGATTTGTATATTGCCGGAGGGGTTGAAAGCATGAGCAGAGCGCCTTTTGTAATGGCCAAAGCCGAAGCGGCCTTTTCTCGTGTACCAGATATTCACGATACCACCATAGGATGGCGCTTTACCAACAAAGCCTTGAGCGCACTTTACCATCCTTATAGTATGGGCGAAACAGCCGAAAATGTTGCCACTCAATGGCAAATTTCACGCGAGGCGCAAGATGCTTTTGCATTAGAATCGCAGGTAAGATACCAAGCCGCACACGAAGCAAATCGCTTTGCAGAAGAAATGATTGCGGTGCACATTGCCCAGAAAAAAGGCGATCCAAAAATTATCAACAAAGACGAACATCCGCGCTTAAGCAGCCTAGAAGATTTGGCCAAATTGAAACCCGCATTTAAAAAGGATGGCTCTGTTACAGCGGGCAATGCTAGTGGCATAAACGATGGCTCGGCCATGATGTTTTTAGCCGGAGAAGAAACCGTTAAACGATATAATTTAAGTCCGATAGCCCGCATTGTTTCTAAATCAATTGCCGGCGTAGACCCTTCAATCATGGGCATTGGTCCGGTTCCTGCTTCTCAAAAAGCATTGAAGCGTGCTGGCTTAACCGTGGCCGATTTAGGGTTAATAGAATTGAACGAAGCCTTTGCCTCGCAAGGTTTAGCATGCATTCAAGAGCTCGGTTTGAACCAAGACATTGTAAATGTAAACGGCGGTGCCATTGCATTGGGTCATCCATTAGGCGCAAGCGGAACGCGCATTAGCACCACCTTAATTCATGAAATGCGCAAACGCAAAGTAAAATACGGCCTCGCCACCATGTGTATTGGAGTTGGTCAGGGTGCCGCTATTATTTTTGAATCACTGTAATACTTTTGCGGCTTTTTCTTATATTTACGTTTTAAAATAAACCAAATCCACTATGAAAATAATTGCAATTATTTTTACCCTCATGCTATTCATTGGCAATGCCAAAGCCCAATATGTAAAGAAAATACAAGATGGGAAATTTGTAGGCGTAAGTTTTTTAACGAATGATTTAATAGAATATAAACAGCTTAAAGGAAACTTTGAAGATATAGCGGTATTTGTTCACTTTAGCATTAATGGGGTTTATTTAGGGGAGAGTTATACCAGTTGTAATTTATTGAACGATACAGAATTTTTGGAAGTACCTTTCGACGTAAATGATCCCTCTAAAACAAAAGTAGAAACCATCATAACAGAGACTAAATCTTTTAACCCTACCAAGCCAATCTTGGTTAAAAAAGGAGGCAGATGGGGCTTTGTAAACGAAGATGGTGCAGAAATGATGCCCTGTGAATATGAGGAATATTTGCAATATTCAAACGGTGCTTGGAACAACATCGGTTCAGACCGAAAACCCTTGATTTTAATGACTAGAGGCGTAGAATCTAAATTGGTTGACGCGCAACTGCAACCCATAATTTCCGAATCGCAATTTCCAGCTTATTTTAGTGGTTTAAAAAGAAAAGGCGATGCTTTAGAGTTGTGCTTTTTTGGCGATTATATTTTAGTTAATCAGGGTGGTTCAATATACGATTCGCTCATTAAAGTACCTGCCGTTAAAGAAGTTGTTAAAGGCAAAACAGTGGTAAAAGAAAAGGCATATTCTTACACCACTTATGTGTATAAAGGTGGCAAGTTTAATGTAATAAACTTGCAATCTGGCTTGCCCTTATGGCCTGTTGCCAAAACCAATATTCAAGTTAAATTTAAGGACCAAGAAGGCAAAGAATATTTCGAAAGCCTCAATCCGCGTAGCCTAAAATCAATTTCCACCTACGAAGAGAATTTACGCCTGGGTATTACACCCGCACAAATTGAATTTGTGGGTGAGTAGTTTTCAAAATCCTATTTTATCCCAATCAAAATCTGCTTTTTTGTATAATTATGAGTAATATTGAAGCTCGAAAATTAACATTCAAATTTTAAGTAAATGAGCAAAATAAAAGTAGCAAATCCAGTGGTAGAATTGGATGGCGATGAGATGACTCGCATCATCTGGAAATTTATCAAAGACAAATTAATACTGCCTTACCTCGATTTAGACATTAAATATTACGACCTTGGCATGGAGCACCGCGATGCCACCAACGACCAAGTAACCATTGACTCTGCCGAGGCTATTAAGCAATACAATGTGGGCATTAAATGTGCCACCATTACGCCAGATGAGGCGCGTGTAAAGGAGTTTAGCTTAAAGCAAATGTGGAAATCGCCCAACGGAACCATCCGCAATATTTTAGATGGTACTGTTTTTCGGGAGCCAATTGTTTGCGCTAATGTTCCGCGTTTAGTTCCAAACTGGACAGCCCCCATCATGATTGGTCGCCACGCTTTTGGAGACCAATACCGTGCAACCGATTTCGTAACCAAAGGAAAAGGAAAGTTAACAGTAAAATTTGAAGGCGAAGATGGCACGGTTCAAGAATTTGAAGTATATAATTTTAAGGGCGATGGCGTGGCATTAACCATGTACAATACCGATGAGAGCATCATGGGCTTTGCGCATTCTTGCTTTAACATGGCCCTAAGCAAAAATTGGCCTTTATACCTTTCTACTAAAAACACCATCTTAAAAAAATACGATGGTCGCTTTAAAGATATTTTTCAAGAAATATACAGCAACCATTACGAAGCACAATTCAAAGCAGCGGGCATTACTTACGAACACCGATTAATAGACGATATGGTGGCCTCTGCGTTAAAATGGAATGGCAATTTTGTTTGGGCTTGTAAAAACTATGATGGCGATGTGCAATCGGATACCGTTGCCCAAGGATTTGGCTCATTGGGCTTAATGACTTCTGTATTGGTAACGCCAGATGGCAAAACCATGGAAGCAGAAGCCGCACACGGTACAGTTACCCGCCACTTTCGCGATCATCAAAATGGCAAACCAACTTCTACCAACCCAATTGCCAGCATTTTTGCGTGGACAAGAGGATTGGCTTTCCGCGGAAAATTAGACAATAACCAAGCGTTAATCAATTTCTGTACCGCCTTAGAAGAAGTGTGTGTTGCCACTGTTGAAAGTGGAAAAATGACCAAAGACTTAGCAGTTTGTATCCATGGCAACAAGGTTAACCATGGCGAACATTATCTTTATACAGAAGAATTCTTAGATGCTTTAGACGCAGGTTTAAAAGCCCGTTTAAAATAATCCTATACCACTGCACAATAAGTAATAGTCAGAAAAAAATGGACTTAACTTATAGCTCATTTGATCCTTTCAAATGAAGTAATATTAAGAGATAAATTAATAAAAAGGCCACAATTATTGTGGCCTTTTTATTTTCATAACGCGGTAGTATTTCGCATACGCGCCCAGGCGCAAAAATCCTTCATAATATTCGGGCGTATTGTGGGTTATTTTGATGTCGAGTGTATCATTCATACCATTGCCCTTGCCCACGTTTATTAAGCGATATTCCCAATTGGATAACCAAGTAACACTAAAGTTAAAAGTGTCTTTATAGTTCTTGCTATATTCGGTCTGAACCGATCCGTTGCGCACCATATAGCGATAATTGGTTTCAAAAATCCCATCCCGAATATCGCTGCAATCGCTTGCCCTATCTGTAATTTCAATATATTTGGATTTAGGGAACGGTTCGTTTTTCAAAGCCCATTGCGAAAACAAAATAAGTAAGTTAAAAACCAACAAACTAATAGAAGCACCCATAAAAGAATTGAGCGTTAAGCGTTTCCATTTTACCCAATACAATTCATGCCCAACATTAGGCCAAGCAGCAAACAAAAGCATGAGAATCAATATAGGAATTAAGACCCAAATGGGCGAACCAAAAATAGCTATTATATAAATAATTTTCCAGATGCTTGTCATGCCAAAATAAGCTATCACCATGGGTTGAATGGCTATGATGCAAACAATATTAATTATAGGGATAATAAAAATCCAACGATTCAAGCTTTTCATGAAACGAAATTACGCAGATATTGGGCAAAATAAGTAGTTTGTTTTTTGGGCGTTGGGCTTTGGGTGTTGGTCTTTGGGCTTTGGGTGTTGGGTTTTGGGTGTTGGGTGTTGGGTGT
>Ga0163151_10002998_pt1 | contig 25009 bp, 20 predicted proteins | sample OliLakLV19MP5IB2_FD_145596 | JGI IMG/M metagenome (GOLD analysis project Ga0163151, IMG submission 145596) | Freshwater microbial mat bacterial communities from Lake Vanda, McMurdo Dry Valleys, Antarctica - Oligotrophic Lake LV.19.MP5.IB-2 | ecosystem: Environmental > Aquatic > Freshwater >...
CAAATGCTCGGGCGACTTTTTTTTAAAAATTCGAGCTCAAAGTTTTTTTGGCAGGTAAAAACAACTGAGCATTCGCTGGAAACCTCCGAATGATTCTCCTTTTGGCATGACTGTTTTCAAAAACTTGACCGCTCAAAACCGGAGTTTGGAATGACATCAACATGGGGCAGTCAGATTACGATTTTCTGGGCGTTGACCGCCATGTTTGTCGGCGCATCGGCCCGGGCCGGGGAATGGCGTGAGTTGTTTAACGGACGTGATCTGGATGGCTGGACACAATTGGGATCGGCAAAATGGACGGTCAAGGAGGGAGAAATTCACGGCGGGCAGGACGGTGATCCAAAACGTTCCGGCGTGCTTGCAACCAAGGAGCAATTTAAGGATTTCGAGCTGGAGCTTGAGTTCAAAATTGACGAGCACGGCAAATACAACAGCGGCGTTTACCTTCGAAACGAACCAGGAAAGGCCGGTCGCAGCGGTTATCAGATTAATATCGGACGTCCCGCTGCGGAAGAATTTATCGGGATTTACACGGACCGCTGGCTGGCAAAGGGAGATGAGACGGATCTGGTCCGGAAAAAGCTGGATTGGAATAAGCTCTCAATTTTGGCCCGGGGCGGCCATCTGAAAGTCAGCCTGAATGGGGTGGAAATCATCGATTACACCGAAGTTTCACCCACACCGGCTCTGTTGCAGGCGGGGGTGATAGCCTTCCAGACTTATGGAGCGGAAAACCACGCAGGCTGGATCAGATTTCGAAAACTGCGGGTGCGCGAATTGTAATTTGTAGCAGGTCGCAGGATCAGGCCTGCTTGCATTCCCCGTGGCCATGAGAGCTGCATGTGCAAATTTTTTCGGAAAAAGAAAACGAATTTTTCCTCCATGAGACGGGAAACATTATTCTGCGGAAAACCTTGGTCAAATCCGGGATCACCACAATTTTCTCTGAATGGCCGTTCAATCCAGGGAGTCGAAAGCAAATCCAATCAACCGCACCCAGGCATGACAGTCATGGTCAGGCATTCGTTTGTGCGGGCCGTGTTTTGTGCATGCCATGGACGGAGGCGGACCGTGGAGAAAATTATGGCGTCATGAAAATTTCATTCCGATCCCCGGATGCGGGCTTCCAAACCGGTCCACGTTCCACCGGCTTCACCTTGATCGAACTCCTGGTGGTTATCGCCATCATCGCGATACTGGCCGGAATGCTTCTGCCGGCCCTGGCGAAATCCAAAACCAAAGCCCAGGGAATCTCGTGCCTGAGCAACCTGAAACAGCTCCAACTGGCTTGGTTCATGTACGCCGACGACAACAATGACAAGCTCGCCCCAAATGGTGACGGCGCAAATTATGTCGGCTGGATTGGCGGTCAGTTCAAGGTGAACCCGCAGGACGGTACCAACGTCAACCTTTTGAAACCACCTCAAGGATTGCTCTGGAGTTACAATCAGTCTGCGGGCATTTATCGCTGTCCTGCTGATCGCAGTGTGGTCCGGAGCGGCAACAGGATTTTGGGCCCGCGTGTTCGCAGCATTTCCATGAACGGTAATATGAATGGCAACAGTTGGTACACCGCCCAGATCGAGCCCAAGTTTTTCACTTATCGAAAAAGTTCAGACATCGTCAAACCGGGTCCATCCCAGTCGTTCGTTTTCCTGGACGAACATCCCGACGATATTGATGACGGATATTTCCTGGTCTTTCTGGATCGCAAAAACACCTGGGGCAACATGCCGGCGAACTATCACAACGGTGCCTGCGGTTTGTCCTTTGCCGATGGTCACGCGGAAATCCGAAAGTGGCAGGACAAAGATACCCTGGCAAAAAAAGTTCCCGCCAATCCCATGGGACCAACCGATGTTCCATGGATCCAAATCCGGACATCTGCGCCAAAAAGCGACGCCACACCATGGCCGCCGTGAAATGTCGAAGACCAAGAAAGTGTTTAGAGTTCCGGGCGATACGGAGACTTTTTTGCTGCCACGCGGTTGAACGGTTGATATACCAACTCCAATGACTCTGATCCTATCCCCTGACTGCCTGCCATGACTTCGCCAGTTGATCTTGCAGAAGCCCGTATGAGGGCCGCCAAACTCAGCGGCGGCGTCAGTTCGGACCCGATCTATTCCATGATCGAAAGGGTGATCTCAGAAAAGAATTTGCGGGGGACGATCCTTGATTATGGCGCAGGCACGGGCGGGCTGTCACGACGGCTGCTCGCTTTGGAAAAATTTCAGCCGGTGGCGGCGGTAGATATTGTTGCCGTGCCTCCCGATCTCGTGGGGAAAGCCGATTGGATCAGTCAGGATCTGAATCAGCCTTTGTCTGGTCTGGATGGCAAATTTGATGTCGTGGTCGCGGCCGAGGTGATTGAGCATCTGGAAAATCCCAGATTTATGCTCCGGGAGGTTTATCGCCTGCTCAAACCGGGTGGCACGGCTTTGGTCACCACGCCCAATAACGAAAGCTGGCGTTCGGTGCTGGCTTTTCTGGTCCGGGGACATTTTGCCGGTTTTGGAGATCGATCGTATCCAGCCCATATCACCGCACTTTTGAGGAAAGATTTCACCCGAATTTTTAAGGAGTCGGGATTTAGCCCGGTCGAATTCAGGTTCACCGACCAAGGAGGTGTGCCCGGGCGTCCGACACTTTCCTGGCAAAAAATCGGATTTGGAATTCCCCGTGGACTCCGATTCAGCGACAATATTCTCGCGCTTGCCCAAAAACCGGTCTGAAAAGTCGGCTATTCGGTTTCCTTTCCACGCCATGGACGGACCGCGGTTCTGAACCGCAGCACACCGCAAAACCCGAACATCCGGCACATCCAACAATCCCGACAGTTGCCGCCTGCGACTGATCAGACGATACAGCCAGCGCTTCCGGTCTCACCCCTTTCACACCCGAATCCGTTCCTCGCAATATTTCCCAAACTTTTGGAATCTTATTTGCTTCCGGCCCAATCCTTTGTATGGTATGAGGGTCTGCCCCATTTAGGAGTGTGTCAAAGCTATGCGATGTCCGAAATGCGGTTGCCAGGAAGATAAAGTCATAGATTCGCGAGCATCTCGCGAGGGGTCCACCATTCGTCGCCGTCGGGAATGCCTTTCCTGCGAACATCGCTTCACCACTTACGAAGAAATCGAGCATGAAGGTTTGATGGTGGTCAAGCGGGATGGACGGCGGGAGCAGTTTTCCCGGGAAAAATTGCTGGCTGGCGTGAAAAAAGCCTGTCAGAAAAGGCCGATCAGCCCCAAAGTGATCGAGGAATTGGTGGAAAAAATCGTCGATGAGGTCACTGATAAATACGAGCGGGAGGTTCCCGGCATGGCCATTGGGGAACGTGTGATGGAAGGTTTGAAGGGGATCGATCAGGTGGCGTACGTGCGGTTCGCCAGCGTTTACCGGCGGTTTCAGGAAGCCACCGAGTTTGTGCAGGAGGTCCGCAAACTGGAGGCCGGAACATGATTCAATTGTTGCCTGGATGTATGATCATGCAAACAGAGTCGGGGGACACCCGGCTTTGCACCATCGAAGCCGCCATCATGGAAACCCGGCCTGATTTGGTGGAAGATTCCGAGCTGGCGGAAGATATCGCCGCTGTTTTAAGACAATATTTTGCCCAGGAACTCAAGAAATCGACCATCACCTACAACGACTTCACCAGCGCGCTCCGCATCATCTGCCAGTTTTTGAAGCTTCCCGAGCCCGGCTCCCACATCGAAGCAAAGAATGACGTTTCGTCCGTCGATCTTTTGGCCCTGGCCCGTGAAACCGGGAGCGGATTCGAAATCCTCTTTTTTCAATTGTTGCGCGGCGCTCTGGATCAACAGAGCGAAGTTCCGCGCGTGGTGTTCGATCACTCGCGGGAAGCCGTCATCGCCCTGCTCGGTGCAAAAAAATGGTCACCACGCTGCGAACGGTTCCGGGACCAGATCGTTGATTTTATCCGGGACGGTTTCGCGCGGCATCATGGCATCGACAGATCGCTCAGCATCACCTGACCGGCCTCTCGTTTCGCTTTTGGGGCCGTAAACCCAAAGATCTCTGTCAACCCTGTTCATGTCAGAAATTCCATCAACCGATATTTTTTTGATTGCCTGTAAAAGAATGGTTTCCTAGGTAGGAGAGATGCCTGACAGCTTTTTTAACGGAAGTTTTTTTATCGATCTGAATCGACGTGCCGAAATCCCGCTATTCACAGGCCATGACGATGCGGGGAGCTGTCGCGAATAGCTTTTACCCAAATCCAGATTTCCGATTAACTTCTCCTCACCAAATCCGATTTGAAAACTTTTTGACCGTTTAACGGCATTATCACGAAAAAAAATCAGCATGAGCATGCGCACCACGACTCAACTAAAAACCGTCTCCAAAAATGTAAAAAAACTGGTGGACCAAGCCTTGACCGACAATGGCGGTCTGCTCCGGCTGGCACCGTGCTGGGTTCCCCGATCTTTTCTGCAACCCGGCAAACGCCTGAAACTTCATCCAGATGATCTCTATGCCTTTGGTCTCAACCGGGGAGGAATCGACGAACGCTGGTTTGCTTCGACCACCCCTGCCGCGAACGACAACCGGACTCCTGACGAAGGTCTGAGCTATGTGGTTGCCGGTGAACAACGGTTCACACTTGCGGATGCAGTCGCCGAATGTGGCGCGGACCTCATCGGAAAACGAATCTGGAACAAATACAAAAAATGGCCGGTTTATTCCAAATTCTTCGACAACATGGGGCCGATTCCCCATCACATGCATCAATCGCAAAAACAGGCGAAACTGGTCGGTCAGGAAGGCAAGCCGGAATCTTATTATTTCCCTCCGCAACACAACAATGTGGGCAATAATTTTCCCTATACCTTCATGGGTTTGGAGCCGGGGACAACCAGGGCACAGGTCCGCAAATGTCTGGAAAACTGGAACAAGGGAGACAATGGAATCCTTGATTTGTCCCGCGCTTACCGCTTGAAGCCGGGCACCGGCTGGTTGATCGGCCCTGGAATTCTTCATGCCCCCGGTTCACTCTGCACCTACGAACCGCAATGGGGTTCCGACGTTTTTGGAATGTATCAGTCGCTGGTCGAAGGACGTGAAGTCGGCTGGAACCTGCTGGTCAAAGACATGCCCAAGGAAAAACATCAGGACCTCGATTTCATCGTTAACCAGCTCGATTGGGAGTCTAACGTTGACCCAAGTTTCAAAGACAATCATTACCTGGAACCGGTGCCGGTGGCCGACACCCGGAAGGAAGGGTTCGTGGATCGTTGGATTGTTTATGGAAAAATCAACGGGCAGCAGCTTTTCACCGCCAAAGAATTGACCGTGGAACCTGGCACCAAATGCATCATCCGCGACAACGGCGCCTACGGCCTGATCACCGTACAGGGCAAAGGCAAAATGAATCAGCTGAATCTCGACTGCCCGAAACTGATCCGGTTCCATGAGCTGACGGAAGACGAAGTCTTCTGCACCGAAAACGCCGCCAGGTCCGGTGTCACATTTGAAAACACCTCCGCGGTCGAGCCTTTGGTGGTTCTCCGATATTTTGGACCCGACGTAAATCCCGAAGCCCCTGAACTGGGCTGCTATCGCAAAAACAAATTCTGAATCCGAACCGGAAATCCACGAACATGAGCGCGCAAAATAATTTTCCAAAAATTCACAACGCAATGTGGCCCGGATTGGTCGGAAAAGGGCCGGATTCCGAACCCCCGATCGACCTGGACACCATGCTCGATTTGACCGCCAAAGCCGAGGTCAATGGTGTCAAATTCGACGGGGTCGATATTTTTCTTTTTGATCCACATATCAGCATCGACATCACCGAGGATGATTTAAAACGTGTGGCCGACAAGATCCGTGCCCGGGGATTTGTCGTCGGATCGGTCGTGGCACCGGTCTGGACGCCTACTGGCGGCGGCTCGGCCATGGGGTCCGAAGAGGATCGGAAAAAATTTGTCGAACAGGTGCGCAAAGGCTGCCGGATTGCCAAAATCCTCCGTGATCTCGGCATCCGACCGCATGGTGTGGTTCGGATTGATTCGGCTTCCAGCCCTTCTGAATGGGCCAAGGATCCAAAGAACAATACAAAACTGATCGCCCGGACTTTCCGCGAAGCTTGTGATGTGGCGGAAACATTCGGCGAACGCCTGGCTGCCGAAGGTGAAATTTGCTGGGGCGGCATGCACGGCTGGCGCGTGATGGTTGAACTCCTGGAGGCGGTGGATCGGCCCAAAACCATCGGATTCCAGGCCGACATGGCTCATACCCTTCTTTACACCCTCGGTTACAACGCGGCGGAAGACGCGTTGTTGCCGGCAAACTACGATTGGAAAGACCAGGGAAAATTAGACGACGCCCTGAAAACACTGACTGCGGCTTTGCGTCCCTGGACCATCGATTTTCATGTGGCCCAGAACGACGCGACCGTGAATGGATACGGATCGCACGACAAAACGGGAAGGCATTGCCTGGCCAACGATCCGAACGGCAAACTGAACATCGAACATCACTCCGGTTATTGGCTCAAAGACGAAAATGGAACGCCGACCAAAGCCTTCAAACACATCTGTTGGGATGGTTGCATGTTCCCCAATGAAGTGATGATGAAACAGGAAACCTGGAACAACATCCTCGGGGCCATGGTCAAGGTCCGCCAGGCTCACGGCTGGAAGGAATAGGCGGCAACGTTGCTTTAACTCTCAAAATAATCTTATGAAAAAGTTAAATATCGGCTTGGTCGGTTATGGTTTCATGGGGCGGACGCATTCCAACGCCTTTCGCAAAGCGGGAAATTTCTTCGACCTGAAATACGAACCTGTGCTCAAGGCCGTTTGCGGTCAGAACCTGGAAAAAGTCACCGCGTTTTCCAAACGATGGGGTTATGAAGGAGTCGAAACCGACTGGCGCAAGCTTATCGAACGAAAAGATATCGACCTCATCGACATCGCCTGCCCGAACGATCTCCATAAGGAAATCGCCATCGCAGCCGCCAAGGCGGGTAAAATGGTTTTGTGCGAAAAACCGCTCTCACTGAATTCCAAAGATGGGGAAGCCATGGTCAAGGCGGTGGAAAAATCCGGCGTGCCCAACATGGTCTGGTACAATTACCGCCGGGTCCCCGCGATCACTCTGGCCAAAAAGCTGATCGATGAAGGCCGCCTGGGCCGCATTTTCCATTACCGCGCCAAGTTTTTGCAGGACTGGACCATCTCCAAGGACCTTCCCCAGGGCGGGGCCGGCCTGTGGCGCCTGGATGCCAAAGTCGCCGGCAGCGGCGTCACTGGCGATCTCCTGGCGCATTGCATCGACACCGCCACATGGCTCAATGGTGGCATGACCCAGGTCACAGCCATGACCGAGACCTTCATCAAAGAACGAAAACACACTTTGACCGGCAAGGTTCAGAAGGTTGAAATCGACGATGCCTGCGCCTTTCTGGCCCGGTTCAAGAACGGATCTCTCGCCACCTTTGAATCCACCCGGTACGCGCGCGGTCACAAGGCGCTTTACACCTTCGAGATCAACGGCGAACACGCCTCTATTTTCTGGGATCTGCATGACCTCCATCGGTTGCAATATTTCGATCACCGCGATGAAAGCCAGCTCCGTGGATGGAAATCGATTCACGTCACCGATTCAGACCATCCTTACATGAGCAAATGGTGGGTGCCCGGTTTGCAAATCGGTTACGAACACACTTTTGTGCATCAGGTGGCTGATTTCATTGAATCCCTGGATACCAAAAACAAACCGAAACCTGATTTCCGCGAAGCCTTGGATACGCAGTATATCTGCGACACCGTGTTGAAATCTGCCCGGACCGGCAAGTGGGAAAAAATCCCCGCACTCAAAGTGTAACCTGGATTCAGGACGGTCGATCCGATCACAGTTCAGAATCCGGAGTGGGAACGTCCAAGTGGAAAAGTTGCGGGGAAAAGTTGTTCACAAATAAACCATCAAAATAAACAGATATGATGGGTGAAGGAGTCGGTTCTCAAGAATCAAGAATTGACTTTGGGTCAAGGGAGAAAAATGGGAGTTGTTCCGGAATCGGCTTGGTGATTGGGACCGGGACATGGTACTGCTGGCCCGGAAGCGGTGCGGGCTGTCATTGTAGGACCTGGGCGAAATGGATGACGCGTCCGTATCTTATACAGCCACGGCAATGGCAGGCAAAGTAGCGAAGAACCATCGGATCCGGCAGATTAAGGAAAAGGTGGAAGAGTAGTTAAATTCTTGAATCATGAGGGCCGATAACCACGGGCTCTCCATGAAACCCCTTTGTATCCTGGAAATCCTGGAAGGATGCCAGTCCCAACGCCCAAGACGCCATGTCCTCGACCTTTTTAAGTCTGCATTTCCACATCGTATTCGCCACCAGGAACCGTGAGGCGCTCATCATGCCAGAGTGGCGTGGCGGATCACGTCCATTTGCTTATGGGCCTCAAAGCCTCCCATTGTCTCGCCGACGTGATGCGGGAATTGAAAAAATCATCTTCGGTATGGGTGAAGGAGGAGATTGGATTGCGCTCGTTTGCATGGCAGGAGGGTTACGCGGCGTTCACCGTCAGCGCCACCTCGCGGGATGCGGTGCGGCATTACATCGCCAACCAGGAAGAACATCATCGGAAGAAATTGTTTCGAGATGTGTTGGTCGAGATGCTCAGCAAAGCTGGAATTGAATATGATCCAAAATACCTCGATTAATCCGGAACCCGGACGGTTCGACGGCAAGGAACGATGGTTGCCGATTGAACCCGAAGGGCTCGGGATGATGGCTCGGTGATTGAAAATTCAACCCGGAGGGTTCAAAGACATTAGCCGGTGGTTGAGCAAAGCGACACCACCAGGTTCGCGTCCGGATATTTGTTGCATCCCGGAGGGATGCCAGCTTCGGTCGGCGGCGTTGGGGATAATTCGAAAGAGGCTTCGATCCCTCCGGGATTAGATATTTTTCGGAGCGGTCCGGGGGTTTCGCAGAACTCGACCCCCGGCTAATGGCTGGTATCCTCCGGGATGGACACCGTCGAACCCGGAGGGTTCGGAAGGTTAAGCCGATGGTTGTGGATTGAGCCCGACGGATTTGGAACGATGAGCCGGAGGTTCAGGATTGAACCCGGAGGGTTCGGAGCCATGAGCCGGTGGTTGAGCAAAGCGACACCACCGGGATGCGTTCGGATAAATGTTGCATCCCGGAGGGATGCCAGCGGTGCTGCTTGGAAGGGTTCAGAAGGCAATAAAGGGACAGGTCATTAGTGATGCTATGCTATAGCATTGGCTGAGGAGGGCGAAGCGAGCTGAACGCCGATGCTATTAACGGTTGAACCAGCCTGAAGGTTCTTATGCGGATTGCCAGGTTTTCTTCCGGGAACTTTTAGACCGGCGCCGGGCTTCCCGAATTATTAGTGCTTTTGCCTGCTGATTTTCCAAACTGGGCTGGCAAAAGGTGAAGAGGAAATCGATTCGGATACAGGCATCGGCTCCCAAAGACTGTTTTTTCTCCGCGCCTCCGCATCTCTGCGTGAAAATGTTCCGGATTTCTTCCGACAAAACAAAAGGCTTCCATAAATCCCATCTCTGGCCAGGTATCGCAGAACCGGTTCACCAGAACGCCGGGTCGGGGGACCCGGCCTTCGCGATTAGGATGAAGGCCGCGTGCCCTGACGCAACCCAGAGCAATCTTGGAATCCCTTTCATTTCCGGTGGAATGGTTTTATTGCTGCCCTTCAGGCTGCGGGAATGTTCCCGCAGGCCACCCAGCCCGGCGGGCTGGGCTGAGGGATTTCGGCCCTTTGGGCCTGAAGTTGATGGGTTTAAATATTCCCTGGACTTGGAACCGACCTTGCGTTCCTGCCGCAGGGGAGGAAATAGCGTTGCACCTGCTCCTCGGAGAGGCGCAACCCCTTTGGGGTTGGTGACCTCCTAACCCAAAAGTGGGTTGCGATCCTTACATCGACCCCAATTCGTTTCAGCGATCAAATTTGTGCCGCCGGAAAAAAGAAAAAAGAATGGTGCGTCGAGCAGGACTTGAACCTGCAACCTTCTGATCCGAAGTCAGAAGCTCTATCCAATTGAGCTATCGACGCGCTGCGCTGGCAGTCGAATCATTTAAACACAGCCGGTTTCAAAATCTAGAGGCATTTTAAGAAATAAAAACGGCGCAATTCCAATTTGTCTCCACGCAAAACCAATCTACATTCGCCCGGTGAACGACAATTACCAGGACGCCTCTCTGATCCTAGTAGGGCATGGCTCGACTTTGAATGCGGATTCCGCTGGCCCGACTTTTCAACACGCCGAAAACCTGCGCGCCCGAAAAATCTTCAGACATGTCCTGGAATCGTTTTGGAAACAGGAGCCGTATGTCTGGTCCATTCTGCGCCAGACATGGACTCCGCGGGTCTTTGTGGTGCCGCTTTTCATCAGTGAAGGTTATTTCACCCAGGAGGTGATACCCCGCGAGCTCGGTCTCACCCACGAAGGAGCATCCGGATTCAGCAGCATTCAGAAACGGGGGAATCAAACCATCTTTTACACCGCACCGGTCGGCACTCATCCATCCATGAACCGTTCGCTCCTGGCTCGCGCGGAGGAGGTGGTCACGCAATCTTCCCCAGAATCCACTCCTGGCAAGAAGGAATCCTCACTCTTTATTGTCGGTCACGGAACGGGCAACAACGAAAACTCGCGGGCCATCATCGAACATCAGGTCAGGTTGATCCGGGAACAGGATATCTACCGCGACGTCCATGCCATCTACATGGAAGAGTCTCCCCGGGTTGGTGAATGTTATCAGATGGCCGAAACCGAAAACCTCGTGGTGGTCCCTTTTTTTATCAGTGATGGACTTCACTCGTTTGAGGACATTCCGATGATGCTGGGTGAGAGCGAAGAAAACGTCCGGGAACGTTTAAAATCCGGACGACCAACCTGGATCAATCCCAGTAACAAGAATGGGAAAAAAGTCTGGTATTCCTCCAGCATCGGAAACGAACCGCATATTGCGGAGGTGATTTTAGAGCGGGTTTCTGAAATGGGACGGCAGGTTTAAGCGGTGACTTTTCGGTTCACCCGCGAATGGATGCGAATGCAAGACAAAGACTGAACCGCATGATTCAGCTGAAGAAGAAAGCCACCTCACCCTAGCCGGCTATCTCACCTTCGAAAACTTTCAATTGTTCAATTGTAAGATCTGACCCCGCAAAGCACTAGGTGACCCTCAAGACCCCTCAAGGTATGGTCAGGTTGACGCTATGGTCGTGTCGCATTCAAAATTCTCGTGCTTTGGCTTGCGGCTTTGAATATGTTCTGCCCCTTGTTTTTATGGCACATTTAAAACCTTTTGCCGCGCTGCGCCCGAATGCTGAACTGGCATCGAGAATCTGCGAACTTCCTTACGATGTGATGTCCTCTTCCGAAGCCCGTCAGATGGCTTTTGGAAACCTCCTGAGCTTCCTGCACGTCAGCAAGCCCGAGATTGACCTGCCTACGGGCACTGACATTTATTCGCCTCTGATTTACGAGAAGGGGAGGGAGAATTTTGAGCGTTTGATTCAAACCGGCGCCCTGACGCGGGATGCACAGCCTCGGTATTATTATTACCGCCAGACAATGGGCCGACATCAACAAACTGGTTTGGTTGCGGCAGCGAGCTGTGAAGAATATCTGAGGGGAATTATTAAGAAGCATGAGCTTACCCGGCCCGACAAGGAGGATGATCGTGTGCGGCACATCGAGTCCCTCAACTCGCAAACCGGCCCGGTCTTTCTCACCTACCAAGCCACTCCGGCGCTCGACCAGCTTGCCGCCGCCCTCACAGCCGGTCCGCCGGAAGTTGATTTTACTGCGGCTGACGGGGTGCGCCACTCAGCCTGGGTGGTGACCGAACAATCTCATGTGGACCAGATCACCGCCGGATTTCGCCAGGTTCCATACCTTTACATCGCGGATGGTCATCATCGAAGCGCGGCTGCGGCAAGGGTTTTTCAGAAAAGAAACGGCCAGGGAGAGAGTGCCTTTTTTCTGTCGGTGATCTTTCCGCACAACCAACTTCAGATCCTGCCATATAACCGGGTCTTGAAAGATTTGAACGGATTTACCCCAGACTCGCTTCTGCTTAAGCTGGAAATGATTTTCGAAATTGAAAAGACTGAGAATCCTGCCCCTTCGAAAAAGCATCAACTTGCCTTTTACATCAACCACTCCTGGTATGCGCTGCTTTTCAAACCCTCGTTCATCTCCGGATCCAAGGACATGGAACAGCTCGATGTATCATTGCTCCAGCGGCACATTCTGGACCCGTTGTTCGGAATCACCGACCCGCGAACAAGCCAGAGAATCAATTTTATTGGCGGCATCCGCGGAACCAGGGAACTTGAGCGTGTGGTCAATTCCGGAGATTATGCATGCGCGTTTTCCATGTTCCCGACCAGCGTTGAAGATCTGATGTCAATCGCCGATGCCGGAGGGATCATGCCCCCCAAGAGCACCTGGTTTGAACCGAAGCTTCGCGATGCGATGTTTTGTCATATGATCGCCTGAACTCTATGAACACAGGCGTTCAGTCTGGTGTTCTGTGTGTTCTGTTGTCGGTCCGGTTTTATCTTGGCCTTTTCAGCACCTTGACCTTTTAATGTTTGCCCTATGAAAATTGTCTTAGCCTATTCCGGGGGTTTGGATACCTCTGTTCTCCTTTCCTGGATCAAAGAAAAATACCAGGCCGAAATGATTGCGTTTTGCGCCAACATTGGTCAAGAGGAGGAACTCCGCGGGCTGGAGAAAAAAGCCCTTAAAACCGGTGCCAGCAAGATTTATATCGATGACCTAAGCGAGGAGTTTGCCACAGATTTTATCTTCCCCATGATGCAGGCCGGTGCCATTTACGAGAATCAATATTTTCTTGGAACAAGCATCGCCCGCCCGCTCATAGCCAAACGGATGGTGGAAATCGCCCGGGCTGAGAACGCCGATTATATCGCGCATGGCGCCACCGGAAAAGGAAACGATCAGGTGCGCTTTGAACTGACCGCTGCGGCGCTGGCGCCGGATTTGCAGATCATCGCGCCATGGCGGGACGCCGAGTTCCGGTCGCAGTTCCCCGGACGCGCTGAGATGATCGCTTATTGCGCCGAGAAAAAAATTCCGGTTGAAGCCAGCGTCAAGAAACCATATTCGATGGACCGGAACCTTTTGCATATTTCTTACGAAGCCGGAATTCTTGAAGACCCGTGGCTGGACAGTTCTGCTCCTGAACACAAGGAGATGTTCAAATTAAGCGTCTCCCCCGAGGACGCGCCAGACAAGTCACAATACGTCACCCTCGATTTCGACAAAGGAAACTGCGTTGCGGTCAACGGGAAAACTCTCTCACCGCTGAAGGTGATGCAAACTCTGAACAAACTGGGGGGGAAACACGGCGTAGGCCGGGTTGATCTCGTGGAAAACCGGTTCGTTGGCATGAAATCCCGTGGAGTTTACGAGACACCGGGCGGCAGCATCCTCCACTTTGCCCACCGGCAGATTGAAAGCATCACCATGGATCGTGAGGTCATGCATCTGCGGGATTCGTTGATACCCCGCTACGGAGCTCTGGTTTACAATGGATTCTGGTTTTCACCCGAACGGTTTGCTTTGCAGGCGCTGGTGGAGGAGAGCCAGAAAAACGTCACAGGCACGATCAAACTCAAGCTATACAAAGGCAATATCATCACTGCAGGGCGCAAATCTCCAGTCAGCCTTTACAACCCTCACATCGCCACCATGGAAGCCGATCCGACCAAGGCCTACAATCAGGATGACGCCACCGGCTTTATCCGGCTGAATGGATTGCGGTTGAAGGTGGCCGCCCAAGTTCATGGCCCGCTTTCAGGGAGGGTTTCGAAATAATGCATTCTTTTCATGAGAGGCGGTTTTTTCTCCGCCTCTATGCCCTCCGATGAGCGCCGACCTAAAGATTTCGATCGTCACCCCATCTTTTAATCAGTCGGCTTTTTTGGAGGAGACAATCCGTTCGGTGCTTGAGCAGAATCATCCTTCGCTCGAATACAATGTGATCGATGGCGGTTCCACCGACGGCAGCGTCGATATCATCCGGAGGTATGCATCGAGATTAAACTTCTGGGTCAGCGAGAAGGATGGGGGACAGTATCATGCGATCAACAAAGGGTTTGAAAAAACCAGCGGCGAGATCATGGGCTGGCTGAATTCGGATGATAAATATTTTCCTTGGACTTTTTCCGTGGTGGGTCAGATTTTTTCGGACCACCCCGAGATTGAATGGATCACCACCCTTTTTCCAATGTGGTGGGACAAAGCCGGGAGGGTGACAGGCTGCGACACCATCGACGGATTCAACAGGCGGGGATTTTGGAAGGGCGACAACCTGCCTGACTGCGGGTGGTCCGCCAGGGGATTTATACAACAAGAGTCGACGTTCTGGCGTCGATCGCTTTGGGAGAAAGTAGGAGGCAAGCTCGACGACAGCCTGCAGTTAGCGGGAGATTTTGATCTCTGGGCACGCTTTTATAAGCATGCCGAGCTGTATGGCGTGAAATCTCCCTTGGGGGGGTTCAGGAATCACGGAGATCAGAAGACCGGGCGGCAATACGATGCTTATGTGACTGAGGCGAAGCGGGCTTTTTTGAAACACGGCGGGCGGCCGGAGAGCCGGTGGCAATCTTATTTGCGGGTGAAGATCTTTCGTAAACTCGGTGTTCCATTCCGGAAATGGGCAACGGCTTCACGCTGGGTTCATCCGAGGCTTACCTGTCATTACGATTTTAAATCGAACATTTGGCACACCCGGAAACTAAAGATCAAATAGAGTCCGTGACAGGGGCATGTTACGAGACGTGAGGGGGATTTGCCTGCTTTCTTGCTTGTGCTTGTTTTTTGGGAAGGGGTTCCATCGAAACGCATGAATGCTCTTGAGATTCAGCCTTTGCTCACGCATCTTGGCTCATATTTTTGACGAATGTGGGCGCGGCGCTTGAATACAATCGTTTTGTCGATCACGGTCCTCTCTCTACTTTGTCTGATTTGGGATGAGGTCATGCGACTTCGGGATGATTTTGTTTCCCGGCGAATTTTACGTCCTGATCAGACGCATCACGAGACCGGGCTCCTTGAGGGAAGCGTTGTAATTTCTACAAATCCTTTGGAGAATATTTCCCTCGGTTTCGGTTCCAATCACAGAACGGAGGCGATCTTGATAGCTGGAAGCCAACTTCAGTTTATCCAGACTTACCCTGAAATAGTTTCCCGGACGATGGTTGGTTTACCGTTTACAGCCACAAAAGCGCTTCTTTCGGATCTTGACCATGATGGTGAATCGGATCTGGTGGTGACTCTTTTCAAACCTGGTTTGCTGAACGATTCAAATGGTTCTCAACTTTGTATTTATCCCTCCCGATCTGAACCTTTCAAAATCGCTTTTTCAGATTATCCTTCAATCCGTGATGTGAGTGTATCTGACTTTAACAACGACAAGACCAATGATCTTTTGCTGGCGCTGAATGATCCTGTCGAAGGCGGTATTTCCCTCGGTTTAAATCTGGGATCAATGGTTTTCGCGGACAAAGTCATTTTTTCCAAATGGGGTGTGAGTGTACTGGCGGTGGGGGACTTTGACAGCGATGGACTGGTGGATTTTGTTGCGGGGTTGAGTTCTGGTCAGACCGATGTCTGGATATTCATGAACTCGGGGAACGGAAATTTTACTGCACGGCGCCTGGATTTTTCGTCGAATTTATCTTTGGAAAATCTTCAACTGATGACGCTGGATTGGGACAACGACGGGGATTTGGATGTTTTATCTTTGAGGGGTGGTCGGTTGGCGGGGTTGGTAGGTGAATGCAACGTCTTGCTCAACAGCGGAACGGGGGACTTTTCCCGTCATCAGCTTTTCAAGTTTCCGAATCTGATGAAAATTCAAATCTCCGGAGATTCGTTGACCGGGCGGCGGGTTGTTATTGTCTCACAGCTGGAAAGCCGGCCATTTGAGTTTTTTTGTGGATTCATACTGGCTGGAAGACCAGTGGTTTGGTCGTCGCTTAAAATCCCCGGAGTAAGTAGTTCGTCATTTTTGTTGGTTGATGGTCAAGAGGGGGGGGGGCGAATTCTAGGTCTCGCGCGCGGGGGTGATTCCGATGGAAAGACAAGCCTGAACTTGTGGAGAATAGGAAAATGAATTTCGCCAGACTCCGCCCTTCCCTCGTTGGTTTGCTGTTGCTGGTTCTCACATATATCGGCTTGAAATCGATGATGTTTTTGAGATTAAGAAGCGACTCCAAAGCATTGGTCTTCGAGCTTTCAAAAGCAGGAGTTCGTGATCCATTTCCGCGAGGTTTTCTTACTTCTGATCAGTGGTTTGATGCGGGGGACAGAATGTTCTCTGCCGGGAATTTTTTATTGTCATCCGCGTGCTTTAAGAACTCTGTTTATCTGGACACTCAAAACCATCAAGGATGGCTTGGTCTGGCACGGTGTTATCAAAGGATTGGAAAGGAGTCGGAGGCTCTTGCCTTGTTTTCCAAAATATCGAGGATCGCCCCTAACGATTCCAAGCTCGCCCGGCACGCCCGCACTAATTTGATCGATTCCTGGATGCGACTTGGACTCGCAGGCGCGGCGGAAGGGGCTGCCACTTTGGTTGATTCAAGACGCACCAGAGTTCAATTTGTGCGCCTTCTGCAACAGGATGGATTATGGACTGAAAGTATTGTTGCGTTGGAAAAGCTGAAATCCGATGTTCCATCCAAGGAGATCTTCAAGCTGATTTCGTGGGCTCAAGTGCAGATGGGAAATGACAGGGCCGCAGTCCTGGCTGAACTCGATTCATTACGTTCCGGGACAAACGAGCCCGTATTTTTGCCCGAGACACGACAGGAGTATTTGCTTGAAGTCCCAGGATCACAGTCTTTGCCCGAAGATGAAAAATTATTTCAGCAAGGCAGGGCATTTTTCTCGGCGAAAAATTTTCAAAAGGCCGTTCAGGCTTTCGAAGAGTGTGTGAGGCTGGAAAATGCCGATGCCAATTGTTGGTATTTTTTAGGTCAGTCTCAACTTTTGCTGGGGAGGTTTGATCAAGCAAGGGAGTCTTTTGAAAGCTGTCTAAAAATCCAGAGGCATCATGGTCGGGCAAAACGAGGGTTGGTCCTCTTGGAACAGGTTTCCAAGTGAACAGTGTTCCATTTTGAAGTGCGTTTTACCAAATCCGTCGAATCCGTTTCGGTTGGATTTCCTGGCTTGCCATCGTGTGGCAGGCATGCGAATAATTTTGTCCTTTCTTGCTTGATGGGTGATTGGCGCAGTGGCTAGCGCATCTGCTTTACACGCAGTAGGTCGGGGGTTCGAGTCCCTCATCGCCCACCATCTTTGCGCCATCAAAAGAAGAAACCGTTGCTTTCGATTTTCCCGTACATGCAACTAGAGTTTCGCCGGTTCTGCTCGAGTGGAGATTTTCCGATGGCGCAGGCTTCCTGTTCTGGCTTTTTCTGCAAGCAGTCAATGATTAGATCCTGCGAATAATGAATAAGGTTGCGGCTTGTTTTTTTGCCCTTTCAGACATCCTGCCAAGGGGTTGAATGGAGAATTTTTGGGGTGGTTTGGATTTTATTGTCGGTGAGCCGGTTAAAAGTGTTGACGTTTGGGAGAGATTTTGAAAAAAAGGAGAGGTACCCCGACTCATTACGAGCTTATGAAATTCTCTAATAATATTAAACAAGTGCTACATTCAAGGGTCGCCAACACAGTGGCCCTGGCAATGGCATTTACGGCGACCGCCGTAAGTCAGACCATTGTACCACCTTCAGCCACTCCGCAAGGAGCCATCACGGTGAAGGAATACCGGCCGACCGGCAACAACATAGATTCTCTCACAAATTCTGTGAGTTTTCCCAATAATCCAGACTTGGTCGATTATTCTCCAAGGCTTGAGTGGCCGACCGGCCCGGATATTGACACACCACCCCCAGGAGACAGCGGCAAAAACTCTTACGGAGTTCAATTGAGTGGTTATCTTTATCCGCCAGAGACTGCCGATTACATCTTCGCGATCGCATCAGACGACAATGGATTGCTTTATTTGAGCACCGACTCTGATCCGGCCAAGAAACAACTCATCGCCCGGGAACCTGAGTGGAATCCGGTTCGCGATTTTTCAGGAACCAACCGCCGAACTTTGGTTGACGAAGGCACTGCAGATGAACGTTACGTCAATGTTTCCAAAAAAATCCGTTTGACCAAAAATGTGCCGGTTTACATCGAAGCCCTGATGAGTGAAGGCGGCGGCGGCGACAGCTTGGCTATTGCTTGGCGCACAGACGGAACCGCACCACAGACTGGTGAAGATCTTCCGATTTCTGGAGAATTCCTGTCTTCGATTGATACGGTAAATGGTCCGATTCAGTTGTCTGTCGTTCCCCAGAGTCAGACCGTCGCGGCTGGCAAATCTGTCGCATTTAGCGTGAAGGTAAGTAACGGCACCCCGCCGTTTAGCTATCAATGGAGCAGCAACGGCGTCGATATCGCCGATGCCATTACAACCAGCTATGCGATCCCGTTCGTTTTGGCCGAGCATAACAACGCGATGTTTTCGGTTCGCGTTACCAACCCTGTCGGATCCACGAACACCGTCCCGGCAAAACTCACGGTAACCTCGGATACGGAGGCCCCTATGATCACCTCGATCTTGAGCGATAATACATTTACCGCTGTGAGGATCACCTATTCCGAGGTGGTAAATGATGCTGCGATTCTATCCAGCAATTATCAGTTGAGCGGCGGGTTGACGGTGACTGCAGCTGCTTTTGTGACCAACAATATCCAGGTTCTGGAAGCCGCGACCAATCGGATGGTGGTGGTTTTGACCACTTCCCGTCAGACTGAAGGAGCGGTTTACAACCTGACGGTCAACAACAGCGTGAAGGATCTGAGCGGAAACGCCGTCACTCCGAATACCGGCAAATTAAATGGTCCGGTTTTCTCGAAAGGTCTCCTTTCGTACCGGAGATGGTTGGGCGCACATTCCGGTGTTTCGGCTCTCACCAATGATGCTTCTGCCTACGCCACTGCAATCTCTCAGACACGCACCAACGCCGAAACCGGACCTCAGGGAATCCCAACCCAGAACTACTTGGCTTTGTTGGATGGTTTCTTCATTCCTGATGTGACCACAAATTATGTGTTCTACTTCTCTGCCGACAATGATGGATATATGTATCTGAGCACCGATGCGACACCAGCCAACAAATATCTGATTGCGGCGGATGTGGGCTGGCAGAATCAACGAGTCTGGACCGGTCCAGGTGGCGATGCTTCGAAGCGCCGTGGCGATTTAATGGGTGGCGGGCCGTTCGAAAACCGTTCTGATGAGTTGTTGATCTCCACTCGTGCGATTGATGGCCTTGGCCAGTTGTCCGGTTTGATTCCCGCCGACCAAGTTGATCCTGATCCGTGGCCCACAGTTGATGCCAGCGGTAACGCTGTCATTTCCCTCGTTGCCGGGCAACGTTATTACTTCCAGCTCTGGCACGTGGAGTTCGAAGGTGGTCGCGTAGAATCAACCTTCAAACATGCAGGCGAAGCGGATCCCGTGAACGGTACGATCTCCCGCATGTTCGGTGATTTAATCGGGACTTATGTTGATCCATCCTTGATCCCGTCAGCGCCAGTGACTCCGACCATCTCGGTTTCATTGAACGCCAGCCGCGTCGCGATCATCACTTACACCGGCACTCTAGAACGAGCTGATGCGGTCGAAGGACCATATGCCGCAGTTGCAGGGGCCACCAGCCCTTACATGCCGACGCAAGCAGGGTTTTTCCGTTCCAGGAATTAATTACCCCAAAAGTTTGTCGAGGGCCGGAAGAAATTCCGGCTCTTTTTTTTGATCATACCCCGTGCAGTTTGGTGTCGAACACTGGAACCCCGACTTCAATTTGAACCTCCTCAAACAGCCTCTTGTTGTTTTGTTCTTCTGCTTGTCGGTGGAAACCCTGGTAGCGCAGTCGCCGCAATGGGAGGAGGGCGAAGGTTTCCGCAGCGCAAAGTTAGGCGCTATTCCGGCAGCCAGGCCCGGGTTTACCCTGCTCTCTCCAACGGAGACCGGTATTCTTTGGACAAATCTTGTTACCCAGGAAAGCGTGGCTGACCGCCACAACATGGTGAGTGGTGGGGGATTAGCGGCCGGCGACTTCGACGGAGATGGCTTCATAGACTTGTATTTTTGCAATCGCGGGGGCGAGAACGCGCTTTTCCGAAATCTCGGGAATGGAAGGTTTCAGAACGTCACTGCGACCGCCGGTGTCGGTTGTGCCGGACAATCTTCAACCGGCGCGACGTTTGCTGATGTTAATGGGGATGGCTCGATTGACCTCCTGGTTAATTCTTTTCTAGGTCCCAACGCTTGTTTTCTCAATTTAGGCAACGGTAACTTTACCAATGTGACCCAAAGCGCAGGTCTTTCGTCCCGGGGCGGAAGCACTTCGATGGCACTAGGTGACGTGGATGGTGACGGAGATTTGGATTTGTATGTCGCTTACTTTGGTGTTGAGGCCATTTTGCGGGAAGGCGCGAGGGTGTCCGTCAGGATGATTGACGGACAGCCTGTCGTGACTGGTCGCCACTCCCGCCGTCTGAAGATAGTCAATGGAAAGCTTATCGAACTGGGGGAGCAGGACATATTGTATTTCAACGATGGCAAGGGGCGTTTCACGCAGGCGGATTGGGCTCAATGTTTTCGAGATGAGAACGACCAGCCCGTAATGACGGCACCCATGGATTTCGGACTCGCGGTGCAAATCAGAGATATCAATGAGGACGGGCACCCCGATATTTACGTCTGCAATGATTTCCAAACGCCAGACAGATTCTGGTTGAATGACGGGCGCGGAAAATTCAAGGCCATCGCGCACCACGCTTTGCGCAAAATGAGTTACGCTTCGATGGGAGTGGACTTTGCCGACTTCGATCGGGACGGGAGGCTGGATTTTATCACCGTGGAGATGCTGAGTCGGGAGCATGCACGTCGTCTTCGACAATCGAGTTCCATGCCGCCGAGCGGTCATGAAGATGTCCATAATATTGATCCACAAGAGGTCCCGCGCAACACGCTTTTTTGGAATCGAGGCGACGGGACTTATGCAGAAATCGCCTGGTTCAGCAATTTGGCAGCCACTGACTGGTCCTGGACCCCGATTTTTCTCGATGTGGATTTGGACGGTTACGAAGACCTCCTTGTATCCACAGGTCATCTCTATGATGTGAACGACAGGGATGCGACTGCTGCAGTGGCGCAATTTCCCGAAGGAAAAGCAGACCCACGCAAGATGTTGTCGCGTTACCCTCTCCTTGACAGCCGAAACGCCGCATTTCGGAACAGAGGTGATCTGACGTTCGAGGATATGAGTCAGGCGTGGGGATTTGACTCCCGCCAAGTTTGCCACGGCATGGCGTTGGTAGACCTTGACGGCGACGGTGATCTGGACGTGGCTCTTAACAGTGTGAACTCACCTCCTCTGATCTATCGAAATGACGCGCCCGCGCCCCGTGTGGCAGTACGGCTCAAAGGCCGTCCACCAAACACCCAGGCGATTGGATCTAAGATCAAGCTTATTGGGGGAGCCATCCCGGTTCAAAGCCAGGAGGTAGTCAGTGGCGGACGTTATATGTCAGGCGACGATCCGATTCGGGTTTTTGCAGCCGCCCGTTTGGGTGGTCAGAGCAGGATTGAGGTGGTTTGGCGCAATGGCGGGACGAGTGTGGTTGAAAAGGTTCAAGCCAACAGGATCTACGAGATTCTTGAACCAGTCGAAGTAGGTGACCGGAAAGTTTCCTCGCCGGTAATTCGTTCAAACACCGTTCCACTTTTCAGGGACGTAAGCGGATTGGTTTCACACACACATCGCGAGGTTATTTATGACGATTTTGCACGTCAACCCTTGTTGCCAAGGCGATATTCACAGCTCGGTCCCGGCGTTGCTTGGTTTGATATCAATGGGGACGGGCAGGAGGATCTGATTTTGGGCGGTGGCAAAGGCGGAAAAGTTTCAGTTCATCTAAACGATGGAAAAGGGAGCTTCGCTCGCATGGCTTGGTCGGCCCTTGAAGCTCCCCTCATGGATGACAGCGCAGCAATCGTCGGATGGACGTCAGTTGCAGGGCGACGAAGTTTGTTGATGGGCCTGTCCAGTTATGAAACCACGGAAAAAACTTCTCCATCAGTATTGCGTTATGATTTTGAAAATGGGGAGTTGAGAGCGAGGGACCATCTTCCCCATGATATTTCCAGCACCGGTCCAATGGCCTTCGCCGACGTGGATGGCGACGGGAGTCTGGAATTATTTGTGGGAGGCAGGGTAAAGCCTGGCCGATTTCCAGAAGCTCCGACTTCAAAACTTTTCCGGCAGGAAGCGGGATTACTGGTTTTGGACGAAAAGAGCAGGGAGATGTTCCAAGGTGTTGGAATGGTCAGCGGTGCAGTTTTCAGCGATTTAGATGGCGACGGTTTTCCTGAATTAATCCTGGCGTGCGAGTGGGGGCCGTTGCGGGTATTCCGGCCACAGGCTGGACGCTGGTCGGAGATTACATCGTCCCTAGGCCTGTCAGATTTCGTCGGATTGTGGAACAGTGTGACGACGGGTGATTTTGATGGAGATGGACGGATGGACATTATTGCCGGCAACTGGGGATTGAACAGCTTTTACACCCAAGCCCAAGGGGTATGGCGCTTGTATTACGGTGATTTTAACTCTGACGGGCAGGTCCTTCAGATTGAAGCAGTGGAAGATATTGCTGCAAAGGCAATCTTTCCCTGGAGGGACATGCAGACAGTGGCAGCCGCGATGCCCTGGGTTCGCGGGCGATTCGCCACCCACAAAACTTATGCCGGGTCGAGCGTGGCCCAGTTACTGGGGGATCGTTCGCGGAAAGCAGGTGAATTAAGCGTGACAACTTTGGCTTCGATGCTTTTCATGAACCGAGGGGCGCGTTTCGAATCGAGGCTGCTTCCAATGCAGGCGCAATGGGCACCGGTCATGGGCGTTTGCGTGGGGGATGTCAACGGTGATGGGAGGGAAGATGCGTTTCTCGCGCAAAACTTTTTTGGTGTCCGTGCTGAAGACGCCCGGTTGGATGCGGGCTGCGGTCTTTGGATGCTGGGTGATGGAAATGGGGGATTTGCAGTAATGACGGGAACGGAGAGCGGTGTCACCGTTTATGGTGAGCAGCGTGGAGCGGGTTTGTCCGATTTTGATGAAGACGGGCGGCTTGATTTTGTGGTGACGCAAAACGCGGATCAGACGAGACTATACCAGAATGTCGGAGCTAGACCTGGACTTAGGATTCGGCTGAAAGGTTCCGTCGGCAATCTTGACGGATTCGGATCCCAGATCTGGGTGAATTCGTCAGAGGGGAGAAGCCCGGTTCGCGAAATTCATGGCGGCGGAGGCTATTGGTCGCAAGACGGAGCCGTTCAATTGGTCAGAACTCCCCAGATGGGAGCGCAACTCCAAATCCGGTGGCCCGGCGGGAAAACAACAACCAATTCAATGCCCTCCGGTGTGAAAGAGATATTGGTGGATGTTCAAGGAAACCTCCAGGTATTGAGATGAAAAACTGCGACAACAGCAAATGTAGAAATTGTGGGGGACGTTCTAGTTCATGGCTGCTGCGTGCCGGTTTTATTCTGATGGTCTGGTCGTCATTCTTCCGCCCGTGCCAAACCTGGGGTGTCCTGTTGAAGGAGGACGGGTACCACGTTTTTCCCGGAGAGAATATCCAAGACGCCTTGCGACTGGCTGCGAGGAACCGCACCAATAAAATTATCAAAGTTCATGCAGGCGAATATCGCCCGGACAGCAAACGGCAGGCACTGATCTGGTTTAACAAGGCGCACGATGGCATACGGATTGAGGCGGTTGGAAAGGTGACACTGTCCGCAGCGAACCCAGGAATAACCACGCCAGACACGCCCGGTTTCCCTGCGGTTGTCAACCATGTCGTCTATTTCGGCGACGGTGTTTCTTCCAACACCGTGTTCAAGGGTTTCCGCCTTACCGGTGCGAACAATTTCGTCACAGAGCGGCTCACCAAACAAATCGAACCGGATAAAACGATTCCCAAGAACCTCTTTTTTTTTACTGACGGCGGTGCGGTGAAGGTCTTCGGACGATCCTATCCCAGGCTGATTGATCTGGAAGTGGTTGAAAATTATGCCAGCCCTTGCGGTGCGGGAATATCTGTGCAACATCAGGGTTTTAATGAACATTCGGTTTTGATTGAAAACTGTGTTTTCCTGAGAAATCGAGCCCAGGTCACCGGCTCGGCAATCGATCTGCTGGCAGGAAGTTCGGCGCGGATCATCAATTGTTTATTTGTGGGAAATGTCTCCAACACAGGTGTTGACAGTGTGGCCCAGAGATCTGGTGAACCGCCATTTACGAATTCGGGTGTTCTCACCATCTTTCATGATTCCCGTGCCTGGGTTCAAAACTGCACGTTCACCGGGAACCGGAATGCAATCGATGACATGGGTAAAGGTAACGCCTTTATCGATTCTATTTTCCACGAGAACATTCTCCAGGGCGGCCTTGTGAAGGCCGGGCGTTACGAACTGGATTTGGCGCAGGAGGCGAAGGTGCAGGGTTGTTTCATCACGGGGCGAATTCTGGATCGCGCAAACTCAATCTCACCCAAGGAAAACGTGTTGGGTGCGCCCCCTCCAGAATTTGATCAGGACTATGTTCCGCAGGCGGTTCAGTATGGGCGTGCCGGCTACCGTCCGCAAAAATCTCACGCCAAAACAAACTGATCTTAGTGGTCCGTTTCAGGATTACGCTCACGTTTGCGGCAATGGATTTTGAGCGGAGGCTAGGCGACTAGGCGACTAGGCGCGAGCGACGAAGCATATCCAACCCGGCTCTGTGAGGAGCGAGCAACAACGCCTCCGTTCAAAAGACATGCCGCCCTTCGGGTTGAGCCGCGTTTGACCTGTGGCGTTGTTGCTCATCAG